>Ga0182215_1000229_pt1 | contig 10682 bp, 5 predicted proteins | sample G5R1MG_24_FD_128404 | JGI IMG/M metagenome (GOLD analysis project Ga0182215, IMG submission 128404) | Switchgrass phyllosphere microbial communities from Michigan, USA - G5R2_NF_03OCT2016_LD1 MG | ecosystem: Host-associated > Plants > Phyllosphere > Phylloplane/Leaf | place: USA: Michigan... | reverse complement strand
TCACCATCCCATCCCCATCACCCGCCCTTCTCCCCCGCCCCGTCCCTGCTGTCGGCACGCGACGCATCCTCGTCCGCCTCGTCCTCGCGCTGCTTGCCCTCCTTGTGGACGCGGTCCGCCTTGAGCGCCTCGGCCACCCTTTCGTCTTTTTCCTCGGCCAGCTCGTCCCAGTCGACGTCGTACTCCATGGCCACCGCCTTGATCTCCTTGCGCAGCGCGTTGCCGTCGTCGATGAGCAGCTCCCATTTCCCCAGGTCAAAGCGGTGCTGGGCGTACAGCTTTTGCTGGCGCCGCGACACGGTGAAGTTCATGGCCGACCGGTAGCTGACTTCGCGGTTGTGGTAGAGGAACCACATGTAACCGCCAATGAGGGTCGAAAGCCCCACGAGGTACTGGCAAGCAATGTTAGAACGCAGATCCGCCAGGCCATGCCGGCTACCCAGGGGATCCAGTCACCGTAACAGGCTCCATGACGTCCCAGCCCAGCTCGGTCTGGAACGTCAGGTAGTACACCACGCCCCACCATCCCACCACGCCCGCAAACCCAGCCTTGGCCACGTTCTTCGCTGCTTTGTGCGCGAGCTCGTCGCACTCCTTCTTGATGCTGGCCATCTCGCTGATCTTCTTTGACGTCTTGCGCAGCCGCATGCGCAGATAGTACGTTCGCTCGCCGAAACTCGGCACGCCAACGCGAATCTCCTCGGGCGCTCCTTCAATCTCAATCGAAAACTCTTGGCCGCGAGCAGCATCGCGAATGAAGTCGCCAATCTCCGTCGACGAAGACCATCGTACAAACTTGGGGGCTGCTTGGTCATCGGATGGTGCTTCCTGGCCCAGTCCAGAGTAGGATTCAACGCCGCCTTGGCCCGGCCCCCCACGTAGCTGCTCCGCCTGTCCGGGTGTTTTCTGGTCGCTGCGATTCAGCTTGCCCGTTTTCTCCGTCTTGCCGTTGATCCGAATCTCGTCGGCCTTTGCAAAGTCCTGCTCACCCTTCTGGTCGGCAAGCCGTACGCGGGCGTGGCGTACCGTTGTTTCGGACGAGCGAGACGGCTGCGCATCCTTCTGCATGGAATCTTGGGCGCGAAAATATACGTGGGGCTGGCGCTCGCGGCCCTCTTTATCCTTGAGACTGGGCAACTCCGCCTGGATCAAACGCTCGAGGTAGGATAGGGGCTGTTGCGGGTGAACGAGTAGCGCAAGCGGTTCCATGTCTTTACGGTCGGTGTTGTTATCCTGCGTCGTCAGGGGGAGTATCATCTTGAGCATGCGAGACGGTGTGGTGAGCAGTTTGCCTGCGATGGGGGTCAGCCCTGCATGTCTGCACCACTTGCCAGCCTACCTCACTCACCCTTGGTCATGGCGGAAGCGCTTCTCTGCCGGTGCACTGGCGGTACGTTACTGCCTTCTCGGTGCCATGGCGTGCGGATCTGCTTGCCCTTGTCCTCGCGCAGCTTCTTGGCGAAATGGTCCTTCTCCTCCTGCGTGATGTTGTTGTTCAGGTCGTTTGCAGGCCTAGCATTCGAGTGCTCGTAGTCGCTCCCCTGGTTGCCATCCCGTTTCCAGCTGGATGTGGTTGCGAGACGTCGGAGCTGCAGTGATTGTCTCGGTCCCAACCGCAGCCATGCGTGCCTGGAGAGCTGTGTGAAGAGGTGCCGTCGCGCATTCCTCCCTGTGGAGATGTGTGGGAGTGCAGCAAGAACGGATAGGCGTTGCTTCATACCTGGGCAGGGAGAGAAGTACAGTGCACGAGAGGACGTGTCCGTGGAGGCGTAAGCTGCTGTGTCCGATGCACGCGACAAACCGGGTGCCACGTCCCAAGACGTCACGACGTCATCGTGGCTTCGGCCGTCTTCTCACGTCCGCAACCATCCATCCACCCGCCGCGACACTTGCCTATGCTGTTCCGTCCGGAAAGCTGCCCCTCGATAGAGCACCAACAGACACCACGCCAGCCTTTGGGAATCCCCGCGTCGACGTCGCCGGGCAAGGGGGCTGACGGACTGGCAGCCAATGCCGGCGCTAATTCGAGACGACGATGCTGCACAGGCACGTCATGGAGTCAGGGTGCCGCCATTGTGTGACTCGTGGATTGGCTGCCGAGTGCTGCTGCGATGGGGAGCAGGGCTGGGCGCTGCGCGTCGACTCCTTGGTTGGATGGATGGGTAGAGCCATGGGGGACGGGCATCGTGCGTGACTGCGTGACGGAAGAGAGGCGTCCCGGGCGCGTTGTGTGTGAGGAGTGTGAGGAGAGGACGCCCATGATGTGTGCCAAGGCGGACCCGACCAACGCGCTCTCTGGGAAACGAGGACACCGCCCTGGCGCGAAACACACCATCCTATGGAGTCACGGAAGCCCGTTTGCCGTTTGGCGAGAAGGGGCGGCGGTTTGCTCGCATTCCACGGGGGCTGCGTCACAGTCGAGCTTGCCTTGCTTCGCGTCGGCTTTGCCTAGTTGACTGGCATCTGCGACACGCCTGCTTTGCTCAAGGGGCGCTGTATACCACCTCCCCTCCCGCGCGCCCTCTGGCGGTAGGCATACCAGGAACTGCCTTGACGACCACACACGCCCGACGGCCACACCCACCACCGGCCTCACCGAAGCGGCATCGCCATGTCCAACACGGCCGCGCCCTCGGCCACGGCCACCACCGGCGCCGGCTCTGCCCAGGGCCGAGAGAACCAAAGCATCGAGAACTTCGCCGCCTCGCTCTCCACGGCCGCCGTCATTTTCGGGGCGCAAATCTCCATATTCCTCATCCTGAGCGGCAATTGGAAACTGCACAAGACGAAGAAGCGCGCCGAGAAGCACGCCAGTCAGAATGAGAAGTCGACGGAGCGACAGAGTCTGTTCCACAAAATCTAGTGTGTGCTTTGCTTCCCCTGCCGCGACGGCCGCGCGGTGCGCTCCTGGCTAACCAGAGCATCCAGCTACTACAAGACCGCCTTCGTGCCCCAGGCCAAGCGTATAGCAGCGCCCGTCACCGCCATTGAATCCTTCAAGAACGTCTTCACCATCAGCGACCGCGAGCTCATCCGAGTCGCTGGCGTCGACGGCTACCTTTTCCTACAATACCTGCAGCTGCTTCTGCGCATCTTCATCCCTATGGCCCTCGTCATCCTACCCATTCTGCTACCCATCAACCACATTGGAGACGTGCCTGGCGTGGCGGGGCTGGACATGTTCGCGTGGCCCAATGTGGGTGTGCCCGAGAAGGTACACCGCTTGTGGGCGCACCTCGTACTAGCCGTCCTGGTTGTGTGCTGGGTGTGCTTCAACTTCTACCTTTCGCTGCGACAATTCGTGCGCATGCGACAGACCGTGCTTACCCTACCAGAGCATCGCATCCGCGCCTCTGCCACCACCATTCTCGTACAGAGCATTCCCAAGAAATGGCTCACGGTCCCGGCGCTGGACGCCCTCTACGATGTCTTCCCTGGCGGTATCAAGGGCATTTGGATCAATCGCGATTTCGACGAGTTGCAGGAAAAGGTCGCCCGGCGCACCAATATTGCACGCGCGCTCGAGGCCGCGGAGACGAATTTAATCATCAACTGCACCAAGGAGCAGAAGAAGAGGCAGGAAAAGGCAGCCAAGGAGGCCGGCAATAAGAAGATGTCAAAGAAGGAGAGGAGAGCGAAGGAAGCGCAGCAGAATCATGCCATGAGCCAGCAGACTCACGATGCTGGTACTGACGCGGGTAATCCCCACGAGATCGAGGCGCAACTGCAGCAAGTGCTTCAGGAGGATGGCACACCTTCCTCGTCATCTTCGCGTTCGTCGTCACCGAGCAGGAAGAGGAGGATGTTCCCTGTCCCGTTTCTCGGCGAGGGCATGCACGCGGTCGGCGAGGGCATTCGTGACGTTGGCCAGGGCGTCGATCGCATCAACAAGAAGGTGATTGGCGGTGTTCGTGGTGTATTCACAGGAAGGCAGCAAAAGGGCCACGTCCACCAGCCTGACGGGAATGCACGAGCTCAGCTCGACGGAAATGACGACCAGCTCGATCTTTCGCCGATATCTGCAGACTTTTGCCGCCGGGAAGCTAGCAGCGACACCCAGGCTCCGCTAGCTGCATCGGCGGGGGACAAGTACGGTTCTGAAGGCACTGAATCTGGACCGAACTCACCGAAAGAGTTGGAAGCCCCTGCCGAGAAGGAAGAGGCCGAAGAGGCACAAGCACCAAAGTCCGGGTTCAAGGCTTGGCAAAAGTTGAAGGACGTCTATATCGGACAAGGTGATTTCGCCAGTCCGAACCCTTTTCGAGAACAGGGCGAGGCCCTGCCGATGGAATTGAAAGACAGCGAAAAGGACAAGATCAAGTACGACTTCAGCGGTCTCTATGACGATAGCTTTGCCGAGGACGATGAGACGGCTCTGTGGAGGAAGTACATCAAGGCCAAGGATCGAGACACGATGCGCATACCTCTCTTCAATAAGTCGTGGTGGCCATCGCTTCCTCTCATCGGGAGAAAGGTTGACACAATCTACTACTGTCGCAAGGAACTCGCTCGTCTTAACGTCGAAATTGCCGACGACCAAGCGCACCCGGAGCGCTTCCCGTTGATGAATTCAGCTTTTATCCAATTCAATCACCAAGTTGCAGCGCACATGGCTTGCCAGTCGGTCAGTCATCACATCCCCAGGCAAATGGCACCCCGTACCGTGGAGGTCAACCCCGCATACGTGCTGTGGGAAAACCTGACCATGAAGTGGTGGGAACGCTACCTCCGTATGTTTGCAGTGATTGTCATCATCGTTGGGCTTGTCATCTTCTGGGGCATTCCTGTGTCCTTCACGGGTGCTCTGTCTCAAGTCCAGACTTTGACGGGCAAGCTTCATTGGCTGGGATGGATCAACAAGCTCCCAGAGTGGGCAATCAGTTTTATCCAGGGTGTACTGCCTCCCGCTTTCCTTGCCATTCTCTTCGCGGTACTACCTATTCTCCTCCGCTTCCTGGCTGGCATGACTGGTACCACGACATCCGGTGAGCGCGAGCTACTGGTCCAGAACTTCTACTTTACCTTTGTGTTTGTGCAGCTGTTCCTCGTTGTGTCCATCTCGACGGGGATCACGACTGCGATCGAGCAGTTAGTCAACGATCCCATCAGCATCCCTGCTACTCTAGCTCAGAACCTGCCCAAGGCCGCCAATTATTTCTTCTCGTACATGATTCTACAGTCACTCAGTATCAGTTCAGGTACCCTGCTGCAGATAGGAGCGGTTGCCGTTATCGTGTTTCTGCGGTTCTTGGATACGACGCCGAGAGAAAAGGTGTCCAGGGTGCTGAGTCGGCCGGGAATCAACTGGGGGACCATGATACCTGTCTACACCAATTTCGGTGCTATTGGTAGGACGCTGAGTGGTTGGATGCATACACCTGCTAACATGAATAGGTATCATCTACTCGGTTGTCTCGCCCCTCATCTTGATCATGATGCTGATCACCTTCTGCCTTTTCTGGTTCACCTACCGCTACCAGATGATCTACGTAAGCTACGCCAAAGCTGAGACAAACGGTCTTATCTTTCCCAAAGCCGTCAACCAGCTCTTTACTGGCCTCTACTTCCTCGAACTGTGTCTCATCGGACTCTTCTTTTTACAGCGAGACACCAAAAATGAGGTCGCATGCTTCCCACAAGCCATCATCATGATCGTCACCATGGTCTTCACCGTCCTCTATCAGTTTGTCTTAAACCGTGCCTTCGGACCCTTGTTCACTTACCTTCCAATCACCTTTGAAGACGAAGCCGTCCTGCGCGATGCAGAGTTCCAACGCGCGCAAAATAGTCGCTGGGAGGAGAAGGAGGAGGATGAACACGCGCCGCTTACTTCGGAAGAAGACCATAAGTTAACAGCCGAAGAGCGTGAGCTAGCCCATCTTGATGAAATGGACCGCCTCTCCGCCCGCGACCGACGCGACGCGTCCTACGGCCCCGGCTCCTATGAATTGAAAAATCTTGACAACAAGCCCTCAGCGATTTCCGGTACCTCCTCCCGTTCCCGCCGAAGATCCAACTGGGCTGAAAAATCCCAAACATCACTCCGTTCGCGCTCGCGCTCGCACTCTGGCCACCATACCAAACAAGCCTTTCACAAGACTGATCCCCTGAACCTCATCACCTCAACACTACGAAAAGGCCTCAACGACGTCGCCCGTCCTCTGCGCGACGCAGAGGCCCAAGTCCTGCCCTCCTCCAACCTCTTCGATGACATCGATGACGAGCTCGCTGACATTGAACCCGAAGCCCGTCAAAAGCTCATCAAGCGCAGTTTTCAGCACCCAGCTACGCGCGCAATCCAGCCTGCGATCTGGATTCCGTACGATGAGCTAGGTGTTGCCAAGGACGAGATCGAGCGGACGGGTAGCTTTACAAAGAAAGTGTGGATTACTAGTGTAGGCGCAAGGCTGGATGCAAGTGGCAGTGTGATCTACAGGGGATTGCCGCCAGATCGCGATCCGTTTGAGAACATTGAGGTATAGATCTTTTCTTTTATCTTCCTGTTGGCGTGGCTGGGACCGAAAAGGGACAAATGGGCATGAAATAGGGTTGAGGCGGTAGATTTTATCTTTTGTGGTATTAGTGTCGTTGGTATTTTTTTTTAAATATTAGATGTACTGCCATTTTTTTGTTCGGGGTAAGTGATGAGGAGAAGAGGTAGGAGCGGCCGGTATCTACAGTCATCTTCTGGACGTTGAAGATCCACCTGGTCTCGCTATGCAGTAAAGGTATTGAAGGCGAGTGACGGAATAAAGATTGATGTTTTCACGCAGCCCTATACTACGTGATAGCCTTTCGCCCGCCACCTCTGTCAATACACATCCGGTCATTCGGCTTTGCTATCTCGCATCCATGTAACACATACATGTGCATCTACATAGCGTCGCATTCAAAGAAAAAGTCTTACTGAATAGGCGATGTCAACAACCAAGTGCCGATCTTTCCTGGTTAGCACTAATGCATTCGGACTCCCTGCACTCGTCACATCACCTGTCGTCGCATCTCAGAAGCCGGCCGCACACAACAAACCACAACCCTTTTTGTGCCGGCATCCACACTCCCTCCTTTTCTATTTACCTGTCGAAATTTACGTTGGCATGGGCCATGAAACTATGTGATCTGTAAGAGTAGGGATCAGATAAGGGGTACCGAGGCTTAGCAAAAGTGCCCAGCTGGATATTGACGCCTCCATGCCGGACCAGGCGAGCGAAGGCAACGAACATGGCACAGGCCTCTGGGCAAACTTAAACGTTCGTGCCACAAGTCTCGGATCAGAACCGTCGAGAAAATCCCGAAATCAGCCATTGAACCGGGCGTGTGAAGCATGTCGAATCTCGAAAGTGCGATGTCTAGCCAGCCCAGACCCAGGTTCGACACAGTGCCAGCGATGTGCCAAGGTGGGCAGAACCTGTGTCTTTGCGCCGCCAGTCAAGCGAAGGCAACGCAAGAGGACCGATGTGCGGGTTACTGAGTTGGAGAAAGAAATACAGCAGATGCGCAGTCTGTTGAAAACGAGTAACAGGTCTTCACAGGATGCAAGCGATCCTGGTTCCGATGACGAGCTGGACCAGCATGAGTCGGGCGCTGAGCCGGAAACATGGTCAGAGTCAAGGCCTCGTCCAAGCAAGGCAACGATAGCATTGCCAGGACAAAATGGGTGGCTTGACGCACCCGCCGTTGAGAGAGCGCCAATCTTCCAACACGTTGCGAGCTATGACCCCTTGGGAGCCATGGAGCAGGACATTCTATACCGCCACGTGATCTCTGACGATATGGCCAGGGAGTTAATGGCGATATGGCGTAACGAGCTCACCCCGGAGTGTCCCGGCATCACCATTCCGAAAGATTGGACCGTCTTTGATCTACGAGACAACAAGCCTGCTCTGTTTCATGCTATCATGGCCGCAGCTGCGCATTCCAAAGGGTCTGCATTATCTGACAAACTGCACGAGGAGACGTTGTATCTCTATGCCCGTTCCGCCTTCATCAAAGGCGAGAAGTCTCTGCAAACAATCCAGGCTCTACTGGTTACCGTCGCGTACTACTCGCCTTCGAAGACCCCCGGGCAACTACAGGTCCACCAATGGGTGAATATGGCAGCGTCCATGGCACTGGAACTGGGACTCGCTTCGAAACCCAGGACTCATGAGCAGTTGCCCAAGCGTGCAATAAAGTCGCTCCAGAAGATCTCATCGCCAGAGGAGTTATTGGAGCATGTGCGTACTGTGCTACTGCTATACCTCAATGCTTCCGGACTGTCGATGCGGTTCAAGCGGCCCAACATCCTGCTTTTCAATAGCTGGATGGAGGAGTGCTTGATCATGCTTCAAAAGTCAAAATCTCTCGAAGACAAGCGTATTGTTGCACAGCTGAAGCTCCAGCGCATCGCTGACGAGGCAAATACAGCTTTTGGATTTGACGATGCGAGTACTAGTTTTACCTTGTCAGAACTACGGATGCAGATCATCCTGCGAATATTCGAACGAAGGATGCAGGAATGGCGAAATTCTGTGCCGGAAGATGTGATGACTCGTGAGTTTTTGTCAGTCAGGGTTTCCGTTTCGATTCCCTAACGCTGTTCAGCATTGTTGAATATTGAATTTCACCAGAACATGCTTTCCATGTGGGAATTTGGCATGGATGGAGGTCGCTATGATGTCATTGAGTTCCAGAATCGACATGTCTCGCTTCCTGCTCTTGATGATGACTCGGTGCAGCCAGAGTCCCTGTTATCACGGACTGCCTTGCAGATCAATGCAACCACAAAGTGCATCAGCACAGCGCAAACTATCCTTGATTGTTTCGCAGAGTATCCCATTGAGAAGATGCAGCAGGCGCCAACCGCTCTGTATACAAGAGCTGTGTATTCACTGGTTGCTCTGATGAAAGCCGACTATGCTGTGGGTACAGATGAGGATATGAGCGAGCTGCTTGAGAGCCAAAGTCTTCAAGTTGGCCAATACCTTGACATGGTGCTTGCAAAGACAGCCGAGTCAATAGGCCCTCAGAAATGCCGGGCTCCCAGCTATTGGAATTTCCTCGTCGAAGCAAAACTAAAGACCTGGTGGGATGAATACCAAGAGTGGCGAAAAGAAGGCAGACACTTGAAACGGCGCAAAACAAAGGCACAAGATAACAATGCCATGGCGACTGGCCATCCAATACCGCGATTTGCAGACCCCAACGACCACAACAACAATCTGGCTTCGGCGACACAGACACAGCCCCCTCTTACACAACAGGAAGCCCCTCTCGCCAACCTTCCCATGAGCGCTACTATGCACCCAGACTGGACCACAAACAGTCTCCCACTCGACACGACAACCTCGATGCAGCCCATTGCCGAACCCGCAAAGTTTACCCCAGACCTAGACGACTTCTCTGCAGCGTTCCAGAATGGCGATCTCTATCTCTGGAACGAGGTATCTATGGACAGTTTTGGTGAGTGGTTATCACAGGCTACGCCGTACCAAGGCATGGGCTATGGATCTTCGCATGGTCAGGGGCTCTAGGTGTGAGAGCAAGACGTTTCTTATCCCTCGTTTGGCTGGAGAGGATAGTAGGATAGATGGCTTTGTCTCGACGTCGTCTTACAGGTACTCTGTACAGGCGGAGAGGTGATCCGTTATCGGCCATGCCCCACCATCTGATAAGATGTTTCGATTCGTTCATCATCACCGCTGATTTTACTTTCACAACAACATTCTTGTTTGGGTAGTATCCCTGGAACCGCTCGTCCACCCAACTCGCAATCATGGCACACGTCGGTGTACTGCACAAGTACTCGGATCGTCGTGTCGCATTCCAACATGCGTCGTCGTCTCCCATGAACGACAACGACGAACCGCACACGCTACTCTGGGTAGGCGGCCTCTCCGATGGCCTCCTCACAGTCCCGTACCCCGCCTCAATCGCTGCCAGTCTGCCGTCCGACTGGACCATTGCCGAAGTACTCATCACATCGTCCTACAACGGCTGGGGCACGAGCAGTCTTGCACAGGATGCGCGGGAACTAGGCGAATGCGTCGCCTACTTCCGACGGCTGCGTCCAGGGAAAAAAATAGTCCTCATGGGCCATTCAACAGGCTGTCAGGACGCCATGGAATACGTGGTGGGCAAAGACGCCGACACGCGTCCCGGCCTGGACGGCGTAATCCTCCAAGGCGGCGTGTCGGATCGCCAGGCATGGGAGGACCTGCTGACCGAGGCCGACTACACGACCCTCGTCGCCAAAGCACAAGCCATGCTCGACCAAGGCCACGGCCGAGAAGCAATGCCCAGCCACAACAACCCCATCATCAACACCTTCGGCGGCCCCATCACCGCCTACCGCGTCCACTCGCTCCTCGCCAAAGGCGGCGACGACGACTTCTTCTCCTCCGACCTCTCCGACTCCCAACTCGCCCGCACATTCGGCGCCTTCCCCGCCTCCACCCCCGTGTGCTTCCTCCTCGGCGCAGAGGACCCCTACGTCCCTGCGTCCGTCGACAAGGCCGCGCTCCTGCAGCGCTGGACGCGCATCCTCCGTCGCGGCGGGGCCCTCGTCGACGACGACAACGGAGGCCTTGTGCCGGGCGCCCACCACAATCTCGACGGCGATCCTGCGCCCGTGGTGCAGGATCTGGTGACGCGAGTATGTGGGTTTGTAAAGAGGGTGGGGGGAGGGGACTTTTCTACGTAGT
>Ga0182215_1000227_pt1 | contig 10699 bp, 14 predicted proteins | sample G5R1MG_24_FD_128404 | JGI IMG/M metagenome (GOLD analysis project Ga0182215, IMG submission 128404) | Switchgrass phyllosphere microbial communities from Michigan, USA - G5R2_NF_03OCT2016_LD1 MG | ecosystem: Host-associated > Plants > Phyllosphere > Phylloplane/Leaf | place: USA: Michigan... | reverse complement strand
CAATTGGCCCCGTTGTCGAAGCCCAGATTGTCAAGGACCGCGTTACAGGCCGGTCCAAAGGGTAAGCCCTCACTCACCTTGACTAATTCATGACTAACCCTCCTCGCAGTGTCGGCTACGTAGAATTCAGAGAGGAAGAGTCTGTCCCCAAAGCGTTGGAGCTGACTGGCCAGAAGCTCAAGGGTGTTCCCATCATCGCCCAGCTCACTGAAGCTGAGAAGAATCGCGCTGCTCGTCCCTCTGAGGGAGGAGCCGCCCCTGGTGCCAATGGCGCCCCCTTCCATCGTCTCTATGTTGGTAACATTCACTTTAGTGTGACTGAAAAGGATCTACAGGAGATCTTTGAGCCATACGGTGAGCTTGAACAGGTCATTCTCCAGCGAGACGAGCTGAATCCCGGTCGCTCCAAGGGTTATGGGTTTGTGCAGTGAGTTCTCTGTTTCCCATTCTCCAGCTCAATGCTAACCAGACAGGTTTGTTGACCCCACCCACGCTAAAGACGCTCTTGCAGAGATGAACGGATTCGAGCTTGCCGGGCGCCAGATCCGTGTTGGCCTCGGTAACGACAAGTTTACGCCCGAGTCAACTGCTAACCTTCTGCGTACTTTCACCCAGCAGGCCCAGAGCTACCAGGGTTCAGCCTTCAGCGGAGCAGGTGGTCGTGGAGCGTACGCTGGCGGCTCCGGTGGTGTCTTCGATCGTACGCACAGCAAGGATGACCGTGGCGTTAGCGGCGCTTCTGCCTTGGACGATACCGACGTTGCGGGAGTCAACTTCAAGACGTATGATCGCAGTAAGCTAATGGACGCTTTAGCGCGTCGCGATGGTCCCGAGCCCGCGAAGCATGGTGTCCAACCTGTCGTAAACAAGCCCCGCGCACCCGTTATCGACCAGCCTATGGCCTCCAAGTGTGTCAAGATTGAGAACGCTTTCGATGCTGACGAGTAAGTTCTCCCAACATGCGTGGGGCGTCTATACTGACAAGGACTAGGGAACAGAAAGCTTGGGGTAACAACTGGATCAAAGACCTGGAGGCTGAGGTCAAGAGTGAATGTGACAAAAAGTATGGCAAGGTTGTCCACATCGCTGTCGACCCCAACACCGAGGGCGATATTTACGTCAAGTTCGATTCTGTTTCTGGCGGCGAGAAGGCTCTTCAGGGACTCAATGGCCGCAATTTCAACCACCGCACCATCCGCGCCTCGTATGTCGTCGACAAGATATACAATTCTCTCTGGGGAGCTGCTGCTTCGAGGTTCTAATCACTTGGTACGTATTGACTTTTTACATGGCTACTTCTTGGATTTCCGGAGGAAATTTTGGGGTCAGTTAAAACGCCTGGAGACATGGCGTCGGCGTTTGACAGCTTAATGGAGTGGTTGGTATAGTTTATATCAAAGGTATGAAAGACGTGTGTCTGGTGATTGCACGGTACACGGATTGGAGGGTGAAGGGGTGCATGGTGAGAGCTGGGTGGGCGATGGCACATTCGACTGGTTCCGAAAATTGGTTGGACGAGTGTATATCGAGCTGGGGCGGTGTATATAAGGGGAAGGGTGTGGGCCTAGAAGTGAAAGGCCAGACTTTGGTATGTAGGACCACATTCCCCCAATTGTCCTACAAACTTCACTTCTATGCAAAGAAATCGTCCTATCAAACAGGCTCTGGGTAACACGTAGCCCTGATCACACAAGCAGGGTGGTCGGCCACTCGTTTCTACGATATTTCGGGCTGCGCTGTGCTAGCATTACAGGGCATGACAAGTCACTTGGAAACCCCCACTACGATCCGATCAGCCTCTTTCTGACGGACTGCACCTCTTCCTCGGTCCCACACACCAACCCAGCCCTCTCATCTGTGTCTCGCACCTCTCTGCTCAGAATCCTCTCGCCCGTCGCGGCATCAATTGCCATGCCCCCAGCACACTCAACAACCAGTGCAACAGGCGCCAACTCGTACAGCCTGCGTAGTTTCGCCTTGCTCTTTTTCGTCACAGGCGATACATAGACACCATGGCCCTTGACCAGCGCATGCACCACATCCGGCACCAAGCCGCCACTATACCTCAGCGTGTACCTCTCGGCGATAAAGTGCGAAATCAACGCCCTATACGCCTCGTCCTCGGCCGCCGCTCGCAAATTCGCCGGCGCAAAGTAGCGCGTCGCGGGCGCGCCCGCATCCAGCGTTACCTCGCGCCGCAGCACCTCGATGATGCCATGGGCGGCGGCTGCCGCTTCGCGCGGCACCGAATAGCCGATTTCAAAGCACGTGGGGTCGCAGGCGCCGGGGATGCGTAGGGCTACGAGGGCGGTGGTGCGCGGCCCGAAGACGCCGAGGATGGAGCCGATTTGCGAGGTTGCTGGGTCGTGGTGCAGGGCGCTGGGGCCGGACCAGATGCCGAGGATGGTGCCGACGGTCCAGTTGGGCGCGATGATTGAGGAGCCGTCGAGGGGGTCGAAGGCGAGGGTGTATGTTTCTTGTGCTTGTGACTGTGGTTGTTGTGCTTCTGCCGCTTCATTTGACACCGCTTGTCCTGCTCTTTCTCCGGAGCTTTTCCTATTCTGTGCCGAGGAGAGTTGGGCAGGCCGCTCGATGGGGTCTTCCTCGCTGCTTGCGGTGACAATTGATGGTGTTTGACTGATGGTCTGGCGGAGGATGTTTTCGGCGAGTACGTCGACGTTTAGCTGGTCATCGCCAAAGGCGTTGGCGGTGCCGACTTGAGATACTCTGGCAGAGCCGCGAAGGGCCGACGATATGTTGCCGATTGCTTGAAGGAGATTTGGCAGGACGGAGTTGCGGAGCTGGGGGTGTGTATTTGGGCTTTTGAAAAGGGTTTGCAGGTGGGCTTCTAGGGTGAGGGGCTGGGGTGTTGCCATGTTGGAATGAATTGGTTGGAGATGTAAGCGGTAGGTGGTTGGCTGATGATGGGAGCAGTTGTTTTTAGTTCTGGGTGGTTGTTTTTTAAAATAAATCATATAGTGTTAAGATTGCTGCCTCTCCATTGGGAGACATACGAAATCCCTCTTTTTTTTTTACTAGTGCCATGGGAGCAGGGGATGATGTCGTTAATGCGGGAACGGGGTCACAGGATAGGTACTCGAACCAGCATTTTGAGCCGGTGGCTTCTGTTCGCCACCCCGTTCCCCAAGTCCTTCCATATTCGTACATTCTACCAGAAGTTTGAAATGAACCATGGCCATGGTGGAGGTGTAGTCTCCGACACCTCGCATCTCCAAGGCGGGGGCGGCGGGGAAGCTCGGGTCTCGGAATCTAACCAACTAACGTACCTGGCTGGTTACCAGCCTTCTGAATACCTACATTCTTCATGACTTGGACCACAGAATGATGATTCGAGTCGCAATCAACGAGCAAATACGAATTCCCTATCCGAAATTGAAAACTTCTAGTTGCGCCATCTCGCCATCAATATGCCCCAGCTCCTCAAGCTTGCTTCGGCGCAAAGCCGGACGTTAGCCACGACAGCAGAGACCCTGCACGCCCTCGAGATAACGGCAAAACGCGCTGCGTCTCTCGGCATCGATATACTCCTCTTCCCCGAAGCCTATCTCGGCGGATACCCTCGTACTTGCGCTTTTGGCGCTGCGGTTGGCGGCCGCTCGGACGCGGGTCGCGAGCAGTTCCTCACGTACTTCCGCGATGCTGTCGATCTTGGCGACACACCTACAGGCGCCGGGACGGATTGGATAGAGCGACGTCTTGAATTGGCCAAGGGGAAGAAGTACCGCGGTGATGGGACAAGGGAGGAACTAGAGCGCATTGCGCGGGAGACTGGCGTCTTCATCGTCACAGGACTGGTGGAGAAGAGCGGTGGAACGCTGTATTGTGGAGTCGTGTTTGTGTGTCCGAAACTTGGTGTGTTGGGAAAGAGGCGGAAGGTCATGCCTACGGGCTCGGAGAGACTTATTTGGGGTCAGGGCGCGGCGAGTACGCTGAGGGCCGTTACCACGGAGATTAAAGGCGTGAGGTTAACCATGGGAAGTGCCATCTGCTGGGAGAATTACATGCCATTGCTGCGACAGAGCCTGTATTCTCAAAACGTCAATCTGTGGTTTGCGCCCACGGCGGACGCGAGGGATGCGTGGGCCAGTCTGATGAGGACGGTGGCGTGTGAGGGGAGGTGCGCGGTTCTAAGTGCGAACCAGTGTACGAAGAAGAAACATTTGCCAGAATGGATCTTGGGGCCGAGTAATGAGGAGGCTGCGCAACCTAAGAAGACTGAAAGTGGTGAAGGCGCACCAAAGAGTCGGCCTGAGCAACCCAGTGGAAGCGGAAGGCGAAAAAGCACGATAACCAGAACTGAAGAGGGACACGAGATCATTCTTCCCAGCTCAATTGGCAGAGACACATCCGCCATCGACTCCTCGCCATATCCAGACTCAGAGTCTGGAGCCCTCAGCCCAAAGCAGCAGCCCTTCACTACCTCTCAGTCTACTTCTGCGGATGGCGAAGAGTTCGTTTGCCGTGGTGGTTCCATGATCGTTTCGCCTCTCGGAAATGTTCTCGTCGGTCCTGTCTGGGAGAAGGAGGATGAATTACTGATTACAGAGGTTGACTTTGCAGACTGTGAACGGGGAAGATTGGATCTCGACGTTGCAGGAAGCTATTCGCGATCCGATAGCTTCAGATTGAGCGTAGAAGGGCTAGACCTCAATCCGCCACCATTTTAAAAGCCCTCGCGTATTGCAGGTAGGCATGGTACCCCAATGTTTTGTCTCAGCCTACGTTGTATTGGCTTCGATGATTTCCACACTCACGGCTGCTTATATACATGTATTGCTCCACCGCCATACATGTAGCAGGTATATGCTATACCTGCCCAAGCTGATGGAAGCTCTCAGTGACTCGTAACCAACTTTCTCATCATCATTTCTCCCAGAAAAACAAAGTCGGTCACCATGGCCAAGATGCGAAGAACGCCAAAGAAAACTCATTATGAACGTGGATAGCGTTGTACGCCTGTATGGAAATACAGTAGATCTAAAGGCAAGATTACGATCCCTTCGTAATATGCTCTCGCCCCCTACTCGCACTTCTACTCCGCGGCGCGAGTGTCGCACAACCCGATCGATACCCAATCCAAGCCTCCTCATTCTCCCACTTGGTCCCCTCGACCGGCGAAGAAGTCAATTTCAGATTTTTTTGTACTCTCATCACTCTTCCGGCTCACATTGTCTCGGTTCTGTACACAAAAAATCATGTCCTGGCTAATTTTTAGGCCGTGAAAAGGTACCCCGCAGTTGTGAGTGCCGTCATCCTCGATCCGTGAGCATATCGTGGAGTGCTGGGAGGCATTATTGGTAGAAAAGGAGTGGCTGTGGGAGCGGTGGCACGGTGAAGGCGCCATGGCTGTGTCGTGGTTATTGGTCGCGTGGCAGTCACTGCGGGAAGATGAGACCTTGAAGTAGCGCTGGAAAAACACTTCAAGGGCTGGGGCACAGGCGCCCATAAAGGCGAGTTGTGCTTCGAGGACAGGCATACCCAGCCGTAGAATGCAAACCAGGTCATGTCATAGGTGTCTACCCTGAGGGTTCAGTATGGGACGGGGACGAGTTGTGTGGCGTTGATCTTACAGTAGTATATGTATATGGCGTAGTACGTTCTCATCATTGGGGCAGAGACGACGAGCCAAGGTCGAAGGCAGCAGTTGCAGGGTTCCGATTGATTGCGAATTCATGCAATCTCCAGCAATGCGCTGATCATTATGGAGTGTAATGTATACCCATCCGCTTGTACGGAGGTTGATGTCGGTTTAGCCTAGCTGAGAAAACTATTTGTCAGACGAAGGATCGATCATGTTTGACTCAAAAAATGAGCCCCTTCGTAATTACTTATGGCGGTCGTCCCGGCAAATAGATTGAACTTCAAGGCACTCATAGCATTCTCTGGACGATAGGTAGGCAGGTAGTTATCGTGCCACTGTCGGCAGCTCTACCATGGCCGATACCAGATTGTGGGGGCAGTTAAGATAGCCTTGTAGATGCATAGAAGGGCCGATGTGGGATATACCTACCTTCCTATCGCAGGGGTTTATACTTGCACATCTACTTACCCATTGTTCTGATCGTGCGGTACCGTACTATCTTAAGGTGGCTAGGTAGTTAATTGTATAGCTTTAGCGCACTACTCCACGGATAACGCGGTTTTGAGATAAAATTCTATTCTTCGGCGAGGCTCGCGTATCCAGTGCGCCAAAAGGACACCAGGACAATGAATGTGTACATTCAATTACGTGATCCCACTCCGTTGTTACGAAGATGAAAAAAACGAGGTGTTTTACATAGTACGTAGGTAAGTAGAATCATTTTGGGGCTAGCGCAGTCGGAGATCGGACTTATCGAGAAATAATTCAATTGATCCGATGCAACAACACCCAATGTCGCTCTACTACGAGGCTGCAGCGATTCTCGCAAACTCGGACAATATTGGGGGATCACTGAAGTCGCGAATATACAAGAAGAAGGATCTCAAGAGCACGCCTGGCCAGATCTTCGCGCTCATCGCAGAGTCGTCGAAGTGGTCACTGGTACTTAAGCATGTAATCGAAAGGACCAGTTTGTTGGCGGAGGAGAAAAAGGTATGTCTACTCATTACAGACACCTGTCTATCTTCTGTTGACGTATTTTAGCTCACGCCTGTCCTTGCCCTTCTCCTTACCCATGACCTACTCCTCGCAAAGAGTGGCGTCGCTGCGCCTGCAAACCATGTCCTGAAGCTTGCCATTACGCGACACAAAGCTCGCCTAAGTGCAGAACTCATCAAGTCCCGTATACGATACGGCTTTGCCACTATAGACGCGTTCAGAGACGCCGTGAGCAACGGCGAGATCGACAAGGAAGATGACGAGGCGCCCAAGAGCCGACATCCACGATGGGTGCGCATCAACACCATCAAGACGACATTGCAGGAACAACTCTCCAAGACATTCGCAGACTATCGGAAAACGGACGATCTCAGTCAGATATTGGTTGCGCCGAGATCAGCCAAGATCTACTATGAAGATCCTACTATCCCCAATCTTCTTGCATTGCCCGCTCAGATTGATCTCAGCCGATCGATAGCTTATGCAAAAGGCCAGATTATATTCCAGGACAAGGCGTCGTGCTTCCCAGCGTACTTACTCGATCCTTCACCGGATGATGGGGACGTTATTGATGCCACAGCAGCACCAGGTAACAAGACCACGCACTTGGCAGCTATTTCACAAAGCAAGAGCCAATCTGGCAATGGTACAACAATTATCGCCTTTGAACGAGACAGGGGAAGGACCGCTATACTCCAGAAGATGATTGAGCTGGCGACCACCGATGGAATCATCAAAGTCAAAGGTGGTAGCGACTTCATAGCTGCCAAGCCGGATTCCGTAGAGTTTGCTAATGTTAGAGCTATTCTGCTTGATCCTAGCTGTTCGGGTACTGGCATTGTAGGGCGTGACGATGCCATCAAGATGCACCTACCCGAAGCGCAAGGCGGCAGAACGGCATTGCCAACCCCAAGCAAAGGCAAGAAGCGAAAGCGTGGGGACGAAGAAAGCAGGCAGCAAACCAAAACCACAACTCTGAGCTTGGAAATGGACGAATTGCCCCCAGAGGAAACAGTAGTAGTCGGAAAGCTCTCTGACCGGCTCACAGCACTCTCGGCATTCCAGCTCCACATCCTCACCCACGCAATGCGCTTTGTCAATGCTCACAAAATTACCTACTCCACATGTTCAGTGCACTTTGAGGAAAACGAGAGAGTAGTATTCCAGGCGCTAGCTACGGCCGTGGCAAAAGAAAGAGGCTGGAGGATATTGAAGAGGAGTGAGCAAGTTGAGGGCTTGCAGAAATGGAGCAGGCGCGGTATGTGGGAAGACGAGAAAACTAGCTGTGCTTTGGACGAAGCAGAAAAAAGGGAGGTACTGGACGGGTGCATCAGGTGTGATAAGGGTACTGAAGAAGGGACTATGGGCTTCTTCGTAGCAGCATTTGTGCGAGAGGGTGATCCTGATGCGATACGTCTAAGCGATAAAATTGCCGACAGTGAGGATGAATGGCATGGGTTCGAGGAGAGTATTGATCTCCAACAAATTGGGCAAACGTCGGATAGGCCTGCATTGCCTGAGCTGGGGAAGTCTCGAAAAAAGAAGGCGAGAAAGAGAAAGACTGTCACAGGGTGATACGGGCGCTCACATGAACCTGGCAGCTGTCAGGATTGTAGAATGGAAATAACGATCAATCACACCTACTTTCGCTAACGAGCCTGTAGCCACAACAATGATACTTCTTACAATACCCATTCATACCACTTTATGAGTCTATGCATCTTCCAACCTCGCCTAAGACCTTTTTCTCGTGATACTGTCCACGGTCCTCTCTTCCACTTCGTATGGCGGTTGCGCCTTCACCTTCCTACGGAAGGCCACCGATATCTCCAGTTACTGAAATATCCCGAACTGCACTCAAACGACTTACCGTATGGATCCGTGATGAGCTCGACTTACTTGTCGCTCGCGAAGGACCAAGCATCCTGCAACCTGACGATGCGCTGGCCTTGCATGACCAGTTCATAGCGCTGCAATATGCACACGAGATCACTATCCTCGATTTGAGGGCAACAGGAATTCACAGAGCCATTCAAGACATCGCTGGCGTAGCCACACGGTGGCCCGGCCGCTTGTGCGATGTTTGCGACGAGATCATCCTCATCTGGTCGGCGAGATTCGGGCATCTCAGCGATATCCACCCTTTCCTGTATGGAAGAGGTGGTCGTCTAGAGGGAATAGCTACCGTCTCTCAATACTCTCGCGAGGTCTGTCATTGTAAGTAAGAAGTACCTTCCTGCTGACAGGAGTTGATAGGAACTTCTCACCCGATGGCGTGGGCTTTGCCCTGAGGCTATTCACCCGCAGCTCTCTCACAGATTGGGTAGCCTAGGATTCTCGGTAGGAGAGTGAGTTACATATCAGGGCCCATGAATTCCGAAACTGACAGATTCCACTACAGCTGGTGGATCAATCCTCTCTTTGCTCATCACGCTGGCATCATCGGGCTCGAAGCATGCGAAGGTGGCACGACATATGACCAAAATGGTGCGTACGCCGTCGTTCTCAAAGGTACTGGAGAAATTGAAGCTACCTCTGAGGAGCAATTCACCTACCGAGTTCCGCAAGATGACAAAGGCAAGTTTCGTCTCACTGCCGCAACCCTCAAGAGCCGAGATCCCATTAGAGTGCTTCGGAGTCACAGTATCAATAGCATCTGGGGACCCAAGGCTGGTATCAGATATGAAGGACTGTAAGCAGTGACGCTGCTGGTTCATTACCCCACTCATGCCGATCAGGTACTCTGTCAAGGGTTGGTCTATCCAACAAGCAAAGACTGCCGACGCAGCCAACGGGCAGTGGAAGGAAGGAGATATATTGTACGACGTAAGATTCGAGCGAAGTGATCCAGTTCCCATGTCCGAGGCTCTGAGGCGCCCAACAGCCACCGAAATCGACGATTACTTGGAGTACAAACGCCTCCGCAAGCTGTATAAAGTGGGACGACGCAATATGACTACGGCCGATTTTGACATACTCGACGAAACAGTTCCCACAAGACGTGCACCCGCAGTACCGCCACTCCAACCCTCAGTTTCTCCCATGACTTTGCAGGATTCAATCTTCAAGAAGCCTCCCCCCGACAAAAAAACCCATGTGCGGTTCCCAATGCCTAGCAACGCCATGTCAACCCTGCCGAATCATGATAATGAAGCGCCGTCGTTCACAAAGCGCGGAGGCAGCTTGCTCGAAGTGCCCCTCCGATCTGGGATACGCCTTCCTTCCAGCAACCCAGGGCAGACTTCGGTCCCCGAAAGCCCATCTGGCTCCCAAGCAAGCAGTCTCCACACCGGCACAAGCACAATCTCCCACATCAAGAAAGTAGCACCCTGGATCGACTACGACGCCAATCTTACCCTGCCCGAGCCCTCGCAAGAACTGCCCGTCGTCCGCGACCGCATGTTTTCCCAATCCACAAAGGCAAGTCGTACGCAGAGACGAGACATGGAAAGCCGCAGTCCTAGTCCTAGGCCTCGTCCTGGTCCTGTCCCGGCTCCCAGCCCGCTTGCGAACTTTCGCGACCGGAAGAAGAGTGCAAATGCCAAAGACTTGGATGTGCAAAGGGCGGCGAAGAAGGATGGCAGGCGTTTTACGACGTTGCGCGCTCGAGGCCCTATTGCTAAATTATTTGATGGTAGTTTGGAGGATAAAGAGCAGGCGGCGGTGGCGGACGATTGGTTTGACCGCGATGCGATTTGTCCGCCGAGTGAGTGGGACTTGGTATCGCGGGCTGAGGCTATGCCGGGGGAGGAGGCTAGGATATTGTTGGATGATTTTGTGAACGTGTCGTTTGTGGATCCGTTCAGTGGGAAGGCGCGAAAGGTTGAGGGGAGGAGAGATAGTGTGGGGATTGCTCCTGATGAGGATGCGGCGGGGAGTTAATAACTGATGCATGAGAATAGCTCAAGTATACTCCAGTATGGTACTCACCTGAGAAAATCCTGCAGAACCTAAGAGATATGACCTTACCATGTACGTACGCTTGAATGGCAATATTGCGAGACAGTATAAGTAGGCCCGGCCATCCACTAATGTTTTCTAGAGCACTCGACCATTACACAGTAAATTCCGTCAGATAAATATCAATCATAGCTACAT
>Ga0182215_1000226_pt1 | contig 10722 bp, 7 predicted proteins | sample G5R1MG_24_FD_128404 | JGI IMG/M metagenome (GOLD analysis project Ga0182215, IMG submission 128404) | Switchgrass phyllosphere microbial communities from Michigan, USA - G5R2_NF_03OCT2016_LD1 MG | ecosystem: Host-associated > Plants > Phyllosphere > Phylloplane/Leaf | place: USA: Michigan... | reverse complement strand
TTTGAATCAAGCAACTCTTCAAACACAATGCGCCTGCGCAGGAAACGAAAAACAGCGGAGACGAGTTTGGACGACCCGACGAATATCGCTCGGCACATTCTAAAGGGTTTCAACATTGCCTACCCAGCAAACGCATACAACGGACAAGACAGTTCAGAGAACATGCGAGCGGCAGATTCGACTCCCGAAGAGCGATTGGCATGGAACAAGCCCAAACACCCAAAAAACCCCAACTTGAAGCTCCTCGACTCGTACCCACTCCTCCCCGATTGGGACGCCACACCGGACACCGGCTCATACATGGTCTTCAAATTTCAGGCGCCCCCCGTCAACAACCCAAGTGACCGCTCCTACGACCCGCGTCTTGATGTCGCAATCGTTCGCCCAGCCGGTCAAACCATCGAAGATCAAGAGATCTTCCTACAGAGCTACGAACAGCACAAGAACGATCCCACAGTACCCACACCCATTCCAAGATACCAATTTGAATACTTCCTCCCCTCCAGCAGAGAGAAGGTACCAGGCATTAAGCGCAACTTCACAACACACGATCCGGAGGACGCCGACATCGATTTCGATATCGCCGAGGACGACGAAGGCCAGCCCCGCAAATGCTTCAAGTACGAAAATGTGCGCACGTACGAGACGTCACAGCAAGTCGGTGATCCCCACGATACCTATGGCGACGTCGTTGCGCTTGCTCTGCACGACCCAGAGAAGCACGAGAGTGAGCGGCTACGCAATACGAGTATGCAAAAGGCGGCATATTTCTACCCCATCATCCAGAGGACGAGTATCAGGCCGAGGAGGCCGGGCAGGCCCAACCTCACCGAGGAGCAGCAGAAGGTTGATGTCATCGAGGCGGCGGGCAAGGTTCCGGGCAATGAGGCAGAGAGGAGGGAAGTGTTCAGGAAGAGGGCTGAAGGCATCACTGAGGCTCAGAAGGCCGACGCTGAAGCAGATGCCGAAGAATAAGGAGATGTGCAACATCTTTGGAGCCGTGTTTGGAGTAGCTGGCTCCTGAAAGTGCCTTGTTTGTCCACTCATCAGCGTCGGCGTTTGTGGGGGAGCACTCTGAGACATATCCTAGGGAAGGCCGTGGATGTGGCGTTCTAAAAGAGCCTATAATCTTTTGCTGGATGGTCTTGAATGCAGTATTTCATGGCCCGTCATACACATCTCATTCATCTAGGGGTAGCCATTTCCAGTCATTCTAAACCATATTTTTCTCATACCTGGGCATTAAATAACGTCTCTGCATCTAATCAGCTTCTCTTTTCTAGCCTAGCTAGTCGTGCTGGGGGCTCGGTTTCCATTTAACAGCACTGGGTGGAGTACGGGGCAATTACGCAAGGATGCAAAGTGTATTTACTCGTGGCTACGCGAGATGGACAGTAGTGTAGCTATGTGAGATTGAACGCCAGGGAACTCCCTCGTAGGGTTTATCGTCCGATAAGACCAAGTATTGCCCTCCACGGCTCAACCTGCTTTCCTATCGGTATCTGTCCTAAACCACGTTCCTCCAGCCACGCCCTCTCAACAGCCCGCGGCTGACGGCCCACATCACGCTTCAAGTAAACCTGATATCATGCTTCAGCGTCCAGTACTTGGCCTGGATAATAGTACCAGCCAACTGTGATGCCCTACCAGCCATGTCCGCCTCTGCCACCTCGACCGACATTTTCGCCACGCCGCCGATCTCGAAGAACTTGCCAGCCCAGACTTCGGGCCATTTGGCATTGGCGTACGCGTTGGAGGCGGTGACTTTGAGGCGCCACGCGCCGTCGTAGCCGATGAGGAAGCCAGCGACCAGCTCGAAGCGGTAGGCTTTCATCGATGCGTGGTGCTCAAAGGTTCCAATCTGTGCGTCGGGATGAGCAAGTGATCGGACTGGTGGGCCGGGAGGGCATGGGGGGATGGGAAACGTACAAAGACTTCGAGACCCTTGCGCCATATTACAAGCTGTATGTCTTGCTTGCCGAAAATGGCTTTGAATGTGTTTACTGTCGGACACAGGAATGATTGGAGCGTGGCCGAGGAGTGGTTGAACAGCGTGGTGACGACTACATCCTGGAGTCTAGCAGTGCCGCCGTCGTGTGTGAGACAAATGAGGTTCGGGCTGAGAGCGATGATGTGGGCATGGCTAACAGGGCCGTTGGCAGGGAGAGTTGCAAAGTCGTCGGTGTACAAGATCTGACTGGACTTGCTTTTGGCGGATTGAGAGCTATCGTGATCGATTTCCATTCTTTTAGATTCTGGGCTGAGCGACATTACGGTCATGTTAAAGTGGTGCGAGGTGAAAGCGGAGAGAGTATGTGTTCAGGTTTGTCAAGCATGAAGAAAGCCTCGTAAATATACGACTGTGCCGTGACCAGGCGATGGGTAGTGAGCTGAGGTGTGAAACAATGAATGTGAACGACCAGCTTTCAAGATGAAAGATGAATACAACCAGCGTATTTCGACCATCCGTTTAGGCCATTGCACTTGAAGCTAGGCTACACGAGCATTATCAGCAGGAGCTTTGGGCAGCCAGATCAAGTTTTCTGGAACTTAGTGACGAGAAGAAAAGACTACAAGTGAAGATGGATCCTCCTGAGGGTCCAGACATTGATGCGATGTGTCAAGCGAGTAGTGCGTTACTAGTAACCAGTGCAATCTGCACAACTTTTGCAATCATTTTTGAGCCACGCATACTTCTATCTAATACTACTCTCGTTTATAAAGAACGGATTTCTACATCAAGATTGAAGAGACAGGTTGTTGGGTGGATGTTGCTTGGGCGTCGGTACCTAATTAATTGGAAAAGATTTCTCATTGCGAATGAAGCTATTTATCCCGTCGAGGCCCCTTCAAACAATCAATCGAGCATAAAAATCCATCATTTTGGTGCCTGTTTCTTCGAGTAGGGCGCCGTCGCCAATTTCAGAACCGTCCGTGAAGGATTTTGTTTAGTGTGGTGGTGTCAGCGATAAACTTTCTGGGTATGGAAGCGAGCTTCTCTGCCTTTGATTTAATAGATAGATGTACGTAAGTAACTACTGGTCTAGTCCTGACATGCCGGACAGCAAAGCCGCCATACTGACGACAACTCACGGCTAATTGGATACCAACTATGTTATGTTACTCACCAGAAACGATAATTGAAGCGAGTTACTTAGCGTTAGAGTTAAGATACAAGCAGACTCCGCGTCCAGTTTGGAAACCAGTACTGGTCTAACTGCACTGCTGTATAAAGCTTCTAGTTGAGATTGCTAGTGATTTTGCAGCACGCAGATAATGACCGGCGGGCACCTGAAGGAGAAACAAGATGGGAGCAGTGAGTTCATAAGTTTTTAAATATATCTAGTCCTTGACAACGATGTTCCTCGGTCCCTATACCATCACGACCATGCCTCTGGTCGTCACATACCTTGATAAAGTCTCTCCTCACAACGCCCAAGAACATGAAACTATGACTTTTTGTAGCTATAATTTTCAATCAAGTTTTCCTTCACGGAAAACACTGGGCTATCCCAGGGAAAAACATCGCTTCTACTGACCGTGCACAGACTCATAAAGACAGGTTTTAACTCTATGTTCCTATCATGAGCCTCTGCCCAACAACACATTCAGACCTTCCAGCTTCACCAGACGAATACCCAACCCTAGATACTCTCTATTCGGCCCATAGGACGGAACTGATTCCTTCCTCACTCCCTGGAGTCCCCACCGCACCGATTCGTAGATCGGCCACACGCTTGCCCAACTTTCCTGTTTTTGGGTCTCTTGCGACAATGGCTACATTTGCGGTTGCCTGGTCGCCGATAGCAACGTAGTCCCCAGATTTGTTGATATCAAAGGTACGAGGATATATGCCATAGGAGGATGTATTGTCTGTCCAGGTGAGGCTTTCATCAGCCGCGATGGTGTACTGGGTTATGGAATCATTTGGCGAGAACTTTGTGTCATTACGATTGGACATGTACAGGAAGTTATCCTTGAGTCTAATCTCTCCGACACCGGTTCCAGATGGCGCAGTGCTGTTGCCTTGGTAGGGTGTCAGCGTCTGCTGCCATTCCAATGTCAAGCATCCTCCGGAAGGATACGATACACTCCATCTTGACACGGCGTTAGCAAGCTCGTTTGCTAGATAGAAAGAGGTAGCTGCAGCGGCTCGCTTATGCTGCGAAGATGCTGACGTCCGGAACACGCCATGCCTGGGACCCGCTCCTGGGGCAGACTTGGCGGAGGGGCACTCGGTGAGGGAACCAGTTGACTTGTTCAGCTTGAAGATGCGAAGCAGGTCCGCACCAAGGTCTGGCACAACAAGGAAATCTCCAGTCGGATCCACGATGACATGATGTGGATGCGGCACATCCTGGCGATTTGCCTCTGGGCCTGGCTCGGCCATAGTGAATTTCAACGTCTGGAGTGGCTTCCCACCATTAAGCGGTAATTTGAAGGTTGACAGCCGTGACGAGGTGCTTTGGAGTAATCAGTAAATGTCCATTTCAGTCATCGAGATGAACTGACTAGTGAGCGTTCACAATGAAGCCCTTTCCGCTTTGACCGCCATAAAGTGCTGTAGCAACCCCGCTCTGTGGTGCAAGGCCCTTTTTGCTGGCTGTCAAAGCACCATTCTCCCCGACAGCAAAAGAAATCAAATTTCTCCCCGAAGCGTCGTAGCTCTCACCTGGTATGTATATCGCTTTGGTGACATCATCGTAGGTGATCCAGCTGGGGGATTTATTGCCCGTCTTCATTGAGTGTGTTAGTGACAGAGTGTCGGTGAAGGTTAGGTAGTTGATTGTGCCAGAATAATGCGTTGCCCATAAGTTGGCAGCGCTCGCTGTGCTCCCAATGAGCGGTAGGAGGATAAACTGAGTGGCCACCATGATGAATGTTAAAAGCAGATGGCCTTCCAAAGCCCGCGGGAAGGAATAGTTTACATCCAGCCTTTCCGTTCCTTTTCATTTTCGTTACTGTGCTACCCTGAAGGGCGGCTAGTCGGACAGGTTTGATCTGCATCTCGGGACTCGGCAATGAAACATGGCACTATGCAGGTGCGGCTTGAAAAAAATCACTTGATGATGCGTGCTATCCAATGGGCAAGGCTCTTTTGCGGTCCGGCGTATGAATCGTCCTTCCGTCGGTGATAGCTTAAATATGAAAGTACTCCGGCAATTTATATCCTTGTTTGGAACTGGGGTAGCTTGTTTCAACCGGTGACTGCACCCCGGGCCATAATAGTGACGTTTCGTGGAGCGCATCAGCTAGGCCTGATCGGGCATAAAGCTGGCAGCTCCGTCCCCCTAACGACTGAATTTGTGAATACTAGTCAAGGGGCGCAGGAGGCGCATAAACAGCATTGAGGCGCCAATTACAAGAGGCTGTCTAGGGCGAAGAAAAACCGGGATGTAGGAGGGGCGTTTGAGGGGTCGCTGCTGGCGGGGAGCTGAGGGTAAGGAGAGAGTGAATGTGTGCGTTTGTGTATATCTGACGGAATGCCACTTTTTGACAGAATAGAGAATAAGACCATTCAGGTGATGTACTTGCGTCTACTCTACTGAATAAAGTGTACTATATAGTAAGCATTTGTGGTCGGAGAGTGGGGAGTCGGCGGTAGTGATTTGCTTGCTACTTTCTGTTCCCAATGTAAAACCGACGGCCGATGAGGACACAGAGGTCAAGTCTGGGAATTCAGGTTGTATTATTGCGGTACATACCAGAGGTTCAGCTGACACAAAAACAGGAGTATGTTGACGGTTAAATGCGTTTTCTATCAATGGGTATGTGGAGCGCCCAACGCCGTGCCATCATGTTCACACTTGCCTGTGCCCTCAGGCAATGTGATGGCGCAAAGTCCTGGCCTGTCTATTGTTCAAGCCGACTGAATGGCGCCATCACCTAGCACCCTCGCCACGAGGATATACATCATCACCAGCCCGAAGCCCAATCTGAACTTGTTGCGGCTCAACCAGCTCTGGCCAGCGTCTCTTGCTATCTGTGCGGCATCGTGCACGACCGTAGCACTCGTGCCTGGCCGTCGCCGTAGACCGGCAACCTCGGGAGAGCAGGGCGGCTGTGCTGAGGCGGGCGGTGTACGCGACATGCCTGTGGCAAGATCAATCTTCCTCGCGCTCATCCACTTGAGGTTCTCGGCGTCGATGTCGGGCCACTCCAGCCTGAATTTGGCACCACCGTCGCCAGCCCGGATGCCACCAACGCCCTTGGTGTTGGAAGACTGGGTGGTGGCTTGCAGGGAACCGCCACCGGTGCTATTCCACCATCGTGTACGGTGCGCGAATAGTTTGCGCTCTGCTTCAGATGCTCGGACAGAGCCTGTAGTCATTTCCTCGCTGGTCATGAAACTGAGCAGGCCGGTGAGGATGGTGCTAACTTCCCATGCGGGGTTGAAGCTCTTGGGGTGGAAGTCAGAGATGCTGAGGCAGAGGCGCGTGCTGGGCTGGAAGCGGCCAGAGGGGGTGTGCATGCGGATGGCGGGGGGTGCAAAAGGGTAGTCGGGTGGGAAGGTGAGGGTGCCCCAGTACTGGCCGCCGTCGTAGGGTGTGTCCGGAGGGCCAGTGAGGATGTAGTGCCATTCCAGGATGTTTTTCTCGGAGGGGTGGGCGACGATGTATGGTGGCGGGGACTTGGTGATGGAGGCATATTCCTTGGTGAGGCGCTTGGTGGCGCCGGGGGTGGCCATGCTGCCGAGTGAGGATGGAGGTGAGAGATCGAGTAATGTATAGGCAGCCGATGACAAGGGGCGATGTGGGGGGAGGGTGAGTTTGCTCTTATCTCACCAAAGAGGCCAGCGCAGAGGGGACAACTAAGTTGGGGCGCGATGCCGGCCCACCGTCCGAACCATGGGTCGCTCCGGCGCGGATCCCCAGCCGCCTTGACGTTGCCGGGCACGTGACGGCGACGCTCGGTTTCTGCACCGCGCCAAGCCCCGCCGTCGACCTCAACACCAGCTGCAATGGCGTCGCCGAGCGAAGACGATGTACGTGGGGAATTGACGGCCGTAACCGGCTAGCATGGGACGGGGCATGGCGGAGCTAATTGGCGACATAGGTCTTCGAAAGGCTGAAGAACAAGACCGGCGCAGCGGAGCAGCAGCGGCAGCACGATGCGCTCCAGGCGCGTCTACACACGCAGCAGCAGCGCTCGCAGGAGCGGCTGGCCGACCTGGTGAGCCGGCCGCCGAGGCCCCGAGCGCCGTGGGATCAGCGAGCTCACGCCCAGCCTAGATCAGCGACAACACATCGCTGCCCGTTACCCTCGCGTCAGTCCGCATCCTGCACGCCAACCGCACGCGGCGGAGCTTCCTGGAGCGCGTCGTCGAGCCCATCCTGAGCGCCAACCGCGACCAGCCGTATACACTCGAGGAGGCGCTGCAGCAAGTCAGCCTGGCCACGGACAAGCTGAACCGCTTCGGCACGCCTTGCCCCCCTCCGGCCGCCACGCACCCCTTCGCTGACCTGCGCCAGGCATCTTCAAATCCCCCATATCCGTCTACCTCGACCGGCCCGACCCGAGTGTGGCCTCTTCCTCTCCTACAGATGTCGACGTCTACATCTCCGCTCACGAGCGCGGCAACTACACCATCAAGACTGGCACCGAGGCCGGAGCATCCGAAGCGGACGCCTATGTGCACGCCGAGCTGCGCAACGTCTTTGGGGGCGCCGAGACTATTAACGCCCACGGTTCCCTGGGTACACGCACACGCTCTGCCTACTCGCTCGCCTTCGACAGTCCCATCCTCAGCAACCCCGACTTCAAGGCCCAATTTAATGGCTTCGCGAGCTCAACGCTCAAGAGCTGGGCAAGCCACGAGGAGGTGCTCAGGGGCGCAACCTCGAAGCTGCTGTGGCGCTCCAAGACCGGACACCAGCACCAGCTCGGCTACTCGGGTATATGGCGCCAGATCACCAGTCTGGCTGAGAACGCCTCGCCCACGATCCGCGGCGATGCAGGTGACTCGTTCAAATCGAGTATCACCCATACCTGGATCAACGACAAGCGCGACGATGCCCTCCTCCCTACCCGCGGTTACCTCATGAAGACCATTTCTGAGCTTGCAGGCTACGGGCCTCTGAGCGGCGATGTCGCCTTCTTCAAGTCAGAAGCCGAGTCTCAGCTCGCCCTGCCCTTTGGCAACACAGGCATCACCCTGACCGCTGGTCTGCGAGGCGGCCTCCTCTACCCGCTCACGCCGGCCGGCAGCAACGCACCAAGCGCCTCACGCATCAACGACCGCTTCCAGCTCGGCGGTCCAAACAACATCCGCGGATTTCGTCTCGCCGGCCTTGGTCCCCACGACGGGCCCGACGCAGTAGGCGGCGATGTCTATGCCGCTGGCGGCGCAAGCCTGCTCCTACCGATCCCGCGCGTCGGCAAAGAAACACCGCTTCGTCTACAGGCGTTCATCAACGGCGGCCGCCTCCTCGCACTCCAAGGCCAAGGCTCAAGCCAGGGCAAAGCCAGTACAAAAGTTTCACCCTCTTCCTTTGCAAGCGCACAAGACGTGTCTGCCAGCTTCGCCCAGACGGTGCAAAGTCTGACGGCAGAACTGCCTAGCGCTGCAGCGGGCGTGGGCCTCGTATATGCGCACCCAATTGCGCGGTTTGAAATTAACATTTCGCTGCCGCTGGTTATGCGGGCCAAAGAGGAGAGCAGAAAGGGATTGAGCTTTGGTGTAGGTATCGAGTTTCTGTAATATAAGCGTTGAGGGGGGCTAGAGGTGGAATAGTGTAGATAAAATTCTCTTCATCATTTTTCCCTCCATCGGGGGAAGACCAAAAAAAAATATACATGGCAATCAGACATGGTGATGATGATGCTGTTGTTGTTCTCATTCTTTCTTTCTTACTTGCATGTCGTGAGTTTGCTCGCCTCACAACAAACAGCACTATTGATACAAACACATGGCCGAACCAAGTACTCCTACTGCTACGATCCCAGAAAAACCTGGTCCTTGCATCGCCAAGGCAATGAAATGTAATACGCCCCGCCCTGATCCCAAAGAACCAACAGAGAAAAAAAGGAGGAAAAGAGGGAGCAATATCCATCGTTACCAACAAAAACGGCGAATAAGAACCTGGAACAAGGTATTCACCCTTGTTCCAAGCCATGGAGAAAGGAAGGAGAGGGAGAAATGAAAACGAAAAAAAAATCCTTGATTGTAAGAAATAAATCGATCGCTTGAAAGAAGGATGACAAAGTTGACAAGGCAAAAATTTCGGGGCGCGGCTTGGGCTGCGTGTTTGGATGAAAAAAAAAAGAGAGAAAGAGTTGGGAAGTGAGAAAAGGTAGCATCGCAACGGGTGCAGATTCTATCTAAATGACTGCTGTAAATACATGTGCATGGGGCAACGATAACGAGAGAAAAGAAGATAGCAGGAAATTTTGTAGGAAAATCCAAGCCAAGGGTGATTGATGGGCAAATTGAGAGAGAATGGTATCATGGTTCGTTATTGCATACGCTTTCGCTTGCGAGCATCTTCGGGCTCGTCTTCGTCATCGCGCTCGGCCGTCTCGGCAGGATTGAGCAGCGAGTGTACATTCGAGGCCATACTCGAACGACGCGTGGGGGGTCCGGATGTGTCCAGGCCTCGGAAAGGATATCGCGCGCCAGGGAGTGCCCAGCCACTGTCTGGGCCCAATGAGGACGGGCCCGAATCACCGTGCGAGGGCGGAGTGCCTTGTCGTGACGACTGTTGCTTAGGTCCACGGGGGAGTTGATAGGATTCCAGCGCGTCACGCAGCTGCTGGTCACCGCCTCCAATGGGGTTCCGATGGGGGGAAGACGGCCACTGGGTTGAGTTGTGGCCCGATGCGTAGGGCGAGTGAGTTGGCACACTGGGCGGTTGTGGTTGCCAACCATGAATACGGATATCGGCCGAGGTGTGTCGCCGGTACAGGTTGTAGGGTGGGGACGAGCTGCTTCCGGGGTGGTTGACTGGATTGGCAGGGCCCGGCTGCTGGACAGGTGGTGGAGGTGGAGGGGGTGGATGGTGCTGCGCTGGGGTCCGGGAAGAAGAAGGCGAATAATTACTAGCCGCACCAATGGAACCATATCGTCGTGGCGAAATGGCCATGTGAGCGGGGAGTGCAGGCTTGTGGGGTGTGTGGCGTGGCATACTGGCCAAGGATCCCCTTCTCGACTCAATTGGGTTTTCTTGAGGCATTTGCCGTGGCGACAAAGGAGGCCCGTTGTTGCTGTCCCCCTGAATAAAGTAGGGCTGACGTGCGGAGGGGGGCTCCTCGGGCGATTCCAATGCTCGCAGCATGTCGGATTGGCGGGCGATTTCGCGCTGCATCATGGCCACTGACCGTGGGCGTGAGCAGGTTGGGCAGGTGCAATCCCAAAGGGGAAACTTACCATCACGGTGAATCGAAGTATCGGGGTCGGGTACCAGTGCCATGATGTAGGAAGCGAGATCCTGGCTCCACTGATGACATCGCACCATGCCCTCGGTCAAAACCAGGGCCTTTTGATGGAGGTAGGCACACGTGTCCTCAGAGCGCTGCATGCGGGCGTGCATGTCGTAGAGGGTGTGCTCGAGGCTGGCGAGGCGGGCGTCGACGGGGTCGGGGGTGGGCTCGGCGGGCGGGCCGGCGGGCGGGCCGGCGGGAAGCTTGGGGGTGGAGAAAGAGTCGCGGTGGATGAGGGCATGGCGCGAGGCGCGGCGCTTGATCTCGCGCAGGCCGACAAGATCGCCGCGCTTGAAATTGCCG
>Ga0182215_1000224_pt1 | contig 10797 bp, 8 predicted proteins | sample G5R1MG_24_FD_128404 | JGI IMG/M metagenome (GOLD analysis project Ga0182215, IMG submission 128404) | Switchgrass phyllosphere microbial communities from Michigan, USA - G5R2_NF_03OCT2016_LD1 MG | ecosystem: Host-associated > Plants > Phyllosphere > Phylloplane/Leaf | place: USA: Michigan... | reverse complement strand
GCATCGCCGTTGACCGACGAGGTAGACGAAGCATTCTTCGAGTTGGCCTTTGACGAGAGCTTCGATGTGGCCGACTTCTTGGGCTTCGCGTTGGGATCGGCGGCGCGCTTGGCTTCACGAGCGGCTTTGGAGGCGGAAACCATGATGATCTGATGAAGGGGTGCGAGGGGTGGAGAGGGGAGCGAGGAATTTTTTGGGGGCGCGTTGGATGTCAGGCTTGACCCCGCTAAGCCCACTCGACTCTAATCGATAGCAGCGTACAGAGCCGCACTGCACTGGGACTGCGAAATAGGAAGACTGCAACACTCGAGACGGGCAAAAATTCGAGTGTATGTGATACAAAGGATGATTTGTGTTGAGAGGGCGACTGTCGGTAAGCAGGCGAGCTGATGGGGTCGGCAAACAATGAAAGCCCTAGTGACCGCTACCCCACGCATCACATGGCAGCCAAGAGTAAGACTTCTTCATGGTCGGCTGAGGCTTGAGTCGGTCAACCTGCGCTGCCTTTTCTAGATAGCATATAGGATAACGAACTCTCAAAATTCAGCTGTGTGCTGGAATATCACGTCTTGTCAGCCAGTATTCGTTGCATCACGCTGCATCACAGCAGCTTCAATTTGAATGGGCCAGCCAATCACAGGCCAGTGATATAATATATACTATAGTTACCATGTCAGCACTGAAAAACAACGACCACGACAGGTAAACATTGTCACGATCGTCAACTAGCTGTGCAAGAGTCTGCCAGACACAAATACATTCTCCAACGTCCCTACTGCTCCCACCTTGGCTCGGCACCATTTTGCCTCAGCCTGTCTCTCAACGCTTCCAGCACTTTTACTTCCTCTTCATTCAGACTCAAGTCATCCGGTAACATCACTCCTACACCGTTGATTTCGATTCTGACGCTATCTTGGTTGTGATACTGCTCACGCCGGCTTTTCCATCGTTTGGTTCCACCGCGTGCATCAGATATAGTCTCCTCGTCTCGACACTCTACCTTGCGCACATCGAGTTGGGTCCACCAATACATGGGGAACTGTCGCTGGATGTTATTGACGACGAGACCGACGGCTAACATCAATGTCGTGCCCCACACCACGAGTCCAACAAAGTACCAGCCCATAGCTGTGATGGCCGGTTCCGTTGCGGCTAGAACCGCAGATGCACCACCGGGTGGATGTACAGTGCCAGTCAAGAGCATGACGGCCGATGAGAGACCACAGGCTACAGCACCGGCAATCCATCTTATGGAGTCGCAATCGAAGTGCACTTGGAATAGTTTGGAGATACCAACGCCAATGAGTGCAGATATGCTATGTCCTAGAAGCGCATTGCGTGGTTGCCCGAGAGGTGATCGAATAGTATTATATTCCAGAACCGCCGAAGCACCCTATAACTTTGATCAGAGACAGCAAACGATATACATACGATTTTGGTATTGACTGACAAACGATGCAATCAATGCAGGAGGTTGGTGCCACTGGATACTCTCTGTGTTGTTGAACACCGCTGCAACTACGGCAAGCCCACAGAATGCGCCCACAAACGACCAGAACGCCCCACAAACATTTCCAACATCCTGTCCCGTCTCTTTTCTATAACCCAAGAACCTTGAAAATGGTGCAGGTAATCTGTGTAATGGTGAAGGAGGGATAGCGCGGTTGAGGTAGCAGTCAATATCGAAGTCCCATTCCCGGATGTTGTCGAGAAACCCCATCGTCGCTGAAGAGACAACAGGAGCCCATATATGAACACAAAAGAGACACAACAAGGCGGAAAAGGAAAACAAGGAATAATGCGTGCATGTATGTACAAAGAAGATACAAGCCCTTGCCGCCTCGGAGAGACAAATGTCGGCTTCAACGGTAACGGCCCTTTCTCTTTCCTTCTTTCCCTCGCGCATTACTTCATTGCGCCATCCGGCGCGGACTTGTCACAGAAACACGGCCCTATCCCCAAAACAAACATCTCTACCCTAGAGCACTAGAGTGCCCCTACTATCGTGATTGGTCCACACAGTTGTATCAGCGCAAAATAACATATGGCGATCTCCGATTAGCTTTACGTACAAACTACCAGCAATGGTACAGCATCTCCGCGGAAAAAGGCACGCTGTAAGTGTTCTTCGGAGATAGGAAGGTCGCCGTCTGTTTGCAGCATTCATGCTGAGAAATTTGCACACTTAGCTGGTGTGGGTATTATGTAGTGTACACTGCACTAAGAGTTCAAGTATTTAGTTATACCACAATATTTCTGCATATATTGCTGTTATTTATCCTATAGCAGGGATTCACAGGTTGAGCTACAGGTGCAGCAGGTTTTTCGAAAATAGCCTCAGGCCCTATATTATAATGCACTTTGCTATCTCTAGCTAATATATCATTTCACTATTATATGAACTGTACTTATATATATAATGTAGATATACTAACACATGCTTATTAATTAGATTAAGACCTTTAAGTACTTCTCTTGCACAGTTTACACTATCATTTCTTATTTATACTATTATCTGGATCAGATTACATCACTGACTATAACTTGGCAGAACATGTTCTATGCTCGATCCAAGTTTATGTATAGTGTTGGAGCTCTTTACAATTTATTTCTAGTAAGAGCCCTCTTCACCTCAATCCCAGTGATATGCCATGCCGATACACACCTAATTCCACGCCAATAATCCATATACGCTATAATCCCCCCGACTTTTACGTACCTCGGAATAAGAACTGCAAGTCCTCTGGACTTAACCGATCCATAGCAACCTTGTCATTATTGACGGTTCCAGCAATCATAGCGGCTTTCTTCTCTTGAAGCGCCACCATTCTGGACTCGACACTGTCTTCGATACAGAGACGGGTGATAACACAAGGTCGCTTCTGACCGATACGATGGCATCGATCGGCTGACTGCCACTCTGCAGCAGGGTTCCACCAGCTTAGAAATGGTTAGATATAAGGGGATATAATAAGAGAAGGATGGCAGACTTACGGGTCAACAATAAAGACTCGAGAGGCTTCAGTAAGGTTAAGAGCAACACCGCCTGCCTTAAGGGATACCAAGAACACTTCAACATCTGGGTTCGTCATAAAGTGATTAATACTCTTCTGTCGCTGAGCGGGCGACATACTTCCATCCAGCATAACTGTGTTGAAACCAGCTCGCCGGAGTCGCCACTCAATCAGCTGCAACATAGAAGTGAACTGACTAAATACTATTGACTTGAGCGTCTGCTTCTTGCTGCGTAGCTTATAGAGATCATAGACCAGCATCTCAATCTTTGTAGATGAGGTCCAGTTCTCCATCTTGATACGATTGATGATCGATGTCTTTTTCACAGAGTCTTCGTCCTGCTCAAGCTCCGGCTGCTCAAAGTCAATGGCTAGTGCTATGTGGCAGCGCGGGCAATCCGCTTCTGATCCAGAGGCTTTACATGTATCTATAAAGTCCTTAATACATGCTCGGCAGAACTCGTGACGGCAATGGGATCGCACAGCATCTTCTGCAGGTTCGTCGCAAACATTGCATACGTATACGCTCCCGCCACCCTCAGCAGCGTTCTTTTTAAGAATTAGATCCGGATGGTTCGCAACTTGACGCATCTGCATAATAAGACCGAAGATGTTGGCATAGTTATTGAGCATCACCCCCTGTGCGACATAGGTGTCGAACTTGCGGGCTGTGTTTGACATGATCGAAGTTGAGAAGTCGTGTTCAATATCACTGAAGAACTCATTATGAACAATGATATCCTTCATTGGAAGCTCCATCGAATTGGTGTAATCGCGCTTCATGCGGCGCAGCATAATGCGAGCCGTGATCAAGTGAAGCTTCGTCAAGGCTTCCTCACGGAGCGCAGGATCATCTCCAGTTATCGGATTGAGCAGCTCCTGGTTGAAAACTGAAATATGTTCAGATGCGCTATGGTTGCAGGTCAAGCACATGTGGTGGTCATCTAACGCCCAGTGTATCTTCTCACACTTACACGAACGGCAGAAATAGTCGGAAAATGGGCGAACTTGAAGAAATCGAAGGAGTGAAAAGAATTCTCCAATACGGTTCTGCACTGGTGTACCGGATAGACACCACTTATAGTTACTCGTTAGAGCAAAACAGGCCTTGGCCACACCAGTGCTGCGCGACTTGATGCTGTGCGCTTCGTCCAGAATAAGACGGTGGTAGTGGATGGCGTGTAGTGAGGAAGCCTCTTTGACAATATCCTCTCCACGTGACCAGCCTTTTGTCTCCTTGCGATAAAGCGACTCCAAGCTGTTGTACGAAACCATGATAACATCATACAACTGTAGTTCCTCCATCGACATTTTCTTGCACTTTGCATTGGTACCATGGTACACAAGAACCTTGAGTTTGTTGTCGGTGTACTCGCGAATTTCATTAGACCACTGCATGAGCGCCACGGGTGGAACGCAAACGAGCGTAGGCTGTTTTGCGGGATAGTCGGACATGATCAATGATACGGCTTGAATGGTTTTACCCATACCCATCTCATCGCCGAGGAGGCCGCCTTTATAGTCAGTCTTCTCCTGGCGCATCATCCAGCTCAGACCTTCCAACTGGAAAGGCTTCAGTCGTCGGTTGATAGACGCGGGCTGCTCTGCCTTCTGAGTCTCTAGCACGGGGACTTTCTTGAGCTCATCCCACATAGTTCGCAATTTAGGATGCTGCTTCTCAACCTTTGAGCGGTTCATTGCTCGCTTTCGCTCCCATTTGTCTTCAATGTGTGCGAACGCTGCGCGCCGCCGTTTGGCCTCGTTGCGCATCGAGCTTGTGGGCGCTTTCTTCAGCGGATGCTTTTTCGAACTCGCCGTTGCTGTCTCAACCGCTTCATTCAAGTGTGTAGATGCCTCTACAAGGGGCTCGTCTTCACTGTCGCTTGGAAAGTCCAACTCATCCACCATGAAATCCATATCATCTGTGTCGAGCGGTCCAGAATCCCCGCCATCAGACTCGTCGCCACCCAAGAAAGGCAGATCGTCTCTGAGTTCGATATCCCTTTGCGAACTTAAGCGACCAGGACGACTGCCAGTCTTGAAAGAAGTCCCAGTCTTGGCCTTGCTCTTGCCTTTGCTTGAATGCGAAGGTGACGATAGGTCCTCGAACAGCGAATCAGTATCTGAATCCGTGTCCTTGACCTCGGCCCTGGCTTTTCCTTTTCCTTTATATGAACTTGCCTTTTTCCTTGATACATACATCAAGGGCTCATCAATTGAGGACATATCCTCGTCTTCGGCTTCTATCTTCTGACGCTTTCGGCTAGGCACCATACCTTGCATTGCCTCTTCATCCTCCAACTGCATTTGTAGAGCAATCTCGGCGTCCATATCGAATTTCTTGTCCTCCAAGTCTGAATCTGAGGGTACAGCAATGTGGCTCAATTGCGTGTGTGCGATAGAAGCGCCCAGCGCCGGATTCACAGACTGACCGAGATCACTGCATGCGAATGGCTTGTTGTGATAGACAGATACGGCGGGTGTAGTGGAAATGCTGGTTGCCGGTGTCTCGTAGTCCGAGCCTTCGATAGAGAGAGACTCATAAGGGCTGGCATGCTTTGTGCGAAGCGCAGTCGCTCGAGCCGGTCTTCCACGAGTCATGGCCGCCTTTCCAGTGTCCATGACAGGAATGGTAACCGATTTGAGCACCCTTCGAGAAGGTGGTTGAGGTGCCTCATTTTTGACTGCGTCGTCTTCGTCGGAAGAGTCCGGCACGAAGGTGCGAGACGAGCGGGTGCGTTTTTGGGGGTGGCGAATGTCGATGAAGGGCGAATCTGGAAGGGTGCAAAGTCAGATGATTGCAAAGCCGATACAGAAGGGTATGCTGGTCAACGAGCGGGCAAAGAAAAACTTACCACTTCCTGCCGCTGGAGCCGTGCTTGAGGCGGTCTCATGGGATGCGCCCTGTGCCGACTTGCGACTCGATCGGCGTGGTGCCATTGTGAGTAGAGAAGCGACGAACAACGACGGGGATGGATGTGCTGCAAGACCGGGAAAGTGAGTTGCGCCACAGAAGCGATAAGGAAGCAGACAGAGAAGTCGCCGCAGGTGAGATACCTCTGAAGACTGCCGCAGTGAAGCAAAATGCACCCCTGACCCTCGCGTGCTGGGCGATGAATCGCGTCGAATCGATCGCGCCTGACGCCTCCAGTGGCAAATTTGAGATAGGGCAAGCAAGAAAAGGGGAGCGACCCAAGTGGCTCCCTGGTGGCGAAACTTTGGGGGAGGGACAGGCGAGCAATTAGCCAATTGATTGCGGGGTAGTCGGTTGACGCGTCGCCAGGCAGCAGCAGGCCGCGCACTCACGTGATGTGTTCACCGTGACGCGGCAACCATTGCACCCAGCTAACCGCATCGGGCTTCATCTCGGCACCCGTCGCCCCCTTACTCTGTATCGTCCAAATTTACCTGTCTGCATGGACACAGTTATCCAAAAGAACGATGCCCTCATAGCAGACACCTGCAAACGTTTACTATCCTCAACTTTTTAAGCAACAGAGATGAACCAAGGGTTGTCAGAGCTGCATGTCAGTGGCGCACGGACCTCAAGGCGGCCAGTCTGCCGGACGGCTAGGCATGACGATTCACCCGGCGCAGGCATATCATCCAATCCCCGGACCCCATCGCTGCCGCATCACCGCCGTCGATCCTCTTGTTATCGCACTCACCAACTCGTTAAGAGTCTCCCGTCGCTCACCAGTCTCTTCGCATCCACCACGCGTTTTCTGTAGAGGCCCGCTCGAAGCGCCGCGTCGCAGCCAACAAGTCATCTACCCGCCTCCGCGTTGTCCGGACAGCACCCGAGTTGCCCAACATGGTGAAGCCCGTAGTTTCCGCGATGAATGCCTGGACATGGTATGCGCAACGTAGCAGATGTGCTCAGAATAGAGAATCAGAAGCTAATGAAGCTATAGCATCGTCATGTCGCTGTTCGCCATCGTCATCCTCTCAACAATCGGCGCGTTGTTCAAGGTAAGGCGCCAATCTGCCATGAATTTCTCACGCATACACCCAATTCTATATTCATTATCAAGTATTTAGTACTAACGATATATATCAGAACAACAGCAACACCGTCATGGGTGGGGAAGAAGACCCAAAGGACGGTGGCGCAGTAGCCAGCGCCATCTTTGGTGCCGTCTTCATCTACATCGGTTTCTTCGTTTTTTGCGGGCTACAAGCACTTCTCCACATGCGCGAAAGCCGTCGCGGCGCAATAAGTCTTTCCTGAATAAGAAATGTGACCTGTAAATAGCGAGGGTGTAATGGGAATAGGAATTGGGGGACAGAAGGATGACACAGCTACTGCTATGTCGGAGTTTTTATCTCTATCAGGGAGTCGCGAAAGATGATTTGTTTACTGCGGGGATAACACATGGCGTTTAAAGGATGATTTACTGGTTTCAGAATAGTAGGTAGACCAGCAGATATAGGTAAACTATACAACACATACGTGCGCATAGTTGGTAGACACCAGTGCCATGATATCCATTCGTCATCTCAACACCACATAATACAATCGTCCTTCTCTTGGACCCCGGTCTTACCATTCCCTCTGCCATAGCGGCTCTAGCGTCTTGCTCATATAAGGCCCATCAAGCCAATAGCCCAGCTTTCCATAGTAACTCCTCACGCCGACACCCGAAATCACGCTAATCTTGCTGCTCCCATGCTCTTCCCTCGCAATTCGCTCTGCCTCTTCCATCAGCAGCGTTCCGTATCCCTGGTGCTGGAACTTCTTGGGATCCCGAGCATGAACCGGCACCGCCGAGCCGTACACATGCAATTCCCGCACCAGCGACGACGGCTGACTTGTCAGCTCAGGGCGGAAAGTATGCTCTTTCGAGCACTGCCGCAGGCGCAGCAGCGCAATAAGGATGTCCTGCTTTGGATCTTCGTAGGCAAGAAACGTCTCCCATCCCCCGTTGGCGGTGTAGTCTCGGCGCACAAGCTCGACTTGATCCGGGCGTATCTTGTGCTTGACCTCGTTGATGCCGACTTCGCGGGTGCGCACATCTCGGCACGATGTGCCAAAGTCCTTCATCCGCGCCAGCGCAAGTTCGCGCAGGTTGCCGTTCTCCACGCCTGATGTGACGAGTGGCATGGGGATGTCGCGCTGCACTCGGTAGATGCGCGTCCATGGCGGCACTAGAGCCAGGATACGGGCAACAATGTCGATGAGAGCATTGGGGGTGTAGTTTTTGTACCTGCCTGTCCGCCAGAGCTCGTACAGGCCTGTGCCGCGGATGACCAGGGTAGGGTAAATCTTGAGCCCATCGGTGCGGAAGTCTGGATTGGAAAAGTACTCGACGAATTGGTCAAGATCGCGTTCCATGCCTACGTTGGGCAGATCGGGCATCATGTGCGATACGACTTTGAACCCCGCGTCTTTGGAAAGACAGAATGTCTTTGCGACGGCTGCGACAGTGTGGCCGCGGTTGGTGTCGCGGGCTACGTCTTCGTAGAGCGACTGGACGCCAATTTCAAGACGGGTACAGCCGTATCGTAGCATAGATGATAGGTGCTGATCCAGACAATAGTCCGGTCTTGTTTCGATAGTGATGCCCACACATTTGATGTTGCTCATCTCCCCGGCTAGAACCGCCTCGTCGACGTCCTTGGTTTGGTATCCAGATAGCGCGTTGTGCAATTGGCTTATGAATTCATCTCGATAGGATTCTGGTAGTGACATGAATGTACCACCCATGATGATATACTCAACTTTGTCGACACTGTGGCCAAGCGACTTGATCTGGTCCACGCGTCCTCGGGCTTGTTCGTACGGGTCATACCTCGCGCGAATAGCGCGCATGGACGTTGGTTCATAGCCGGTATAGGACTGTGTGGAGTATTCAAAGTCTGAGTCTGGCCCTCCAGGACAGTAAACGCAGATATTGCCTGTGTAGGCAATGTGAGGACACCTGTGCGGTTTGCACATGACTGCCACTACTGCAATACCTGATGATGTTCCTGCAAGGAATTTAGCGCACAATTTGAATCAGCTTTTCGGTTGGTAACATACGGATTGGTTTTGCGATCAGCTTTGGCAAAATATATTTTTTATAGTGCTCTGGCACTGCGGCAATAATGGCTGTGAGTGGCGGCTGACTCTTCAAATAGTGCTTCTTCGACACTTCACCCCTCAACTTATTGAGATTCAAGTCTCTCTTCGGCTTGGAGCCATCCGCTTGTGCTTCATAGTCCTGGATGAGTGTGGAGGCGATATCTGCGCAAGCTCGCATATATCGCTCGTTCTCGGGCGGCAGTTTGACATCCTTGGGTAGTTTTCTCTTCTTGTGTGTCTCTGTCGCTGTCATTGTAGCCATTTTGGTAGTTGGAGTGTGAGATTGATTGGTGTTCCTGATGGCCGTACCTACCTCAGGCTCAAAGTATCGAGCCAGTCACGGGTGGGGTGTATTTTCGAGAGATGCTAAGCTTCTTATGCACTAGCGCTAATGCGGAGTGGTCTGGTATCAATGGGCAATATGAAAGCGAATCGACGACGGATAAGCACATTGTGACTTCGAGTGAGGTCCACCGTCGTTGGATATTCATCGACATAGCTATAGCGCTGCACACGATGGCGACTTAGTTTTCACGGGTAACATACTCTCTGAAAAGCGGATATAATATAACGACCGCCGCAATCAGACAGTAGACGTTGTATAGGTAATGACAAAAAAACGAGCTCTTTGAATGGTATCGCAATATACACAATAACAGAGTATTGCGCGAATAGAAAGTGAAGACCAAAAGATCATCCCGGGATAGTGTAGCAAGACTTGTATGGGCGCAAAAAAAGAACACAAAGGTCAATACGAGGCTCGAACTCGTGGCCTTGGCGTTTGATATGAGAGGACATATTAGCACCACGCTCTAACCAACTGAGCTAATCGACCGTACCAGGGTGTTGATGGGGATGGAGAAAATCATAACGAATATAAAGTGAGAGTGCTGCTGGCATGGTCATCTTTACTCTAGAGGATGTAGATTCTAGCGGCTAAAAGCGCTCCCCATGGCCGAGTGGAGCCTCCGGCGCACACGGTCTTAGTATGTCTCCCCAAGCCTTGAGCTCACGCAGTTTCAGAAGATCTAGCCACATGGTAGCAGGTTTCATGTGGTTCAGTGTACTTAGACAGCGAATTACAGCATCTCGCTTGCCAAATCCTCTGCCAGGCCCTCCAACTCCTCCCGTCGAAAGGGCACCACCAGCCGCTCGGTACCCATGGCATCCTTCCTACTCTCAATCATTTGATGGTCATGAAACTCCTTGAGCAAAGATCGGAAGCCAACTTCACTGGAACACACAAAGAGTTCTACTGCCTTGTGATACAACACCCTATATTCGACGCCTTGTGTTGCGTCTGCACCGGCGTTGCGTGCCGAGGCGGATTTGTGGGCGCCGGAAATCATGTCTTCTTCTTCGTCGTCATCGTCATCGAGGCCGGCGCTGCTTGGCATGGAGAGGGCGAGTTGCTCCATGACGAGTACTTGGAAGAGTTCTCGCGCTTTCTCAGGAAGCGAGCGCAAGACGAAGCCGATGCCGTCTCTACCGCCTACACGTCGGCCACTGCGGCCGAGGAGTTCATTGACCGTCTCGACGGCGTCTATCTCGGCGCGGTAGGGGGCGAATGTGGTGGCGTCGTGGAAGAGAAATTTGTACTGCGTCTTCAGCCCTACATCCCACAGGAGAGGAAAGTTGGGTGTATCGGCTGTACAGACTAGATGGATGTGAGGATGCGACGCCAATCTGGCAAGCATAGACGGCGTCGGTGATTTGCGG
>Ga0182215_1000223_pt1 | contig 10806 bp, 5 predicted proteins | sample G5R1MG_24_FD_128404 | JGI IMG/M metagenome (GOLD analysis project Ga0182215, IMG submission 128404) | Switchgrass phyllosphere microbial communities from Michigan, USA - G5R2_NF_03OCT2016_LD1 MG | ecosystem: Host-associated > Plants > Phyllosphere > Phylloplane/Leaf | place: USA: Michigan... | reverse complement strand
TTTTTTTGAGTTTCCTCTCGTGGAACTCGCGCTAGGGGAACGTATTGAGATAGCACAATGGAGAACAAGGCATGCCATGCATGGTCTATGATTGGGAATGGCGCGTGGTGACGTGATGTCGGGGATGACGATGCGGGATAGCATAGGAGAGGAAGGATAGAATAGATGATACATGACAACAGGCCCGGGTAGGTGGCGTACGTACGACCACAAAGGTGAAAATATACATTATACGAATTCCAACGGACTCGACTACATACAGCCCACGCGCGACGCGAGATGAAAGTCTATAGCCGACAGCACCCAACGGACGGGTGGGGTGTGCGCAAAGTACCCATTTACGCCTCAACACCATACACAGGGAAGAAGCACCCTTGCTCCTCCCATCCAGTAACAGACACAAAAACAACAACCATCAACGATGCGCTCAAAGAAACGCCCTGCTCCGTATAATCAAGCGAATCGTCCTCTTCCTCTTGACGCCACCGCCCATCTGCGCTGGCTCCGTCGACGAGTCCTCGTCATCCGTAATCTCCATATCCATGGTCTTGACACCCTGCATGACGCCCGCTTCGTCGCCGTCTACCAGTGTACTGCCCTCGTGCTCATCCAGATCTAATAGCACTTGCTCGACGTCTTGCAATGCGCCGTCATAGACGCCACCAAACCCGGCTTTGATTCTGGCAAGCGCAGCGTCGCCACCGAGGCCAACGCTACCACCACCGTCGGATTCGGCACCCTGAGAAATAAAATCAACATCCGTTGCTGGACCCTCTTCCACTTCACGCAACGGGTCCAGCTTCATCAATGGTTGTTTCTGGGACCTCCATGCTCCCCTCCCCTCGGAGATCCCATCTTCTACAAAAAACCCTTCTGGCCAGACACGCGTCGCAAGTTACTCCTCAAGGAACCGTACTTGCCCTTGTCGGATGCCGTGACTTCGCCCATCTCGCCCATGAGCAGGCCGATAGACGAACCACGGCGCGACCGTTGATCGCCCGCTTCACTTCCCGCGCCAGGAACTCCGAGGGCGCTGCGACGCTCGACACGAAGATTCTTCCAGCCTTCAAGTTCGCGCTCAAGGCGGAGAGTCTTTTCCCTTTCCTCACGGAGTTCGCGCTCGGCGCGCTTAGCAGCGAGCTGGTTGGTCGAGTCACTGGATTGTAAATCGTCAATGGTCGCGAGGAGATTTGAGATCTTGTCGCGAGACTTGTTGAGGTCTTCAACAACGGAAGCGTTTTGTTTGTCGCGACGTTCGATTTGTGTTTGAAGGTCACGCACAGTACGGTCCACATTACGGACGCTACGAGATTCCGAGAGGCGGGTTGATTCAGAGGTTTCGAGGGCTTGTTCGAGCTACACGCACGTGTTAGTTGCCGTCTTGTTGAAATCCAATGACAGGAGCAGACATACCTCCTGAATGCGGCCGTGCAGAAAGCGCACGTCTTTACCGGCGGAACCACTATACCCCTTTGTTTCCAGGTCCACAAGGCGGAGCTGAAGGTCTTTGAGACTCTTCTCGACAGCGGCCTTATCCTTATGGAGCTTTACGTTGGCTTCGCGTTCAGCGACAATATCCTTTTGCAATTCTTGTGCGAGAGCTTCTGCGCGACGCATCTTGCCAACTGCCGCCGTGGTAATGTCCTCTTGCTGAGCGAGCCCAGATTTGAGCTCAAGTAAGTCGCGGTCGTAGGCGGCAGCATTGCGCATAGCCGGTGACTCGGAGCGAGACAGCTCATCCAGCGTGTCTGCAGCTTCCTGCAGACGCGTCTCAAGGCGCTTCTTCTCTTCTATGGCGGAATCGCGCTCCGCTGCGAGATCGTCCACGTTGGTTCGGAGTGTGCGTACTTGCGAAAGCAGGCTGACGATTTTGGACTGTGCCTCATTGTGCGCATTGGCCGCTTCATCGCGCGAGTTGGAGATGGTTTGCAACGTCATCTCCAGGCGACTCTTCTCCTTGGCCCAAGTCGACGAGTTGAGGAGCTCATCATCCCACTTGTTACGAAGCTCTTCAATTTCTTCACGTAGGCGTCCGTTCTCCTCGCGTACATAGATGATGTTCTCTCGTTCGTGGTCCAACTCGTTTGTGAGCGTGGAGAGCTCAGCCTGGTACTTTCTGCGTGTTTGCTCGAGCGACGTTTCGCTGTCTTCAATGTCATGAGCGTGCTGACTTCGGTAGTCCTCAAGTTCGTTCTGAAGACGCTTCTTGGCTTGCAAAGCCGTCTGAAGATCTGCCTGGAGATCTTCGACGCGTTCGTCGTAACGCTGCACCTGCCGTTGAAGGTCTTCGACCATGCCATCCATCTCCTTGCGCTGGGCCATGATGGTGGCGCATGTCTCTTCCGCTTCCTTGGCCTGCGTTTTGGCGAATTGTTCCGCACGCGAAGCCCGCAGCACAGAAATCTCCGCTTGTTCCAGCTTGCTAAAGTACTCGTCTGCTCGACTCTTGTAAAGACTTAGGCTGGATTGAACGTCAACCAGAGTAGAAGTCTCATTATCGAGACGTATCTGAAGATCAGCAAACTCCTGCAAGAGCTGGTTGTGGTTGGCCTGCTCCTGTTCCCGTTCCGAAACGATCTCGTCAAACTCGGCCTGCATTTGTCGAATTTCCATCTCTAGCGAGTTCTTGGACTGTTTGATCTCGTCAAAGGACGTCTTGGCATCGGCAAGTTCGTTGATGGCGGTGTTGTGAGCTTGGACAATGGACTTGCGGGCATGTTCTTGCGAAGTCAACAGCTCAAACAGTTCCTCGTGTGACTTTGCCTGCACTTCCTGGTACGAAAGTTGCCCGGACTGAAGGCTGTACTCTAGAGCAGAAACCTTCTTCGCCGAGTCATCAAGCATGTCGTGCAAGCGATAGTTCTCACGTTCTAGCTTTTGCACTCTTCGGACAGATGGGCTGTCATCTTGCCAGGCGTTCCGAATTGGAGACCGCTCAAGTTGCCCCCGCAAATGCTTATTTTGCATCTCCGACATCTGTAGCTGGTTCTGAACAAGCTCAAGTTCGGCAGCCATATCCATGCGATTGTTGAATGCAACAGTATCTACGGTTCGATCCGATCGAGCAGAGTCATTCGTGGCGTTGCTAATATGGCGTTGGTTTGTCGGAGTGTTCGTGAGGGAAAATGGCCTCCGATTTTCGCCTTCCTTTCTGTTATGTGTAGGCGATCGTCTGGCACTGACTTGGTTGACTTGATTGTTATTCATCTCCTCGAGGAGAGCCCGCTTGGAATTAGCATGGCGGGCATCCATGTCGCTAAGTTCGCCTTCGTGCCTTTGTCGCAATTCATCCAGTTGGGCTTCGGCTCTTGAGTATCTTTCGGAGGCTACACGCAAAGCTTGGTTGGCAGCTTCCAGGCGCTCCGCCATGTCCACTGTCTTGGCAATCTCGGGCTTCGCGGCTTCATAGGAGAGAGGAAATTCGGCGGCGGAGTGGGGATCAAACACCTTACGGAGTAGTACAAGTTGCTGATGACACTCCTCCAACTCGCGGTTAGTGTTATCGAGGGATGCTTGTACAGCGCGAGTATTGGCTTGTGCCTGAGTGCGCAGCTGTCGTTCCGTCTCCAACTTGCGATTCACATCTGCAAGTTGCAGACTAATGGTCGAGGAAGCCTTCTCTGCATTGCGACTAGACTTGTGCTCTCTTGCAACCTCATGGTTCAAATCCTCCAGGCTCAACGACAGCTTCTCCTTTTGCTTCTCCAGAGATGCAATAGTAAGCTGTGCGTCTTCGAGTTGGCGGAAGAGACGCTTGTTGTCTTCCTCCGCCTTGGATTTCTCATGCGTCAGCTGCGTGATCTTTGACCGTTGGGTGTCGCCGGCTCGAGAGTTGGTGCGTGCAATGTCAAGGTTTTTCTGCTGAACCTTGTTCAGCAGAGCACGGTTATCATTCTCTGATGCAGCCAGTCGTCCCTTGATGGTAACCAACTCGCGTTCAAGACGCTCCTTTTGCTGATCGTTGCGTTCTTTGAATGAATCAGAGTCCGCAAGCATTTGGGTCAGGCTGTGAACTTGTTCAGCAAGATCGTCACGCTCGGCTTCGAGTTGGTCAAGTTGCTGGTCTTTTGCGTCTAATTCACGTTGTTGAATGGCTTGTCGTTCGACAGCTAGCCTCGACTGTGCGCGTTCTGCGGCAGCATCCGCATCCAACTTTTCTTCCTCGAGTTTAAGATATTTTTCGCGGAGACTGCGCAGTTCGGTCTGGTACTCTTTCCTTTCTTTTTCATGAGCAGTCCGAGTTTCAATAGCCCGTCGCAACACGTCCTGTTGCGCATACATTTCTTTCTCAATGGTGATCTTTGATTCATTCAGCGCATCAAAGTCGCGCTTCAGTGTATCAAACTTGTGCTCTCCCAGCATTTCGACATCGTCACGAGACTGTCTTTCTCGGCTGAGCTCCTTTTGCACTTCGAAAAGCTCCGCCTTGAGAGCCTCAGTCTGCTCTTCAAGAAGCTTCCGGCCTTCACTATCCTGCGCATCTTCTGAAATCTTTTCTTCGAGCAGGCGTTTGGCGTCGGCGGCTTCGCGTTCTAGCTGCTGCTTCTGTGAGCGCACAGCGTCTAGCTCTGCCTTTGCATCACGAAGACGGCTTTGGAGGTCATCATGCTTCGAGGCCAAGGTACGCTTTTCATCATCAAAGATGCGGCGATCTTCCACGTATTTCTTGAGATCAGTCTTCAAGATGGCTAACTCGCTCTCTTTGCGTCGAATGAGGTCTTCATAACTGGTCGATGTGGAGGAAAGATCGGACAGTTGCTGTCGAATCTGCCGGTTCTCCTCCAGAAGTTCTTTAATCTGCTTCTTGCCCGCTTGCACTTCTTTGACAGAAGCAGCGAGTTGGATATCGAGGTCCTGATCATTCTTGAGCAATTTTGCCTCCAAATCTTGCAGTTTGCGCTCCCTGAGGCTGAGGTGGCTTGTAAGCATCTTCACCTCTTGAGACAGAGACTCTTCGGCCTGGGTGCGTTGCGCCTTAGCCTTCTCAAGTTCGTCAATTTGCTGATCTAGGCGAGCAGTCTGCTCCTCCAACTCTTGATTTTCGCCTTCGAGTCTGCCAATAATCTGGCCCGCCTGCTCGAGCTCACGGCGTAGAATTTCGACTTGCTCTTCTGTCTTTTTCTTAGCCTCTACGAGGGTGTCTAGTTGGTCTTCAAGTTGGTCTTGATCCTCAATAGCACCGGCAAGCTTTTCCGAAAGCTCAGCTTCCCGCAATTGAAGACGCTTGAAAATTTCTTCCTTGTCGAGCGCCAGAGCACGTTCGCTTTCCAAAGTTTTCTGGATACGTTGAATGTCCATCTCGGCGCGTCTTCGCTCGTCCTCGACACGTTGCTTTTCTTCCGCCTCACGTAGCATCTTCTCCTCGAGCTGCTGAATCATTTCATCCCGCTTTTTGACCTCAGCTGCTTGCCGGGTGGCCCCAAGCATGGGCCTCATACGAGCGAATAATCTCCACCATGGGTTTGCCTGGAGATCGAGGTAGACAGAAAAATTCCGCTGGACAATCCGGGTGGCTTCTGCTCGATACAGTCGTTTGTGTGCGATGCGTCGTTGAACAAATCCTCGGGCTGCAGATTGGAACCGGATCATGATGTCGCGGATGAGGGTGTCTCTTTGGTCTTCCAGTTCGGCAAGCACACCAGCTCGGAAAAAGACCTTGGTGATACCGACGCGGTAGAGCGCTCGATCGAGACTGAGCTTCTCCAAGATCATCTTAGCTGCAACCTGACCTTCAAGATAGCCCTTTGGAAGATCCCTGCATAACAAAACTTCATATCGTTGCCGAAATTCGACGAAGTTCAGTCGGTTGGGAAAACCAGTGCGAGCAATGCGGATGCCCTCCAATACACCGTTACATCGAAGCTGGTCCAGGACGAGCGGAGCACTGAACTGTTTCGGTCGCTTCTTGTGATTTGGCAGGATGCACCGGACAAAGTGCGGATGCGTTGAGTGCAGTTGGCTCATCAGTGTCGAAAGCTGCTCCTTGTGGCGTTGGGCAACCGTTCGGAATAGACCCTTCTTGACCCGACTGCGCGCTCCACCCGCTTCGTCGTCCACGTCGGCACAATCTGCGAATAGCGCCGCTATCTGTTTATCTGATGACGCAGATAGCAGGCGTGTGACATTGTCGTTGAGCGGATCCTTGTTCTTTTCGAGCCAGCCCTCTGTAGAATACTCGACTTCAGCAGCATAATGCGTAAGAACAAAGCCCTGGGTAAGAAGCGACCGCTTGTATTTGGTGCTCTTGCGATCCCATAACGAGTGGAGCTTTTCGGTAAACGTCTTGTCGGTAGCCTTGGGCATCACACTGTCTTCGTCCAAGCATGAGAAAATACCGATAGGGTTGGGTAGTTCGATCAGGTCAATAGTCGGCTGCAAATCGCGGCCAAAGTCTATGAACTTCCATTCAATCTGTTCCCTAGCATACTCCTCTTGCTCCAAGACAAACATGTGGTGGTTGAAGAATTGTTGCAGCTTCTCGTTTGTGTAGTTGATGCAAAGCTGTTCAAAGCTATTCTCATCAAAGATTTCGAACCCGGCAATATCAAGCACCCCAATAAAATGGGCATCGTCTCCACCGGCGCCGGTTTGGTCCAGCTGGCGATTAATGCGGTCGACAAGATCGCCAAAGCCACGCTCATAAATGCCCTTTGCAAGCGCATCGATTGCGAGATTGACTTGTTCCGGTGTCTGGACCTTTTCGACCCACTCTCGACCAGCCTTTACGCGAGGATGCAGGAGCGCTTTGAGGAAATCATCGGTAGCGATTCCGAGGAGTTGGGCGACAATGCGAGCCTGTTGCTCCGCTGGCTGATCCAGTGACGCTTGGTCCGCGCGGCGACTCTCCTTGATGGCTCGGATGTTGCCTAGATGTAACACGGCGGCGACTGTCTTCAGAATGGAGACCTGTTCCTTGTCGGTGAAGCCCATGATATGCAGGGCTTCAATCAGTGCGTTCCACTCGTCCTGGTCCGATACACCGGAGATGACGTCGTTGCCATGCTTGGTGTAGTCAAAGTCTTCGGTATCCTTACCGTCGAGGAAGAAATCTCGCTTCATGGTAGGGTCTGCTCCGCGGAGCAGCTGGTAGAAGATGTGGTAGTTACGCTCGTTTGCGTTGATTCGCACCACCCTGGACTTTTCCAGCAAGTACCAGTCAATGTATGCGCCCGCAATGTGGCCATTGCGCGAGAATTCGATCCTGATGAACTTTCCGAAACGAGAAGAATTATTATTCCGTACCGTTTGGGCGTTGCCGAAGGCTTCGAGAATGGGGTTGGCGCGTAGTATCTGCTCGGACAGGTTGGACAGATGGCGGCCCCCCGACTTTGGGCGTGGCGTCTCCGAGTTTGCAACGGCGGCCAGGTATTGAATGACCTTTTTGGTGTTCTCCGTCTTTCCGGCACCGGACTCGCCCCTGGATGGTGTCAGCATGGTACGTGCAATCTAGCCGGGAGCGACGCACGTGACCAGGATGCTCTGGTTGGTACCTTCGTCGACGAGACTGCGGAAAGCCTGGTCGGCCATGGCGAAGATGTGTGGCTTGGTCTCGTCGCGGCTGCGGCCACGGTACATGTTGATGTAGTCACGCGAGTAGATGGGGAGGGGGCAGTAGGGGTTGATGGTGACGAGGAAGAGGCCCGAGTAGGTGTAGATGAGGTCGGCCTGGTAGCGCATGTGCAGGTTGTGGATGACCGAGGGCTCATTCAGGTGGGTCAATTCGGCCATGTCATCGGCCTTGTCGAACTTGGCCGGATTGACTTTGTCGACGGCATCGGCGTCGACGTGGAGCTGGGTGCCATTGTCGCACTGGACGAGCAGGCGGGCGTCGGGCAGCTCCTCAACCACCCAGCCACGCACAAAGGCGGCGGCGGCATCGCGCAGCCATACATAGCGCTTGCCGGAGAAGTCGCCCTCGCCGTCGACGAGGCTGCCCATGTGTGGGCCGGAGGCGTGGGCGTCGTCGGCGATGAAGGGCGGGGCGAAGGTGCCGACGGGGGTGCTGTTGCGGTGCGAGGCGGAGCGGACGTGGCCCATGGTGGCGTCGGGCGGAGGCGAGGCTGGGGCCGTGGCCGTAGTCGTCGACGTGGGCGGCGCAAGGGGGCTGTTGCGCGAGGTGCGTGCAAAGGGGCGACCATGGTGGTGCGCGGGTGCGCTCATTGTAGGGAGTGTCGAGGCGAGTGGCTAGTGACGCGGGAGACGGGCGGCGGGTGCGAGGGGCCTATTTTCCCATGGCTGGTAGGCACGACGGAAGCAGCACTGCCACTATGCGGTAGCCGCCGGGAGTAGGGATAGCGAGCAAGAGCAAGAGGAGCAGGAGGCGGCGGCGTAGGAAGAGCAGAGTAGGAGTAGCAGTAACCGCCGTCGTCACACGGGCGAATGCTGCAGAAGGACGGCTGCATGCGCTCCACCTGCAGGTAAACAAACTAACGTAACGAGCAACAGCGCGCCGGCCTGTCGGAGAGCGCGGGCACGTGACCGTCGACTGCCGACTACGCCACGAACTCCGTAGTCTACCTAAACACACACCTGCGATTACCATCACCGCACAGCAGCGCCCACGCGCCCCGCCCACGCCCCCGTGTCTGCGCACGCCTCGCCGCCGCCTCCTGCCCTTCTGGCCGCCTCATGCGTCGCGTTGTGACGGCACCTGTCGCCGCAGCAAAAGACGCGTAGAGCTCCCGCTCGCCCGTACTGCCGCACCATGGCACACCACAACCACCCGCCGCCCTTTTTCGCCCCTCCGTTTGCCTTTGCCCCCCCACAACCACCCCAGCCACTGCAGCATCCACCTGCCCTCGCGGCGCAGTCGCCCGACTACCGCGCCCAGGCCCAGCATGGCTTCCAGAGCATCCCCGGGCTGCCGCCACCGCCTCCACCGACCCTGCCTGGCCTCAACTACGCCGCCTACGCTCACAACAGCCAGCAGCCTCCAGGACCGCCAGGTGAGTCTGCGCTCACCTCTGCGCCTGTGCCGCCGACTAACCTTTGCTCGCAGCCGCCTGGTCACAGCTGCCTCCCGACCCTCACCTGTCCATGTCCATGTTCCACCAGCATGGCGTCTTTCCTCCACCCCCGCTTCCGGGCCTAGGCATGCCACCCGCATCGCTGCCACAGACACCCCAGAACCACCCAATCCCCAGGGGCCTCCCGCCCCATCACCCTCCGCCGCACGTGCCCCCTCCTCCCGCCGCACCTATGAATGAACGCGTACAGGAAGTCAGGGATAGCGACAAGGAGGAGGGCGAGCTGAGTGATGGCGACGGTGCCTCACGCCTCCCAGCAGCAAGAGCACGCGGTAACGCCCCTGTACGCGCACCTAGCTCGGTGCCCATAGCCGCGTCGGCAACCTCGCGTGTAGAAGAAGCGTATAATCCAGATTGTCCTGCAGCAGGCCAAAGCGCTTCTCATTTGTCTTCCGCCAAGCCTGCTCAGCGCGAGAGTCCCCCAAGCCTGGCGGACAAGATTCAAAGAGATCGTGACGAGGCTAAGCAGTTTGTCAAGACCCTAAACAGCAACGGCATCGGCTATCGCACGCTTGCACAAGAGCAACTCGATCTTGAACTTCTCCGAGGCCTCTACCAGAGTCTAAATCTTCCATCCGAACCTGCGCCCATCCTTCCGCCCAAGAGCAACGACAGTAGGCCAGATACCCTAAAAGCGCAACCAACCATCAAACACACGGTATCGCCAGTCGACAACACCAAGACGAAGCCTCTCGCTCCCGTGGTTAAAACAAACCTTGTTGCCTCGACCTCTGCTAAAGCAATAGTCTCTCCCATCACGCAAGCGGACCGCAAGGATTACGTTGCACGCCTACAGGCTGCTCGAATGGCCAAGCAGGCCGCCGAAGCAAAAACTAACCTGTCACAGCCAGCATCGCAAGCCAACTCTGCCACCAAACCCGCTACTCCTGCGCCAGCTGTTCAGGAAATGCACGAGACATCCACGCCTGCGGCGAAGGCGACGATTACCGACGAGCAACGACGGTTACGAACCACCGAATTGGTCAAGCAACGCCTTAAAGAGCTAAAAGGGAAGCCCAAATCAGGCCCGCCCAACAAGAGTAATACAATCGCAGAAACGCCTTCGACGACGCGTCTCGAACAAGGTCTAGCAACACCGAAGCCGGCCGCGTTGTCTGGATTACCTGTCTCAAGCAATCAGGGCGATCCATTATCTATGCCCATGTTCCCTGGTATACCCGGTCTCTTCCTGAACCCCCCATCACAGAACGCAAGGGACAGTTCGACCCCGAGTAAACCATCGCCTTCAATTCCACAAAAGCGACCCGCGCCGTCAGATGTTACCGGAACTTCTACTCCACATGGTTCGTTCACTCCGTATAGTCGACCACTGGGCCAGTCTCCACATGCCACCAACTGTGAAGAAGATGATTCGATGATCATTCAAGTCAGTGATGATGATTCCAACGGGAGTGACATGGACCTCGACGACGACCAGCAGGGGCCAAAGGCGACTGTTGGACCGCCGGCCTTTGTGCCAAACACTTCCGAGGGCGTCGGGACTCTGTCCAATTTCCCGTCCCGTTCGGGTTCTACCAAGCCTGCTTCGCCCGCAGTGAGCACACCTGGTCCTCAGACGCCATCTACACAGGCGCGAGAGAAGGAACTTGAGGACAAGGAAAAGCAGCTTGCGGCCATGCGATTGACACTCAAGAAGAAGTTGGCTGAAAAGCGCGAGAAGGATCGGGCGGCGGCGGCGGCGGCTGCCGCCGTGACAATTTCATCACCGCTACGTCAAAGCTCTTCTACGGTAGATCCACCATCCGCAATAGTCACAGAA
>Ga0182215_1000220_pt1 | contig 10850 bp, 11 predicted proteins | sample G5R1MG_24_FD_128404 | JGI IMG/M metagenome (GOLD analysis project Ga0182215, IMG submission 128404) | Switchgrass phyllosphere microbial communities from Michigan, USA - G5R2_NF_03OCT2016_LD1 MG | ecosystem: Host-associated > Plants > Phyllosphere > Phylloplane/Leaf | place: USA: Michigan... | reverse complement strand
TGAAAGGCCGCTTCTTGTCGTAAGCCCTAGCAGTAACACCAAACTCATCAATGGCCTTGCCCATAACCGCAAGCTTACGCTGCAGCGCGAGTTCATCCTGTTGACGCGCTCGTGGCGTATAATTAATGCCAGAAGACCTAACGCTCTTCAGCTTGCGTTCATTATCCTTAAAAGGATTACGAGACCAGTTATCAATACGCTCACCGATGCCAGCAAGTTGCTGACCCGCACGACGCTTGACAGTGCTGATGGTATTATCAATAAAGCGACTAAATGTAGACTGCTGCAACTCTTTCTCAACTTTAGGCTTTTGACGCGACAGAGATTGAATAAGAGCCATAGGATCAGTTTGACGTACAGGTGGGAGATTATCGAAGACAGCTGTCATTGTGCCGTCCACCGCTCCACCATCCTTAAAGGCAGGAAGAGACTGACCATTATTTATGGCTTCAAGTAAACCACGATTAGCGCTGGTTGCTCGTGCATTAACCACGAACTCACCATTAGAAAGACGAGCAAGAATGCTATCAGAAGTACCAGTACCTTCACCACGAATATGACCGCCCTCAGCTTTCTTAACCTTAGGATCAAGCTTCTTAGGAGCATCACTGGCCATAGGCACGTCGGAAGGAGGCTGCTTATCAGGTACAGTACCACCCAACCATTGCGGAAGTACGTTACGAATCTTCTCGATGATACGCCCAAACTTGTCCGGCAGTTCTGAGAAGAATTTAACGGGGTCGTTCCACACTTGCTTGATGTTGTCTACAATCGTGTTGAAGATACCCTTCACGGTATCCCAATGCTTCATCAGTAGATAAATACCTGTGATTACAGCCGCCACAATTGCCGCACCAAGAATAATCGGGAAAGCCGCAGTACCAGTAACGAAGGTAGTCGCCATCTGTAGACCCTGAGCGATCGCCGCCGCAAGCATAGGAGCCCGAGCAGCAACAACACCAGCCATCCAGCTAGCTACCTGCATTGCCTTGAGACGAACAGCAGTATCAATAAGAAGCAGCGTGTTCCAAATTTTCTGCAAGGCGGCAACACGAGCAGCCTTAGTGGCTTCCCAAGCCCACTCAGCAGCTTTACGAGCGGGCCAAGTAATAACCCACGCAGTCCAGTAAAGGGCACGACCAGCGTTAGACATCAGACCAGTGAGAGCCTGACCCGCTAGCGAGCCGAGCATTGCACCAGCGGCTTGACCACCGGCCATAGCACCGAGTTGATAGAACAGACGCTTAAAGGTAGGCAATTGCATACCGGCCAAGACATCTTTGGTGAATTCTTGCGAAGCCTTATCGAGCTCGCCAACCTTGATTTCACCTTCCACAACTTGCTTAGCTTGTTCGCCAGTCAGCGCCTTACCACCCATAGTAACCTTATCGTTACCAGTAATGTTCTTGGTGGCCTGTGCCGTACGTTGCTTTTGAGCGTACTCAGCCGCTTCGTTACCAAATTGCAAACCAAAGCCGGTGCCGATAACACCGCCAACAAGCGAACCAGTATTAGTAATACCTTCACGCATCTTCTGCGTGCTCTCGCCCATTTTCTTCTTAGTTTCTTCGTAGGCTTTCTGACTAGTCTTTAGTGCCTTTTCAGTAGTGTTGGCAATACGATCGCGCACCCCTTGCTTGGCTACAACACTATCTTGCATAGTTTGCGCACCAACAAGACGACTTGAAGCACCAGCGTAGCCAGTAGGAAGCTGCCCAGTCTTAACTGCGAGTTTAGCAGCTGCTTCACCCATCTTGTTACCGGCAGTGTCAGTAGCATTAGCCAAGTGTGACAGAGCGGACTCGAACCGGCTCTTAGCCATGTCCAAATCGCGATCTGCAAGGCCAACAGACTTAGTCACATTGCGTGCTTGCCAGTTAACGGCTGCACCCTGCCCCGCAGCCGCGACACGATTTGCCACGCCTGCACCAAACTGAGAAGGTGCAATAGCAATTGCTTTAGCCATGTTCATGAAATATTCACGACCGGCCTTGAACAGCAGAGAGAACTTAGCCACCAGAGCAAGGAAGCCAAAAGGATCACTCGAAATGCCCTTGCCCAGAATGAGCTCAATACCCTTATTCAGATACTTGAGGAACATACCAGCTAGGTTAGTAAAGAAGCGATGCCATAATTCAACATCCATTGCACGAGCGCCGAACGCCAAAGCAGCAGTAGTGAAGAGCCAAATGGTCGCTGAACGAACAGGACCAGCCTTCATGGCAAGAGTCAACGCGCCTACACCCGCGGCAGTCATACCAGCGGTGAGAGCAGCTTGTTTATCAGAAGGAATGTGTAGTTTGTCTGCTAAGAGATTGCGTTGCAGCTTACGAGTCTTGACTTCACCTGTCCAGGGATTCTGCTCACGACGATCGAAATTGCCGCCGAAGAAGTCTCTGAACTTGAAGCCAGCTTTACCGGCTACGTCTTGTACCTTCTTGACAACAGGGTTAGCCTTAAACTTTTCTACGGCGGGTTCAGAAGCAGTTTTAACTGTAGTCACAGTCGCTTTCGCGGGAGCCTTGATAAAACGATTGATGGCGTCCGAGAGCATGTTAACGCCCTTGTAGAAGACATCCATAGCACCGTCTACAGTAATTTCGCCCTTGACAGCCTTGTATCCACCAATACCCAGACCAATAGCGCCAGCAGCAATTGCGAGCTTCTTGATCATGCCCATACCAGCGGTCAGTGACTTGAATGGGTTGATACCCGCAAATACGCCAGCGGCGAGTGTACCAAACTTCTTGACAAAGCCCAGAGGCGCGCCAATAAGCTTAGAAGTCCACGCCAACACGCCAATAACAAGATCAGGAATGTAAGAGTGACCGATGACCACATCGTACAACCACCAGAACCAGTGAGCGGCTTGCTGTGCCCAACTCTTGATAGTCGTCAGAGCGGTGTCAAGATTAGGAATGAACTTGTTGATGTCTAGCACAACAAGACGATTAAAGAGAGACGTGACATCCTCCCACATCTTCTTAAAGAAGGAGACAATATCAATGCTACGCAGCTTATCTAGCCCAGAGCGAACCATGCCCAAAGCACGTTGATAGAGAACGCCGTAATCAATCTTAGAAATCAAAGCCTGCATGCGCTGGAATGAGGCCAGTACAGCGTTATTAGTCTTCTCAATGTAATCAGCAATACCTGCCGTGACGTCGCTCTTGCGCATCCAAGCAAGGAAAGAGAAGAACAGAGCACTACTACCAATATAAATTTGGTTGGCGTATTCAGCCAGCATATTGTATAGTGCTTTTGCGTAAGGCTTAAGCTTCTCAACTACAATGTTGAAAGCTTTCCAGATGCCAGCCGGACCTTCCTTGATTGCGTCCCAGATGCTCGTAAAGAACAACGTAGTGTCAACCATGAAAACAAAGGCAGCAACTTTAGCTTTTAGCAAGTAGACCATAAAGTTCTGAGCAAAGTCAGCAATGCCAATAGCCCAGTTATTAATCATTTCTGCTGGACCGCCACCTGCGCTGCTGAAAGCACCTAGAACAGCGTTGAAGAGCATTTTAAGTGAGTTGCCAAGATTAAGAAAAGCTTCACCGTAAGTGATGCTCAGCTTTTTGAACTTACCGTCAATAGCGTCAGTCTGTCTCAGGATTGCGCCGAAAACATCTTTAGCGTACAGCTTACCTGCGTCACGGAGTTTATACAACTCGCCGAGACTGATGCCCAAACCGGCAGTAATCTGACGAGCCAAAAACGGAGCGTTCTCCATCACAGAGTTAAACTCATCACCTGCTAGCTTACCAGAGGCAAAAGCCTGGGACAGCTGAGTGATGGCGGCTTTGCTTTCTTCGGCACTAGCGCCAGAGATACGGAAGCCTTCATTAATAGTACGAGTGACAGTAGCGATCTGTTGCTGGCTAGCGCCTAAGTCCTTTGAAGCCAGACTAAGCTTCGTGTAGAGATTCGCCGTGGTGTCGAGACCAGTACGAGTCTTGACTGCGATGTCATTAATCGCGTACATCGCGATACGCGCCTCAGATTGAGACTCCGCGACAGAGTTAATCCTGTTCTGCAAGTTAGTGTAGCTGTCGGACAATTTAATGATTGCCGACGCAGAACCTGCAGCGCCTACACCGAAGGCAATTGCCTTACCAATAGAATTAATTCTATTCGACAACCCTTCGCTGGTCTTTTGGATACCCTGCACGGAAGCCTTCAACTCACCGAGATCCTTGCGTGCTTGCGCCGAATCAGACAGTGTTTGAATTACAATTGCCATGCTAATTCCCAAAAATAAAACCCAGGATCCTAAGACCCTGGGTTCGATGGCATGACCGTGGCAATAGAGCCGACGGGTTTGCCGTAACGTAAAGCTATCGATTCAATAAAGAACGAAGGTGCCTGTTTAGAGGAACCGCGATTCAAATATTCGATGTAGCTTGCATCATTTACAACTCGAAACCTGGGATATAATCCATCGATTTTCCACCTAGACCGAGCGTACCCAGTAAGTATTGGTGTTGATGCCTCTAGCATCACGAGCATCGACGCTAATCTACGCCGCATTTGCTGTTCAGTTATTTGTGTCTGCTGTTTTAAAACAGACTTGAACGTCTGATCAATTCCTTTCCAGACCATTTTCATTTTAAAGATCCTTCAAGAATTCGACCTTGTCGCCACCCTTCGCTTGCATCATCATCATGTGCAGGAAAGTACCCGCACCAGGGACAGCTTTGTTTTGAGTAGCTTCCTGATGCTTCTTTATCTTATCGAGGGAGTCGAATAGCTTATGACCTTCGGCCTTGACACCTGCCGCACGCAGCATCATGTAAGTCCTACGATCTTCACGCCAGCCCACAGGTCGCTCTTCAAAGTATTCCAACCAGAGTACGTACTCTTGGTAGGTCATTTCTTCAAGCAACTTATAGACAGGCGTGTGTAACTGCAGAGCTAACTCAAAGATGGGCCTGAGCTCATCAGTAAGTTTTACTTGGAGTTTGGGTCCATACCCGCGTACTTGAGCACTTCATCCGACAGCTTGTTCAAATCATCCATGGGAAACTGTTGGAAGTCCTCCTCGGAGAAATCAGAAGCTGCGGGCACGCCGACAGTAACCACATGGCGCAAAAGCGCGAAACCTGCCTCGGGATTATCGGCATCAGTATCACGCGCAAGGCGCTGAATCTCGGTGCACTCAGCAAGAGTGAGCTTGTTGATGACAATCTTCTTGCCCATGAACGGAACCGTCTTAGTGGTCCGAACATTAATCAACTCGCGGAGGTTATTGACAACGTTATCGTTAGAGCGGGTATTAGCCATTTGAATTATCCTTGAATTCTGCAGCGTACTCAACCTGGAACTGGTCCACGGCATTGCGCATATTGTGTAGCACCATAAGCGTTTCCATTACTTCCTTGGACTTCTCAGGGATGTCCTTGAACTCTGGCCAACGTTCGTTAGTCTTACGGATGCTGATATCGATACACCGACGCATATGACGAGCGGTGGCGCGAAGAACATAACTCTTCGTATAAGGCGTTGAATCCGCCATTTGATTTTCCTTCATAGAGAAATGGGGAGAGCATTTACCCTCCCCATCCTTGTGATCAATTAGACGGTGAAGCCGCCGTACAGATCACTGAGCATCGAGCAAGTCAAAGTCGCCTGATTGGCGTCCGTGAGCTGCGGATTGTACTGCAGTGCTTCCACCTTACCGAGGAAGTAAAACAGCGTATTCGGGATAGTACCAAGCTCAGCGGCCTTTGAGCCGTAAGCAGCGGGCTGCGCATTGAGCAGAGCAAAACGGAAATAACGAACAACGCCGTCAGCAACCATGTTACCGAGCAACTGCGTGGCAGCGCCCTTAGCCCAATCCGAGGCGACGTAGTTAAGCGTAAGCTCAACAGTCGGCGCATCAGCCTGACCCTGAATCTGCGAAGACGTACGCGAGCCGTAACGCGGAACGTTAACGATATTCGCCGGAATACCCATAGCAGGGAACTCGCGAATGTTCTGGACACGAATGAACGTACCAGCTGCCTCAGTACCGCCAACGGCAGCGATTTCAGTTGCGAAAGCAGCCGTGAGCAGTGCCTCCGTCTGAGCGCCAGCAATCACAGCCGCCGAAATATCAGTCGCGGGCGATGCAATCGAAAAATCCGAGAACATGCCAGCGCCGATGGAATTAAGATGAGCCATCAATTTACTCCAAAGTGAGAGAACGGCAGAGAATAAATTGTACGTGATAAGGCTTGATTATCCTTGTCGCGCTCTTGCCGATCCATAGAACTGTTAAACAGTTGCGTTTGACCCACAGACTTATACTGTAAGTGCTTGTCTAGTTTGTCTGCTATGTTGGTCGAGGAGTCTGGCCCTTCGCCCCAAGCAGTGAATATTTCTACCAGCAATACTCCGGAAAGAGACGAAGCATTTAGCGGGGGTCCACTTGGGACGATGGTAACTCTGACGAATGGTGGATCACCTTTCTCGCCTTTGAAGTTATTGGGAAATACTCGTACATCGCTTTTTAACTGGTTCAATAGATTAAAGATGTCAGTTTGCGCGCTAGAGTACTTACCCACGGTACACCTGCAGTATGGTGGTAGCACCACTGTCAAAGATAACCGGACCCACGTTCCACTTCTGACCGCCGAGCGAGCAAGTATCATAAAGATCAAGCTCTGGGATCGTGCGCATCAGTAGTTTCTTGTAAGTCACTTCCTTCTTTTGCTCTGTTTGGATAACCAACAAACGAACAGTCTTATCTTTGTCAGACGTTACTGTAACTTCAGCATTACTGAAATTATAGTCTTCACCTGACTTAAGATTAAACGTTGCTGTTGTCATTAAGCTGTCAAGCTTCTTAAAAGCGTTGGTCAGCTGTTTGTCGATTAACTTACCATAGTCACTCAATTAGCCCTCCACCAAATCGGGCCACCTCCGTAGGCACCACTAGATTGAGTGTAGGGACCGATGTAAACCTTGACTATTTTAGGCAAGAGCTCTACCGGCTGCAACGTTTGAAGCTGCACAGGTCCAATAACCAGCGACTCAACTGACTCTTCTTGAATCAGCAGAGAAGGATTGGCCAGCAAATGAATGGCAAGTTCGTATAGTGCCCATAAGATTCTTTGAGGAATCACAGGGCCACGGTAACCTTCCAAGTACCGAGGAAATGCTGCAAGCGATGAAACAGGACGTCCCATCCACTCCATAGAGTTGAGGATATTGGCGGCAGTGGTAAGACTGGCAACTTTGTCAGCCTCGCCACTACCTGTCCAAACTACACTATTCAACCTTGTGGAGAAATAAGCGTCCGCGTCATCAACAGTGCTGTCAGTGACAACGACCGCCATTTGCTATTAGCCGTGGAAGATCGGGAGAATGCCCATCGTGAGCACGCTCGAAGACTTGCGACGGAACACGCTCTCAACGGTATCTTCGTTCGAGTTTGCACTCACCGAAGCGTCAGTGATCGGAACGACAATGTTGCTGTCGCCAACAGTGACACCGCTGTAGTCACGAGGACCAGTGAACTTCGTGTCCGGACCACGCCAGTCATAACCAACCGGGTGCGCCACGTAGCCCCAACGATACCAACTATCGGTCGAGCCGCCACCGTGGTAGCTGGACTCATCCGTGTTAATACCAACCGGCTTCGGAATAGCGATAGGCTCCATAGCGATAGCGCCAGGGAGAACCATGAACGAAGTGCGCGTACCGACAATGTCAACACCCGAACCACCGTTGATGGCACCAAGTTCCTGAGTCGTGAACGACGTATTCACGCGGCTCGTGATAAGACGGAACTTACCCGAGAACAAGGTCTCGAAATCAATCGAACCGTCGGTGACACGATCACCGTCCAGCAGGTTAGCCGAACGCAGCGCCGCCAAAGTAGCAGGATCGACCACAAAGTAAGCGTACTCAGGCTCGTAATCCTTCCACGCCATACCAAGGGCTTCGACCAAGCCGAAGACACGCTTTGCACCCGAACCAGTCGTCTCAACCAGAGGCTGAGCACCCAGATCGACGTAGAAGCCGTAGTTACGGTTAGTCGGATCGTTGTCGAAAGTCTGACCACCAAGGCCAAGGCTCGCGCCTTCAACCGAAGCAGCACCACGGAACGCTTCCGAAACCGCAACGCCCTTGAGGATGTCGAGGATCGTATCGTTTTCATCCTTGCCACGCGCGTTGGCAAAGCCGTCTGCGACCTTCTTGAGGGCGTCTTCTCCGGTGACCAGTTCAGTCAGGTCAACCTTCATCGCACCCGTCGTACGGACAGTCTTGATGTAGCGCAGGAAGTCCGAGCTGTAGTTGGACGGAATACCGTCAGTCGGATCGACAAGCGAGGCGACGTTGATGATCGGATTCATCGGCGTGTGCCAACGCATCTGACCACTGAAAGTCTCTTGCTTGGTGTCAATCGTGCTGTTACGCGAGACGAAACCAGAGTTCGAAAGGCGCTTAGCGTCAGTGTAAGCCTCTTCTGCGTAAGCACCAATAGCCTTCTGCAGAACGTAGTTGTTGCCTACACCGTCAGTGAAATTCTCGGGCATTCATTGTACCTTTAAAAATTATAGTTTGCCTTCTGCGGCAAGCTTTAGAACTTCGGCAACGGTACGATCACGCAGCTTCTTAGTGCCTGTGTCGACTTGCTTTTGTCCTTTGTTCTGGGGTGTCTGAGTACCCTTATTTTCCTTGGCAGGGAACAAGAAAGCGTTGTCTTCGTCCTCAACAAAGGACTTGATGTAATCAGCAATGGACTTGCCAGACTTGTGAACCCACTCACCTTTCTCGTTCTCAACGAGTTCAGAGATGACATCACGTTGGGCAGTTTTCGCAGCACGTTCATTACGGAAAGTAACAGTAGACAGAGACTGTTGCACAGTATTGTCACGCCGAAGCTTAACAATCTCTTGCTTGAGTTCTGAAATCTCATCGTCCTTGTCTTTAAGACGACCCTCGTAGTGCTCGTTTGTCTTGCCTTCCGTCTTGAGTTTTTCAAGTTCGGCGTCCCGCTTTTCCTTCTTCAACTTTTTGACTTCCTCAAGCGCGTCGTCACGTGCTTTGTACGCCTTATTCAAGTTATCTTTGATAGGGGCGAGGTCGTCTTTATCTTCCTTTTTCTCGATAGGAGTACCGTCTTCGTTCTTTTCAGGATCAAAGTCGGGGTTATCGATCATCTGACCCTGATTGTCGGGGTCTTCAATCTGCTTCGGATTAGGTGTATCAGCCATTTTTCTTCCTTAAAGGGCACAGCCCTGACGACGCAAGCACAGCAAGCATCAGGATTCGATTAGAAGTGAACTAGGTGAATTCACTCCTGGGTTAAATTAACGGGGTAGCACTAAGCTATCGGTTGCTCAGTCTTAACCTTCCGTTTACGGTGTGGATGCTTTTCTTCAATGAAAGTCATAATCTCATCCACGATAGATTGAAGCAGGTACGCTTCTGCTTCTGCGCCAGGCTTACGTTCACCAATGTGGTTCCATAAATCCTGCACAACGTGCATTGCTTCATGCGCCGCCACGCCTGCAACCGAGTAAGGATTCCAGCTGAGCTTATCAGACAGAAATACAACACTGGCGATGTGGCCTGATTTATGATTTATATAGTTGAACGTTGTTGCCTTACCGCTAGGTAAATGACGATCCTGCTCATTAATATCAAGATGATCCCAAATTGCGTTGAGATCATCCTGATTATCGACAATGGCAAGATGCATCGGGTAGACGGCGTAGTTAACCCACGCCGTACCATCCTTTGTCATCTTCAAATTCCTCGCTAATTGTTTCGAGAATATCTTCTGCTTTCAAGATATCTTCATCTGTAATCACACGGCCGCCAACAACGCTGCGACCAGCAACAGGGATAAGACCTAAATCTTGAGCTTCATCCAAGTATTTCTTGTAGAGCTCATCTGGAAGACCACGCGCTCGTAGCTCGTTTAGAGTAGCCTTAATTGACTGCTTGCCCACGAGGTCAGCGTAAATTCCTCTAAGAGCATTTCGTCCGTTTTGCATTTGTCCGATGTTGGTGAAGAACGCGTCGTGGATAGTGCTCGTCCCGACACCATTCTTGCGGCCCCACAAGTGGAATCGCTTGACAATGACTGCGTCGTTTGAGTGGTTGCCGTTAACGGCGAATGCAGTTCGAGCTCTAGTTGCGTCGGCAATGTCATTAATCTTTCCTGTCTTATTGACAACCTGCTCCCACCACGTAGCCTCAGTTTTCTGAGGAATGTGTAGAATGTTGGTCATCCACTCGCCGTTCTTGTCCTTGTAACGTAAACGCTCTTCGAAAGATTGAGTGTAGTTCTGTTCGAGCACCTTACCATCAAAGTTAACCCAAGGAATATTTGTCCAGCTAGCGGGTAACTTGTTGGCGTTGGAAATCTCTAGAATGTTCACTCCGCCCACGTACTTGACTTCAACCTTCAACAGAGGACCACCAACGGCACGATCCTTAGGTGCCTCTACACCGTAGATAAGATCAGCAAGGTTACCATTGGGTTGCCAGAAACCAAAACGCTTGAGCACTTTCTCACTGACAGGCTCTCCTGCTTTAATGCCCAGAATTCTGCTGACATTGTCGGGCAGAACATAACCACGTTGACGCTGACCCAACAGCTGTGTCTTGGCAATCAGCTTCCAATCAAAGTCAGCGTTGGAGGGCTTGGCGTTGTTGATGTAGTCCTGCGCCAGACGTCCAAAATAGCGAGTGAAGTCTTTTAGAATAGGAACTTCGCTGGCCAAGTACTCAGACATAATACGAGCGATGTTTTTAAAGTCATCGGGCGTCACAACCTTGTCGTAACTCTGTGACAACTTCTCAACTAACTCGCGAGTCTGCGGAGACAGAAAATAAAGCTGATCAAGAATTTCGTC
>Ga0182215_1000219_pt1 | contig 10852 bp, 7 predicted proteins | sample G5R1MG_24_FD_128404 | JGI IMG/M metagenome (GOLD analysis project Ga0182215, IMG submission 128404) | Switchgrass phyllosphere microbial communities from Michigan, USA - G5R2_NF_03OCT2016_LD1 MG | ecosystem: Host-associated > Plants > Phyllosphere > Phylloplane/Leaf | place: USA: Michigan... | reverse complement strand
CCGTCAGTAATGCGCTTAGCAACGTCGCACAGGCGGACAGTCGGCCAACTGCCAAACGCGATAGCCTCTTCGCCATTAGAATCTCCCTGTCCGCTATGCTGTTTAGCCCCGGAAGGTTGATCCCATCCTAAACCTCAAGCCGTAGACAGACCAAATTTGTTTGCGGGTGGCGCACTCGCGACTGGCTACCAAAGCCGGTCGTCCCTCAAAAGGAACGTCGGGACGGTCGGGCATTCCCGGAAACGAAGGTAGAACGGGAAAACGGAGATTGATGTTGTTGCCACAACCGCTGAACGAGCCATTTTCTCGAAATCTGTTCCCGATTTAGTTTTCCGAAATTGCCTACGAGGCACGGGAAAACGGGATTTCCCCTAGCGGCTAGCATGGCGTGAATCGCTACCATACATATTAGACTAAACGACCGACATTGGCCGAACAGTCCCCTGCCCTACGGCGGTCGGCCAGACCCAGACCCGGACGTTCGAGGCAGCATCTGCACTCCCCGAAAGCGGGCGTTCGTTCAGCAGCAACGTGCTCCATGCTCGCTGACCGTTGAACGTTGAACGTTGAACGTTGAACGTTGTCAGCAAGGTTGCTCCAACCCGAGAACCGCGTCACGATCTTAGCATGAAGGGTGTGTTCGAAATCAGCGGTGCCTCGCGCTACGACGACCTGATCGCGGAGCGGTACCATTTCCCACGCATCTACCTGCGCGCAGCCGAGGCATGCGTCGGCGATTGGATCATTTACCGCGAAACTGGCTCGGCGGGTGGGCGCAAGGCCTATGTGGCGGCCGGCCTGGTGCACAGCATCGACCCCGATCCCGCCGACCGCACGCTCTTCTACGCCCGCATCAGCGACTTCATCGAGTTCGATCGTCCCGTGCCATATCGCGATCCGGACGGCCGCTTTCTTGAGCGTATGCTGCGCGAGCTGGACAACCCCGCCATCGCTGGTCGGACGCTACGCGGTCGATCGGTTCGCGCCATTGATGATGCTGATTTCGCCGCCATCGTGAACGCCGGCTTGGTCGACACGCTATCGCCCGAACACGCGATCCGGCTCGAACTCGATCCCCGCCACATCGACGCATCCACGGCCGCATTGCTGGCCTCACCGCCGAACGAGCGGCGCGTGGCGCAGCTACTGGTCAACCGCAAGGTGCGCAGCGCCGCCTTCCGCGGCCATGTGCTGGACGCATATGACAACCGTTGCGCGGTGACGGGGCTGCGTATGGTCAATGGCGGCGGAAAGGCGGAAGCTCAGGCCGCGCATATCTGGAGCGTCGCCGATGGCGGGCCGGACGTCGTGCAGAACGGCATTGCTCTGTCCGCGACCGCGCACTGGTTGTTCGACCGTCACCTCATCAGCCTCGACGATGAGTGCCGGCTGCTGGTGTCGCACAACAAGGTGCCGTCCGAGCTCATTCGGCTGTTCCCACAACCGGGCGAGCGCGTTCGCCTGCCGGTCGATTTACGGCTCCACCCGCGCCCCGACTATGTCGCCCGGCACCGTGCCCGTTTCGCGGGCCTCGACGCTTGAACAGCTACCTCGACGTCGTTGCTGCCTATGACGGCCAAGCCGACATGCTAGCCGAGCGGTACGAGGCGGTATCATCCGAGCGTATGCTGGCGGAGGTGTTGCCGGTTATCCCTGACGGCAGCGACAGCAAGCTGGCGCTCGACGTCGGCGCCGGCACAGGACGTGACGCGGCCTGGCTCACCTCACGAGGCTACGAAGTTGTGGCGGTCGAGCCTGCTGCAGGTATGCGCCGGATCGCGGCCGAGAAGCATAGAAACGACGGCGTAAGGTGGGTCAACGATACCCTGCCCTCGCTCGACCATGTCTATGGGCTTGGACTTGCCTACGATTTCGTGCTGCTGTCAGCCGTTTGGCAGCACGTCGCGCCTGCCGATCGGCCCCGTGCCTTCCGCAAACTCGCCACGCTATTGAAGTCGGGCGGCGTACTAGTGATGACGCTGCGCCACGGTCCCGCCCCGTCCGTTATGCAGATGCATCCGACCTCAACCGCCGAGATTGAGGGACTGGCCCGGGCGCACGGGCTGGAGGTGTTACGGGTTGCGACCTCCAGCGATCAGGGCGGACGCGCCGGTGTGACATGGGACGTCATAGCGCTCCGCATGCCCGATGACGGCACCGGCGCGCTTCCTCTAGTGCGCGGCATCGTCTTGTCCGATGAGAAGTCATCCACCTATAAGCTGGCACTGCTCCGAGCCGTTGCACGCATCGCCGAGTATGCGCCTGCTGCTGCTACGCCGGCGCCCGATGGCCGGGATGCAGTCGAAGTGCCGCTGGGCTTGGTCGCACTGAACTGGCTAAGAATGTACCTGCCCCTAGTTCGGGCGAGGCTTCCGCAGATGCCGGGTAATGTCGGCATTGAGCGACTGGGCTTTGCCAAGGACGGGTTTGAAGCACTGCTCCCGCTTGGCACGGCACCGGTCGAGCTACGGGTCGGTGCAGTCTTCGCCGGCGAGCAGGCCAACGCCATCGCTTCCGCGCTGTCCCGGGCTGCTCACACAATCGCCAAGATGCCGGCAACCTTCACCTGCTATCCCAACAGTGATATGCAGGTGTTCGGCGTCAGCCGCGGACGGCGGGGCGGTGCATCCGCAACCGTGCTCGACCTTGAAACGCTGCGCGGCTGGGGCCTGATCGAGGTGCCGGGCCACTTGTGGCGGGCCATGTCGCGCTTCGGGTCCTGGATCGAACCCATGCTCGTGACTGAATGGTCCCGCCTCACCCGCGCCTATGCCGAACGCATGGGTCTGGCCGTCGCGCCGGGTGCTGCAGAAGCCGCCCTGGCCTGGGTAGAGCCGGTTCGCACCACCGCTGTTGGCCGCGACGTCGTCCAGCGGCTGCTCGCTTGCGGGCAGCCGATCGAGTGCGTCTGGACGGGACGCCCCCTCAAGCCGAACAGCTTCGACATCGACCACTGCCTGCCATGGTCGGTCTGGCCATGCGGTGATCTTTGGAACCTGATGCCGGCGCACACCCAGGTCAATCAGCACGAGAAGCGCGACCGCCTACCATCGGCTGCGGCGATGGCGAATGCGCGGAATCGGATCATCGGCTGGTGGGAGGCAGCCTATCTGGAGGATGATGCGCTTCGACCTCGTTTTCTGCGTGAGGCCGCTGCGGCACTGCCGCTAAGCGATCGTGTAGGTACCACAGCTGTCTACGATGCGTTGGACTGGCGACGCCTGCGACTATGGCAGGACCAGCAGGTGCCGCAGTGGACACCGGCAAACGCACCGACCTGACCGAGCCACAAGACGACATTCAGCAGTCGTTTTGCGCTTCCAAACTCGAGACATTCGTTCATGTCCGTTCGCCTGCTGGACCACTCCGGGCCCGCTTATTGCCGCATCTGGGATCACGAACTGGTCGCCACCGTCATGAAATTGCCGGCAACGGCACCTGCGACACCCGCTACAAGGTGCCGGACCATATATCTGTTGACCGAACATCCCCGTGCGAAGACCATCCTCGGCATTGTTATCGACGACCTAGGTGGGGATATCTTGACGAACGGGAGAGCAATAGCCGGTAATTGTGGTTCGCGGTGGTTGCGCTGGGATCCGCATTTCCATGCCCCCGGCACCGCACTCAACGATCAGTTTGGTGCGGAAGAATCCGACTTCGACGCTTATCTCAAGAAGATCGAGACTGCGGCGCCGACCATCCGTGCGGTCGGCATCACCGACTATTATCTCCTCGATACCTATGAGCGGGTACGAAAAGCCAAGGCGGATGATAGCCGGCTTGCAAAGGTCGATTTAGTTTTCCCGAACGTCGAGCTTCGACTGGATTTCGGCCTGCCCAAGGGCGGCTGGATCAATGCACATCTGCTGGTCTGTCCCGATGATCCCAATCACCTCAAGGAGACCAGGAACCTCCTCGCCCAGCTAACTTTCCGCGCGGACGGCACGCTCTACAATTGCAATGAAGAAGGCCTCATCCGACTCGGCCAATCGGTGGATTCCAAGCTGGAGGGAAAAGCCGCGATCGCGATGGGCGCGACGCAATTCAAGGTCAGCTTCCAGCAATTGCAGGACGTCTACCGCGACCTCCATTGGGCGTCGAAAGATCGCAACATCCTGATTGCCGTCGCGGGTAGCAAGACTGACGGGACGTCCGGGCTGCAAGGAGAAGCCGAGGGCAAGATCCGTCAGGAAGTGGAGCGGTTTGCCCATATCATCTTCGCGAGCAGCCCGGCGCAGCGTGATTTCTGGTTAGGGAAGAAGAGCCTTGGCCCGGACGTCATTCGGCACCGCTATGGCGATCTGAAACCTTGCATCCACGGTAGCGACGCACACGAGACCGATAAGGTCGGCGAGCCTGATGAAAACCGCCTGTGCTGGATCAAGGGCGAGGCCACCTTCGACGCGCTGCGCCAGGCCGTCATCGATCCCGGCGGCCGGGCATATGTCGGCACCACACCACCGATGCAGGCGCCGCCGTCGCGCGTGATTACGCGCATCGAGCTCCGGAACGCTCCCTGGGCGACGACACCGATCATCGATCTCAACCCCGGGCTGGTGACCATCATCGGCGCGCGGGGCTCAGGGAAGACCGCGCTCGCTGACGCCATCGCAGCCGGATGCGACGCGGCAGCGGAGCATTTAACGGAGGCGTCCTTCATCTACCGGGCGAAGCCGCTGCTGGACGGCGCGGAGGTCCGGCTGATCTGGGGGTCCGGCGACGAGGTTGACCGCGAACTTCTCGACTATGAATATGATCCGGACTTTGGTGGCAGGTATCCGAGCGCCCGATACCTGTCGCAGAAGTTCGTCGAAAAGCTGTGTTCGGCGGACGGCATGACTGACGAATTGATGCAAGAGATTGAGCGCGTCATCTTCGACGCGCAGCCGGCAACCGACGGCTGTTTGAGCTTCGACGAATTGCGCGACCTGCGCGCAAGCCGCTTTCGGGCGGCGCGAGACCGCGACGCCTCTGCGGTGATCAACCTCTCCGACGCCATCGGGCTCGAACGCGAAAAAAAGGGCCAGATTGTCTCCCTCAAAGGAAAGATCGAGCAGAAAGAGAAGCTGGTCAAAGGCTTCGAAGACGACCGGAAAAAGCTCGTCACCAGCAAGGATACGCAAACCCGGGCAGACGCGCTGACGGTCATCATCAACGCGGTCGAAAAGGTCAATCGCAACATCAATTACTTCGTATCGAAGAAGGAGGCGTTGCTCCGCCTCCAGGACGAAGTAGAAGGCTTCTATGCCTTCACGGCACCTGAGAACCTGCGCGAGACCAAGGCAAACTACACCTCCGCGCGCCTTGAAGACGCAGACTGGAAAGATTTCCTGCTGCGTTATGCCGGTGACGTCGACACTGCCCTCAAGGCCAAGATTGCCACAGCGCAAAAGGACGCGGACGACTGGCGGGGCAAGCCACCGGCAGCCCTTTCAGACAAGACAAAATCCTACCTTCGCGATGGCGCAGATCCGAACAAGGCGACGATCGCGTCGCTCGAGGCAGAGCGCGACCGATTGCAATCGCTCATCAACATTGATGAAGATGCCCGGCGCAAACTCGTCAATCTGAGCCAGCGGATAGCCACCGAGAATAGCGAGCTCGAAACCGCACGTTCCGCCCTCACGGAAGCCGAAGGCTGGAATGAACGGTCGAAGGAACACGACAAGAATCGGCGGTCAGCCTATATCCGTGTTTTCCAATCCGTCATCGCGGAAGAGACGGTTCTCAATCAGCTCTACAAGCCGCTCATGGACCGCCTTCAGGAAGGCAAAGGCACCCTCGAAAAGCTGTCCTTCACCGCGGCGCGCAAGGCCGACGTTGGCGCCTGGGCTGCGGAAGGCGAGAAGCTCTTCGATCTTAGACGAGCTGGCGACTTCAAGGGTAAGGGCAAGATTGAAACCTGGGCTGCAACCAACATGCGCAACCCCTGGGAGACGGGCGATGCGGCAGCGATCGAGCAAGCTCTTCAGCATTTTGCCGAAGAGTGGCAGGAGGAACTCGTCGAGGTTGCCAACGTCAAAAGAGAAGACGTGGTCGCCTATCGCGGCTGGCTGCGCCGGTTTGCGAAATGGCTCTACAGCACCGACCATATCTCGCTTCAATACGGCATCGAGTACGAGGGTACCGACATCACCAAGCTGTCGCCAGGTACGCGCGGGATCGTGCTCCTGCTCCTCTACCTGGCGCTTGACAACGCGGATGACAGGCCGCTCATCATCGATCAGCTCGAAGAGAACCTCGATCCGAAGTCGATCTACGACGAACTGGTGCACCTATTCATCACCGCCAAGGCGAAACGCCAGATCATCATGGTGACCCACAATGCCAACCTCGTCGTGAACACCGACGCGGATCAGATAATCGTCGCGACGGCGGGCGCACACACGCCGGGCCAGTTGCCGCCAATTTCCTACCAATCCGGCGGGCTCGATCAGGAGGCGATGCGGCAGCAGGTGTGCAACATCCTGGAAGGCGGAGAGGATGCATTCAAACAGCGCGCCCGGCGTCTTCGCGTGGCGCTCGAACGTTAGTGGGCGACACCATCTGGCGCTCGGCCAGCGGAAGCAGCCTCACGCACACTGTCTTCATCAACAGCGTGATCTGGATCCGCTCGCTCGGGGACAACGAGCTCAATCCATCGCGCCGCATTGTCGAAGATCTGACCGTGATGGCGAACGCCGGCCACTTCGCGTTCGAAGAGAGGGTGGTCCAAAATCACGCAGATCTATTCAGCCTTCTGAAGCGATTCTTCGACCTGTCGGGGGGCGTACTGATTGGGACGACGGAGGATGTTCACTTGCATTTTTAGCGCCAGCTTGACCGCAGGTGGAAAGTTGGAGAAATCCGCCCGATCTTCCTGAATTTGCTGATCAATTTGCTCAGGGCTAACCCACATTTTCATTCTCCCCCATCGCATTAAACATCCTGTTGCCTCAATCTTGGGAGGACATCAACCTCCAGCGCGACCGATTGTTCAAGGCGCAGATCGGCTTCTGCAGGACCCACGATCTTGGGTAGGGCTTCCGCCCGATTCCAGTCGATGATGTAGCCTTGACGATCCTTCCGTTCCGACGCCTGGAACAGGGACAGAAACATTGGGGGAGCGATGCCCTCGAATGGTTCGAAGCTCACAACCTTGTTGCGCTTGGCGCCCGCAGGTGAACACTCGCCCCCGAGCAACGCAGGTCCCGGGGCGGCATCAATAGAGACGATCTCGGGAAAGAGGTCCGCGGTCATGCTCTTTGGATAGGGCTCGATGTAAACCACGCGGACGATTCCTGCGGAGATAATGTGACGGGCGCACATGTGGCATGGAAAGGTCGTGCTGTAGATTTCCCCCCCGCCGACTGCGATACCTCGCTGCGCGGCGCGCATCAAAGCCGACATCTCAGCGTGCACGACGCGGCCGAACTCTATCAGGTTCGAGACCCGCAGATCCTTGAACCGATCTCTTAACTTGCCAGTCAGAACCTCCTTGACGGCGTCTTCGACCGTGTCCTTTCCGGCCAGTCTCATGACTCCGTGCTCCTCGAGGAAATCCATGAACTCCCTGACGATGTCGAACTTCTTGACCGCGTTGAAGTCCTTACCGCTTCGATAGTCGCGGTTGTCCAATCCCTTTAGATCGTCGGGCCAATAGGCCCCTCCCCCTGCAGTCGGCACCTCGTTGCAGCCGCTTGAAACGATTTCGCCGTGGCGATCGATGACGACGGCACCTATCTGCCGCGAGAGGTCGGCCGACCTGAGAGCGATCGCGCTGGCCTCGAACATCAGATATTCGGAACGGAGCGGGGTCAGGTACGGACTGCCGAAATAAACGTCCAGGAATCGGTTTAACGGAGCCTCGTACCCCTCAGCAACTCTCACGAAGAAGTCGCCTAAAGGGAAGGTCTCCCTGACGTTCTGACCGAAGCGCTCCCCAGGCCGCTTGGCGTCGATTTTGATGAGATCGTCCGCTTGCTCCTTGAAACCTTCCGTTTCGGTACTGACATGCGCCTTCGCTATAGCGTTCTTTAAATTAGTCGACCTCGCCTCCTCGGAGTCGAATGCTGAAATCAGAACGAACCGATCGCCGTAAAGCCCTCGCAGCGTCTTAACCTCGGCGGGGTGCTTAAGGGAGTCGATGATGTAGCACACGTCGTTTGCCTGCATTCGGGCATTCCCGTTGCCGTCCTTCTGGAGGCCACTACGGGCCGCCCGGATCGCACTCACGATCAACGGAACAAGTGCGTCCCCCTTTCCGGCTTTGCGCCTCAGACCGTCTCCAGCGTTCATTAAATGCCTGATCCGATCGCCGCCCTTACTGGCGGTAATGACGGTGGCGAGCTCCGGTTCACACCAGCTTTGAATCAACTGGCTGACACGGATGTAGGCAGATCGGTACCGAAAGGCGCTGAGACGCTCTTCAATGCTACGCGCCAATTGATGCAACTCGGTGCCGACGGGGCCGACCAGTCCGATCACCAACTCCGGCCGTGGTTCCGGAGTAAGTTCAGAAGTCTCCTGCGTCGACGCCTCCGAATAAACCCGTCGATTTTCTACCGGGACGTCGCCGTTCGTCACACCTGGGTCGATCACTGTACTACCCCCGTAATTTGTCAATACATTGGATCGACTACACGGATCCACCTTTGAACTAATACCTTTATAGCTCTATTAGCTGTTACTTTGACGTACCAAACTTATTTGTTGCCGTAGACGCAAGCCCGCAGCGCGAACTTCGCCGAGGAGCCGTCGACGCGGTTCACCCAAAAGCATTTAGTTCCAAAATCGGCGGTGCGAACGCTGAAGGACTGAATGCCGCTGTCGATCTTGGTACTGGATTCGGGGTGTAGTGCGAGCGCGTCGCGCAGGGTGGCGCTGTCCGTCGCGCTCACCTTATCGCCAACGTCATAGCGGGCGAGGATGGACTTCAGAAACTCATAGGCTTCTCCTCGGCTCGGAAATTCGAGCGCGCCGATCATGATAGGCTTGGATGGCATGCAGTCACCTCTCTCGATTAATAGGTACTTGGCGCGGTCTGGCCGTTATCGTCGGGGCGGAGCCGTTCGAGGATTTCGCGGAGGATGATCGCCGGGATGTCCATGCCCGGGAACTCGTTAATGCGGTCGGCGACCCACTTGAGGCACTGCTCTTTGTCTAGATCGTCCCTCGCGATCTTCTCGTAAAGAACGACGGCGGTCATGCGCGACAGACCAAGCTCCATCAGCGACAGGAGCGTGCGTGACGACACGCCAAACTCGAGCTGAGTTCCAATATCAAGACCGTCCTCGACAAGGTCGTGCCGGCTAATAGCTCGCAGGTGAATATGGAGCACATCCATATACGCCGAGAAATATTTGGGCGCCTTGAACCGTGCGATCTGTTCGACATGCTCCATGGTCTGCCGGATGAGCGTCGGCAACTTGTAAGGCCGATTGTGCCGGACGTGATATTCGATGTTCCGCCGGATCATCATGGCTAGGGAAAAACCTTTGAGCCACTGGACTATGATGCGGGCGTAAAGTGGTATCAGGCCTTCGGGCAAAAATGCCGGGAACATGTTCTGGTCGATACGCCGCATGATCGTGACGAACCGGTCATAGCTGTCTTCGCTATCTACCGGCGCGGGAAGCAGGTTCTCGGGATCGCCCTCGTAACGGCGGAAGGCGTTGAGCAGCCGCTGAAGGCCAAGCGCGCTGATGCCCGGATGGCGGTTGGCTATCTCGTGGCTGATCTCGATCTGCGCAGCGATGGCCGCGAGACTTGCGTCGAGGCGCTTGATGAGATCCTTGTCGTGACGTTTCGCCAGACCGGCCTTGGCAATGGAACCAAGCCGCAAGAAGGTCGTGAGGAGATAGGACCCGACCTGCTCATATTGATCGGCGTCCTGAAGCTCCGATAGTTCGGCTGAGACCCTTCGATCAAGATAGTCGGCAAGGCCTGCACCGGTCTCAATGACGGCGTCGCTTTCGCGCTTGATGGGATAACGAGCGCGCGCGGGTACGCCATGCGGCCAGGCTTGGGCATTGCCGGGGTCGATGCAGATGATGTTGCCTTGGAACTCGTCGCCCCAGCGACCGGCGCGGCCGGCGAGGTTCCAGAAGTCGTGCGGCTCCATCGGATTGCCGAGCCCCTTGCGCGGGCCGCGCAACACAATGGTCCTGCACGCTAGGTTCACACCTTCTATGAGTGTAGAGGTGCAAACGAGGAAGCGAATCTTGCCGGCCCGGAAGAGGCGTTCGATTTCGAGCCGGATTAGGGACGGCATATTGCCATAATGGAAAGCGACACCGCGCTCTACGAGCGGCGCGAGCCTGTATTGCGGATGCACCCCCTTTCGGGTCAGATCGGCCAGCTCCAGCAGCTCCCTATCTACAACCATGCTAGGTGGAATAAGCTGACTGATAAGGTCGGCAATCTCTTCAGAATCCGAGGCCCGGTTGGCATAGACAAGAGTTCCGCCATACTCGCCCGCCGCAGCGGCGATGAAGGCGAGCTTCTTAGTCGGGCCGGTCGGCGAACTCGCAAGCGTAAGCTTTCCGATCGACTGTTTGCCGTCGGCGTTGACGACGGAAAGGTCCCAAAGCTTGGGTTTGCGGGGCATCTGTTCGGCGACGATCACGTTTTGGAGAACAGTAGGCACGTCGCTGTCAACCGGAGCGGTCGCCGTTCCCTCGGGCGCATCTGCCAGCAATTCGTCAGGATTTTGGGTGGCCGGACTGATGAAAACGAGCTTTAGTGCTGGATTAGCGCGGCTAACACGCTCGATCGCATCCTGAAGAATGACACCGCGCTGGTTGTCGCCGATCTTGTGAGCTTCATCAACGATCAGGAGATCGATCGCGATGTCGTCGCCGACAAGATT
>Ga0182215_1000218_pt1 | contig 10857 bp, 9 predicted proteins | sample G5R1MG_24_FD_128404 | JGI IMG/M metagenome (GOLD analysis project Ga0182215, IMG submission 128404) | Switchgrass phyllosphere microbial communities from Michigan, USA - G5R2_NF_03OCT2016_LD1 MG | ecosystem: Host-associated > Plants > Phyllosphere > Phylloplane/Leaf | place: USA: Michigan... | reverse complement strand
TATAGCTACCTAAAAATAGTAACCCTAACTAAGCACTAGGTTAATATAACCCTAGCCCTACTATAATACTAGGTCTATATAACTCTAACCCTACTATAATACTAGGTTAGGGCGACCCTAACTCTACCCTAATACTAGTTTTAGCCTTAACTACTAGGTAGGGGTTAGGGTAGGGTTAGGGTCTTATATAAAGTAACCCTACCCCGGCACTAGGTCTATATAACCCTAACCCTACCCCGACACTAGGTCGATATAACCTCTAACCCTACCCCGACCCACTACTAGGTACCCCGAACCTATTTACTAGCCTAGGTATATCCTTAGGCTTAGTTAGCTTTAGCAGCTGCCTAATAAGCTTTTAGCTTATTAAGTTATTATTATAGTTAGGTAGATTAAGATAGATAGTGTATTATCTATTTATACGTATAGAGGTATTAACTTTCTACCTATCTATCTACTAATTAAGCTTTAGTAAGCTTTTAACTATATATATTAGGTTATATAACTACCAGCACGTAACCTTTAGTTACGTGTCCTCTAGCGATTGTGCTTCGGGCTATATTTAAGCCTCAATACTATATATTTCCACCACACTACTGACTGAGAGACTTAGCGTGGGATGTCTTGTTGCTCGGTGTGAACAAAACCAATTTAAATGGCAACATATCCATCTACTGCTCAGCGCACCGGTAATAAATCTCTGTTCTTCCTGCTGCTATCGAAGAATTTCAGCCTATACACAAACTACCGAAACAGAAGCTAATGAACCTAACTAAGGAACTATGTCAACTAACGCCCAAACCCACGCAGTTAAATGGGACTATACTTCTACCGGTCGCCTTTACACAACCTTATCTCGCGCTTTTAAACAAAAAAAAAACTATAGGCAGAGAAAAACAGGGGAAGAGTTGGTCCGTTGCTGATTATGGTTTTCTGATTTGGGACTTCGGAGTTCACTCGAAGCCCTGGGCCAGACGGAGGCTTCATTCAGACCAGCAAAAGAATGCGTCCATTCAATGGACGAAAAAAAGAACGGAGAGAGGACTGTTGTCCCTAGAAGCCCGACGTGGGGCTCGAACCCACAACCTTGAGATCCCGCTAATCTTACGAGTAAGAGTCTCACGCGCTACCGATTGTGCCAGCCGGGCTGGTTGCTCCTAACTTGATGGAAGGGGGTCAATTTAACAGGGATATATTCCTCGATAAGATTCATGTGTCAAGATCTGTACAAGGCGGTTCATTTGAGTGCGGCTGGGACAAAGTCGAAAAGGTATGTTGTCGGAGTTGCGCAGAAAATTTCTTGACGGTGGGTCGTCCGGTCAAAACCGGCACCTAAGGAACGACTAAGTCACGTGGGTGACGGTAGAGCTCCAACCTCCCTAAAACCAGAGACCATAATCAGAGTAATAGGAACTCGCGTGAGAGTCCCTGGAAAAGAATGAATAATGATCGAAAAGAGACGAAGAAACGGGTAAATACAGTCTGAAGTACCTATGGGGACGTGAGAGTTTGCGAGCTCCTGCTTGGCCAGTTCAGTCCATTAGCCATGCTTAGCTTACTTAGCACTGCTCATACACGGTTTCAGTACTTTGGATTATTGTGATCCTGGCCGTGATCTTTCGATGCTGAGAGTATGTAAGCGCATCGCTCGCTGCGTAGACACACGTGATTGTACTGTCCTGGGAACCCAGAGAAACCCAGAAATGAAGCGTCTCCGAATGCATCAATATCCCATAAATAGCCGGATTGAGTCGTTGAGTCTTAGTATCCCAGGCGTTGCTCTGGTGAATTGAGAGCGCCAACGGGCACTTGGGTTGCGACCAGTCTGAGGCAGGGGGCCTTCAGGGACCATGACTCTTGCCACGTGTCAAACGGACCATTGAGCTCTCAGTTGTATGCGTAAGACACTGCGTTGGCCTCGAATATGCTGCAACGTATAAGGAGTTGAAGGAAAGATGCGAGTGCCTGTTGTTGTTGAGCCTCCACCACATGGAGGATGACGTATGGTTCGGCTCCAGTAACCGTCGCACAGACCACCATTGCCTGTTCGAACATTCACCTGAACACCGGCACGGATTGTCGTGTTTGTGGGGCTATGTGATAATTCAGTCGTCCAGTTAAGCTTTGCTGATCAGCGCCTAATGCAAGGTTACAGTGTTATCTGGCTTAGCTAGAAGAATGATGTGAGTGAAGCTGCAGTTTAAGGACACAATTGAGCGTATATGACATGACTATATTTGACGACAATGGCAAATGATCGCACCAGTCAGTGAAAATTGTCATGCAGCAACATGACTATATGCACGAGTATTCTATTAAGCCAGGTGGCAGCGTAGTTGTCGAAAAATCATCTCGTGAATGATAGACAAGGCTGTATGAAGTCGCAAATCTCCAATTTTCCCCCTTAGATATCCAATCCATATTCTACCGGTATTCTTCCATGACTTCTCTTCTCATCATAGCCGGCGGGCTTGGTGCTCGTGGCGCGGGTAGTGTCAACCGTTGGGTATCAACCTTGACTTCCTTTAGATCAATCTCCCTTTCCAGCTCCTCCGCATTGTGATATGTTCCTACATGCTTTACCAAGCTCTCCACGGTGCGGCAAAGTGCATCAACGTCGTGACCTTTGCTGCAGATTACACACGCATACGCCCCGTCGGAAGTATGACACTTGAGAACGAATCGTTGACCCAGACGGAATTCCCTCGTCTCCATGATGTCCGTCTCAAAGCCTTTGTCGATAATAGTTATTGGTGTACGCTTCCCGATCATCCAAAAATCCTCTGCGGTAACGTCGAGGTATGCACCACATGCTGGACACTGGCATGCCCCTCCGGGCGCAAAAGTCGATGCCAAGGGCTTGTTCGGCACATATTGGAGATCTAGACTGTACCGACAGAACAGTTGATCAGATTGATTCATCATGGCTGTGGTTTCGCGCTTGGAGGGTGCGGTTGAGCGTTGTGGGGATGGAGAGCGAATGGAGCCTTGATTCAAACCGAGACGGTGCTGAGCCTGGCGCATGGCCTCAAGGGACCCTTCTCGCGCAGAGTTGGAAGCTGCGACAAGTTTTGCCATGTCAGCACGGGTGAGCTGTCGATCGTTGTAGAGAGCTTCTTGGAGAACATTGATGACGGTTTGTTGGAGGGAGATGATTTGAGCTTGCAGTTGGTTTTCGACAATAGCTGAAGCGGCGTTAGCACTGGCGTAAAAACAAGCTGCTTCAGAAGACACTCGAGATCATACACACCATCGCCTTGCGCGAAACGACTTCCCATTCTCCCATAGCCCTCGTCGTACATGCGCTGAATCATCCTTCCGTCTCGCTCAAAGTTTCTCCCCGGATCGTCGCGGCCACCTCCGCCCTTCAAGCGATCAATTTCTTGCTGCCGCCCATCTGCTGACTGCTGTGCTTGCTCGAATTGCTCGCGAAGCTGCTTGATCTCGCCGTCCTGCTTTGTGTCACGCAGCTTCTGCTTATGAGATTCGCGTCGATCGTGAACGCGCTCCCAGAGGCCCATTGATGCGGTAAAAGTGCCCACCAAAGTCGAGGCCAGCGTGGCCATGATGAAGGTTTTCTCGAATCCTAGTCAGTTCTGAAGTAGGTGAGAGGCTGGCGCATCTGGCTGTGTACCTTGAGTTTCTTCTCCTCGATCCATGATGCGTAATTCATCTTGACGGCCTACGAGTGATACCACGCTCAATATGAGTTCAGTTCGAGATGCGAACAGATGCAGTAGACTAATGGTAGGATTATTTGTTGGTCTAGCACTCTGTCGCGATGAACAGCCCAGAAGCCACATGGATTTGAAGGCAGCAAGTTCCGCCGCCCCAGGCCTCTAAATGACGCACGATGTTTCACGTGGAATGGGGCCGGAAATCATGGTATGATAGAAACGGCCTGTGATTGCTCCTTATGTCGCGCAGTCATCATCGTGTGCAGGGGAAGACAGTTGCTGACCGCAAATTACCCACGGCGAGCAGCGTATAAGCCGGTGCCCAGTGACGTCATTGTGGTCGGGCAGTTCCCAGGCAGTGGAACTCTAAATCTTGAACTTGAGCCTACAGCAAACAAACCAAACAACGAATTTTAGAAAGATCATTCATTTCAATCAGAATATTCCGCATCCCCTTCATACAGATCAGGTCAGAGAGATAGTTCAGTTGTTGAGTATCATTCGGTCCCAGAATGATATGAAAACAGGGGAGCTGGGCCACAGTGCACTACAAGTGTAGGGTGCACTGGTGTCTACTACCCACTGTGTAGCTATCTCATTATATACCGTGTTGTCCTGGTCCATGTACGGTGGTGCTCCCCAACGCCACTGCTGCGTCGAACATCCCATCTGTCAGGCCGTGCGCCGACATGGCCCAGAGTGGCCTGACCTGTGTGGTCTTGAGGGGAATAGATACTATTCAATCCACAATCTTCTAACTTGGTAGAAGATTGCTAAGCGCAGGAGTAGCAGTTGAATATTCCATCTAACGTAGGAAGAAGATTTTGTTCGGGTATTGTTGTGTTAGAACAGATGGTTGCTTGGCTAGCCGTTGATCTCATTGACGCACTAGATAATATCTAGTTAGTAGATAGTGTTTAGTGACGAAACCCGCACGGACCGCTCGCTGCTCTTCTCCTTGCCAGACCAGTTCGTACGTGCTAGCATTGACATTCAACTCAAGCTGCGCATTCAGCAATACTCAGTGCGGGACCCCGATTGTCTTTCTGTATTGTGCTATCTATCAAATACCGACAGGAACTCCAGAAATCTCCTTGGTCCGAAAGACATCAGAATATCCGCACGTACCGTGGCCATGCAGCCGTTCTCGAAACCATTGCCCATCGTCTCAGAGGCCATCGGCATGGGGCCGTTCCTGCCGATCATGCATGATAAAGATGTCCTATTCCACGACTCTTTCTCATTCCAGAGACTTAACACATTCGCCTATCTGCCCTCTCCCACGGAGGTGAGAGAAGTTGCTAGTCGATCAGCGAATAGGGGGGCAAAGCTTCGGACCCGACCCCCACCTGTGTGTTTCCCTAGTCTTGGGTTGCTAGTCAAATACGGAACAGAGATAACCTCAGCCGAAGGCCAATGCCTCCTTTTCTTGCGTAAAAAGCTTCCGACGGTTCCTGTTCCGAAGGTGTTTGGATGGTGTGAAGACGATGACCAGGTGTTTATCTATATGGAGCTTATGGAAGGCATCACCCTTGAGAAAAGCTGGGATACATTACCTGAGGACGACAGGTTGGCTTTATGCCAACAATTGCGGGGTATGATAGATTCATGGCGCCGTCTCTCGTGTGACTTGACGCCTCCATACATTGGTGAGTCAATCCTCGCAATCACGACTTAGCCCAAGACAAACGTATAGGCTTATATTACATTCTGCTGACAAGGTTTTAAGGTCATATTAACAAGCAACCACTGTTGGACGTTGTTTTCACGAATACTTGCTCTCCAACCGCAGGCCCCTTCTCAAGCGTATCCAAGTTTCATGACTGGTTCACTTCGTCATATGGCCCACGTCGTGATAATCCGAATATACCTCCGCATCCGTACCGCTATTTTCTCCCAGATGATGTTCCCATTGTGTTTACACATGGTGATCTACACCCTAGCAATATTATTGTATCTTTTGGGCCGAATCCTCGTGTTGTTGCAATCATTGATTGGCATCAATCTGGGTGGTATCCAGCATACTGGGAGTATTGTAAGGCTCGATGGACTTCGTGGATTGGCAAGGAATGGGAGTCCAAGTACCTGCCCCTTATACTGGATCGGCACGATTGCTATGACTACTGGGATAGCTTTATTCTGGCTCGTGGAGCATGAAGTAATCAAAGGACTCGAAGACTACTATAAAGTAATGTTACAAAGCGCAGAGCAGACATGATGGCTTTCTATCTTGGGTCCTAGGGTCAACTTTCCACTTGGTCATTCATAAACTTCCTCAAAGATGCTCTCAATTTTTGGGTGCACCATCGACGGTCTGCAAAGCTGACTGGTCCATCACTTCATTCTGTACAAGTGCAGCCACCACTTCCTGTAACCATGTTGGATAGGACTGCTTTAGTGTTGGAGGTATCCAGCAAAATGAGTCAATATGGCTGCGCCGCAGCGCTTAATCTCAAGGTAGTTAGGTCAGGATCTCTGACAGCAAACTCTTCCCCACCTAACCCTGGAAAACTAGAGTGAATAAAGTCGAACTCCGAACGGTAGGGGAGTATGTGATGTGACGTGGACTGCAGCGCAACCAGAGCTCGAACTACGGCAAGTCGCGTGACCAACATCACGTCAATAGATGACATGCCGAAAATACGACAGACATCCGATCCGAGACACTAGGGATATCTGGGATACCCTTAGTTAACAGACACAGAAGGGATAATGTGGTAGAAATACATAGCATTAGAGGCCAAGACTAGCCCCTCAGCGTTTCAGCTCTGCAAAACGTCTCGCTAACTCATTTACATCCGGTATCTTGCCTCCAGGCCCTCGCTCACTATTGGAATCCTTTTCGGGCTCGCTCTTGGACTCTTTACTGGGCTCATGCTTGGCAACATAGTCCTTTGCTCCAGGCAACTTCAACCTCGGCGCGACGTTGTCTGTACTGGGGCTCGGCGGCACTACTCTCAGCGGACTCTGGGGTCCGAGTTTCTTAGGAGTATTGGCTTTGGCCAGCGCTTCCCGCTCATCCTGTCCCTTGTCGTCGTCGTCGTCGTCGTCGTCACGATGCTCGTCAACATCAGCCGCGGCATCGGCATGAGCACTGGAATCGGTGCTGGACGTCCCGTACGCAACGCCGTAGAAGCGTGCAATCTCGCTCAAGTAGGCCTCGACCAGGGTCTCGCTAGGCGTCTCCACGCGTAGCTTGTGGACGACGCGCTCGGCCACGCCCTCGGCTTGCATGCTGGCCAGGGCGACTTCCTTGCCGAACTTGTCGACGAGCAGGGCGCGCACCGTATGGAGCTCCTTGATATCTGTGCGGGGGGCGGCATAGATGATGCTGCGCACCGCCTCTTCGAGCGCGGGGTCCAGCGGGGCGGGGCTGGCTTGCGAGTCGAGGAGCTGCGAGCGCGCGAGGACAAGTTCACAATAGAGCTCCAGCATCTCATGCAGCTCTGTGGTAATGTCGGAGCGGATAATGTTTTCGACGCGGATGCGCGCCGACTGCACCTTGCCGGCCTCGAGCAGCTGGGCCATGTCGCGCCGCTGCTGCTTGACTTTGGCGCTGTCCTTGAGTTGCACCATGCGCAGCCGCGAGATGGACAGCTTGAGTTGCACCTTGAGCTTGTTCTGCCTTGCGTGAGCGCCATGCCCTCATGCACTGCCCGCGACCCCCACTGCTCCTGCCTCTGGACGTACGTACGACAAAGGACAGCGTGGGCGCCATGGTGGTCGTCTCTATGTAGATCCAACGGTGAAGGGGCGACGGGCTAAGCAAGCTAGGTATCAAGGTGCGTGTACGTTGAGTTGAGTCGAGCCGAATGGAGCAGACACGTCAGGCTACCTACTCAGTTCATTGGTTTGCTGTGGCTGTGGCTGTGGCTGTGCATCAGACTTCCATCATCAACGCCACAATGCCACAACTTGTGCCATTGCTCATAGTACTCTCTACTGACCTACAACGCCTGGATACCCTTGAAGAAACCATTTTGCATCAGCCCCGCATTCCCCTGGACAAGCTCCCGCATCTTCTCTACTTGCTGCTTCTTCGTCAAGCCTTGTTTCTCCACCTCATCCTTCCATTGCACTAGCATCTCCTTGAGCATGCGGCTCCCATCCTCTATATCCTCTCGGCTCGCCTGCACAAAGCCCTCTTCGTGCTTGCCCGCAAAGTCTTCCAGCTCGTCTGCCTTTCGCTTGGCCATGTTGATAACTTTCTGCGGGAAGCGCACAAGCTCTGCCACGTGGATGCCGAAGGATTGATCCGAGAAGCCAGTCTCAACCTTGTACAGCAGCGTCACCTCGCGCTTCCTTGGCACTCCAGAGCCTTCTTCTGTCGTACCTTCAGAAATATGCGCGACGACGTGGAGGTTTTGCACTTGTGGATACGTGTCGACAAGGGCCGTGAGCTCGTGGAAATGCGTCGCGAAGAGCGCAAACGCGCCAATTTCTTTGACGATATACTCGGAAATGGCCCACGCAAGACCAAACCCATCGTATGTGCTGGTACCGCGGCCCAGTTCGTCGATGATGATGAGGGACTCTTTTGTGGCGGATTTGAGAATGTTGGCCGTCTCAAGCATCTCGGCCATGAAGGTGGAGACGCCCTTGATTTGGCTGTCGCTTGCTCCTACTCGGGCAAGGATGCAATCGAAGATGGTCAGTTCTGCTTCTGCACAGGGTACAAAGCATCCTATTTGTGCCATGAGAGCGATGACACCAATCTGCCGAATATACGTCGACTTGCCGCCCATGTTTGGGCCGGTGATGATGAGAAATTCACTTTCGTCGCGCACGAGGGCGACATCGTTGGTGATGAAAGAGACATCGTCTTGCATCTCCAAACACGCATGACGAGCTTCTTTCAAGATGGTGTTTCCTGTACCTCGTGGATGCATCTTAGGGCGGGTATAACATGTGGGTGCGTGGACGGAAACGTGTGCAAAAGCGACAATAACGTCAAGATGAGCCAACACAGCCGCCAGCTTCTCAATAACAGGAACATAGGACGAGGCGACTGAAACGACTTCATTTACCAGCCCAGATTGCGTGCGGTTGTAGTTGCCCGATAGCTGATCGAACTCTCTGCGCTTATCCTGCAGCGTTGCTGTGGTGAAATACACTCCATTCTTCTGGGTCGATATCTCCTTGTACTGCTTCTTCTGTCGAATGCAGCCAGCTTCGTTTCGGGTGAGCCTGAAGCACCAGCCGTGCACTTTGTGATTCTCCAGGAACAGCTTCTTCTCTGTGTCTTGGCCCAGGTCATCGCCTACATTTGTGTGTTCAGACTCCATGTCGCGCTTTAATCTGTCGAGACGCTTTCGGATTGTCCTCAACGCCTCATCAAACTCTGGCTTGATGATAAACTCATGGTTGTCGAGCGCTTCGAGATCCACTGTTGTCTCGACCATGTCCTGAAGTCCAGCAAATGCGTTGGTGTAGTGACGCAGCTTGTCCGTGTACTCGGCATCCAACGGCTCTTTGTACTGCTCATCCATGACTGCTTCTAGTGAGCCCAGAAAACCCGGTAACCGGATGACAACTTGATATGCGCGAACAACGTCCTCGAGACTGGCTACCTTTCGTTGGAATTTCTTGGCCAAGCGGTATAAGTCCGGAACTGCACGCAGATGCTCTTCTTGCATAGTCTGCCGCAGCTCGGTATCATTGACAAACGCCTCGACAAGTTGTTGCCGTCTCTCGATTTCACGGACGTCCATAAGTGGTTGTTTCAGCCACTGGGCTAGCAGTCGACTTCCCGTCGGTGTCTTGCAGTGATTGAGCAGGCCGTACAAACTCATGTTCTTGGCGCCGTCCCGGGGCCCGGGCATAAGGTTGAGCGCCTTCAGTGCGGCAGCGTCTAGCTTCATGTATTGTGTTAGGTCATGCTGATATAATTGATAGTGCCCGAAATTGGATGAGTCGGACATGACGCCTAGATATTTAATGAGGCACGCCGCCGCACCCATAGCCAGCTTTAAGTCGGTTAATGGAATTGTTCCAGCGGCGCGCTCATCCTTCAACAGCCGCGGCAGATCCTGCTCAATGTCCTTGGTGCTAAAATCTGCTTGCGGCCGTTCCGCTACGGCACAGCCGCAACTGTCTGCAATTGTCCGAAGCTTGTTTAGCTCCATATCCTTCTTATTTGTGTCGAGTTGTATGAGGCATTCCTTGACACCAAGCTGGATGAGGAGCGCCTCAAAATTAGAGTATAGGTCATTGTCAAGGAACTCGGTGACGCCCAGCTCCCGCACACTCGCATCGGCGAAACAGACGCCCACACTGCGCGCCTCGGATGTTTTGGCAGACACCTTAACTGCCAGAATAATGGGAGCATTCTCCATCTGGCCGCCGAGCTCTTCCTCGAGGTCCTGGAGGTTCCCTGGAGAGGCCTGCTTGGCCACAGTCCAATCCATGCGCTTTGCGCCTGACTGCCAGATCTCGATGCGCTTGCTGAGTCGAAAGAGGGCGTCGCGGAGGAAATTTCGAAACACGGTGACAGTCATTGTGACCGACTCGAGGCCTGGTTCCCGCCCCAGACGTCGGATGACTGCAGTCGTCTTATACACCTGTTACCGTGTCAGCCACTAGACGTAGAGTAGGGTTAGGGTAGGGATATAACAATTTATACGCCGCCACCCAGAACTTACTGTTGTCGCGATAAAATTCGCATCGTCGCCATGAGCGCTGTAATAGTCGCCTCGGTCGAAAATGCGTATTGTCTCTGCGTTTTTCTCCGGTAGGTTGCGGAAGAACTTGCAGAAGCCCGACTCATCCTCCTCACGCATCTCTGGTCGAGACCCCATGACTGCTGTACTTTGCTGAGCTGCCGTAACTTTTATTGTAGGTACATGGGATGAGAGACTGGTTAGTGATTGACATGCTATTGGCGGCGCGTCGACGCGTCGCGCAAGCCACGCTAGTGGCAATTTACTATCGATAACGCTCAATTGAACCTTATCTCACATTGAAGACCGCGTTCTATTCTATTCTCATAAATAAAGGATTGTTCACTCAAGAAGCTGAGTTCACGACGGTCTGTCAGTAAACTAGAGCTTAGTACTCGGCCACGTCGCAAAAGGCTGCCACCTTTCCAACTCTACAACGCTACAGTATTTTTACATGGTTTTTCGAGGCATATCACAAGCACCCTAAACCGATGGACCTACGAGCCACTGGCTGCACACGC
>Ga0182215_1000217_pt1 | contig 10870 bp, 11 predicted proteins | sample G5R1MG_24_FD_128404 | JGI IMG/M metagenome (GOLD analysis project Ga0182215, IMG submission 128404) | Switchgrass phyllosphere microbial communities from Michigan, USA - G5R2_NF_03OCT2016_LD1 MG | ecosystem: Host-associated > Plants > Phyllosphere > Phylloplane/Leaf | place: USA: Michigan... | reverse complement strand
TCTGCCCGCGATGGGCCTGCTGCTGCATTGCTGCCGCCTCTGATCCGGCGTCGTTTGTTAGGCGGGGGTCGTCCGGATGTCTTGCTCATGCCACTCTGTACGTTTCTGTCGGTACTGGTGTTGATGGCCTTTTGATTCTCAGTGAAGAGCGCTGCACTAACTTTACTGAAGTCGCGCTTCCATGTAAGATAGCCCCGGAGCTTACGACGCATCATGAATTTTGCAGATGGCTCATGGTCGTCATCTTCTTCCTTCCCTTCCCTTGTACTGCCTTCGGCGTCGACATACATAGTCTGCAGGTACTCTCTCAGCTGTGAGCATGTACCCTGATCACCACACATGATTAACACGGAACCATTGCTCGTGTCTTGTGGCGTAGGGTGGAAATATGCATCCTGCTCAATCTCTTGCAGAATATCCGCGAGTTGCGTCCACTTAGGCAACTCCTCGAGCACAGGCTCCAGAGAGTCGGGCACGACATTGGCACTATGCGCCAGTTCGGCATTCGATATTTTGCCCTTGAACACCCTCCGTTTAGCCGTGGTGAATATGGTATCTGCAGCATCTAGGAATAACCAGGGAGACTGGTTCTGCTTGGTAGACCCCGGCGGTGGCTGCGATGCTGCCAGCACAGTATCTAGGTATTTGTTGAAGTTGACGGCATCGTACGTAAGAAGTGCATGTAGGATGGTGCGCAGTAACGATAGATCGCGCACGATCTGTCGTGTCTTGAATGTGGTCCGGTGCCAGACTGGATCTAACTGTCGTCTGATTATCTGGTCAAAGTTCTTGTGCAGAGCACTGTCGACGTTCCAGTCGTCAACCTCGAGACCCGGGTTCGCCTTCTTGAGCTCGCTGATGCTGGCTTCGACACACGCGAGCACTGCATTCTGTATGTCCTGCATGGCCTCCGTCATGGGCACCTCCAACTCGATAACCTCTGCCTTTTTGCGTCCCTCGAGAGAATTTGCGACCGAGACATGAAATCGTGGATATAGAGCTGGTTTTTGCAAGAAGAGATTCTTCATCATGCTCGTAAGAGGCGCAAAGCCAGTGGTGAATGGCTCGGGCGAGTCCGAGAAAGCCTTCAAAAATCCCGCCTTGTTTTTCTGCCGATAGATTCTCAGTATGAAGGCCTCTAACGAGGTCGCAACCACCCGCTCGGCATGCAGCACGACCACGCCCGTCACCATCTCCGGATTGAGCAGTCCAGACAGAAAGTCGACAATCAGAATACGCGACGTAATACTGAATATGCCACCCTGCCTATACATCTTCTCCCGTGTCCCCACCGTCATTAGATCTGTGTTGACTAGGCTCAGCCCGCGACATTTTGGCGCATTGCTTATAGCCGCATGTTCCGCCAGCGCCTCGCCGATCCACACATTTTCGCGGTCGTCGGCACCCACCAAGAGAATGAGATTATTCCCAGCGGCATCGTACGAATGGAGAAGGTTTGTGACGATGCGCAGTAGGCCGAGGCCGCGCGCAAGAATGACCAGCTCATCTTCTTCGCGCAGCTCTTTGAAGATGTCTTGCTGGAACTCCTATGATGTCATCAGTGAGGGTTATAGGAAAGTATCCTGGTGAGCGTACAAGAGGGAGGGAGAGCTTCACGGGACCTTGCGCATCGTCGGGCATTGGAGTTCGAGGAGCGGTTTTGTTACCGTGGCAGGGGCAAGCGGGCGCGTGCCCACCTTGCTAAGGTATACATAGGTATCAATGGATCGTCACGACAAACTCGCGCGGTCACGAGACATGGGCCCCACGCTCCACAGCAAGAGTACCTACTTATGCATAGGTAAATGGGTTTGGGTACACAGAATAATTCATACACATAGCTGCGCAATCTTGTAGGGGGCGAATTGCAACAAGTCCAACAAAATCATTTCGTGCTGCCCCTAATTTCCGCTTGCAACCTGCGGGCTTCTTCAATAGATGAGTTGTGCTCTGCTCTGCGTTTCTCCTGATCATCAGCCGACTTTTTTGCCTCCAAGTCCTTCAGCGCGGCCCAAACTACTCTGGTCAGCGTATGCTCTGGTAGGTGAAGCACGTGACTACATGGTTGAGAACTTACTAGGCTTAGGTGACTTGGATGCCTCCTTCAAGTGGCAGACAAAGTCATCAAACTCCTTCTGTCGCTGGTATCTGGTGGCAAGGGCCTTCTTCTGCAGCTCTGGATTATATCTCTGCGACGAGTGAGTCAGTGACTTGAATTACATGCGTGGCGAATAGCGTTTACCTGGAAGATCTCCTCTTCGGTCGGCGACACGTACATGACCAGCGCCGGGCCACCTATGCACAGGATTGCGCCGCTGTTGCGTGTTAGGCGCCATGTCTAGTGATTGTGGGTGGGCCTACGCACGACACAAGAGCCTTGACATAGGCTTGTTTAGACGGCATGTTGCGATGTCACGGGCCCGTACTGCGCTGGGAGAAGGTTGCCACGGTCCCGGACGACATGATGATGCAAATGGGGTTTGGCGAAAGTGGCGGTGCTCAGCCACGTCCCATCGTCTCACGTGCACCGACGCCACACCTGGATGGGTCACGTTACCCGCCGCCCCGTAACGGGACTCGTAGGAACCTGTTTGTACAAGAGAAATGTCGCGGCTACGCTGTGCATAGATGGATGGCTGCACCATCTGCGTGGACGTAGAGCTGGATGCAAAGGAGGCTCTCATGAAGCTCTGTGACTTGCTTGGTAGCGATGAGGCTTCCTTCACTTGCCGAAGACTCGTTTCAGATTGAAACATGTACAACCGCCGCGTGCTCTGAACACGAGGTCGCCAATTGGCCGCCGCTGGCTCTGGGTATTTGGGATTCCCGTGCGTCACGGTGCGCCATCAAAGCTAACGCGTCGTTCACTTGCACCTTCGTTTTGGTCACCCTCTGCGTTGCTCATATTGTCTGTCGTTTGATGAACATAAGTACGTGCCTAGTACCCCTGCCAAGCAGCAGAAGACCTCTCCACACAACCCGCGTCGCCACTGTCGTTGGTTGCTGCGTCAATTCAAAGACGACTTTGCGACTGCGCCCACCCTGAACGCCCGTGCCCGTGCCCCCTATAAGCTGCGAGCCACCCGCCTGGACGCGAACAGCCTCAGTACTCGCTAGCCGCAGGATCAACATACATTCTCGGCTGGCTTTTGCCGATATCGCCGGAGCCATGGCACACCAACAGCAGTATGGCAGCTACCCGGAGTCGCGCCAGCCTCCATACCATGAGCAATGGCGGGCACAGCACGGGCAGCAGCAGGGGCAGCCAGCACAACAATACCAACCACAGCAGCGTGCACCATACACGCAGCAAAGTTATGAAGGATACGAGGGGGACGAGGGATATGCCGGATACGATGGATACGACGAACAGCGCGGCAACCACTACGATCAGCAATATTACAACGACGGTTACGACCAGGCCGGGCACACACAATGGGAAAACGGTTACTATGAACAGCAGGATGAATGGGGTTATGCTCAACAACAGGGTAGCGGCTACCAAGATGCGCCTGGGTATGCGAGGCAGGCCTCAAGCTCCCAAGGTCAAGCACGGAACCCGCTGCCACACGACCAATATGCCCGCGAGCAGCCATACGGTGGAAACCAACCGCGATCTCTGCCGCAGCGACAGGACCCTCGTAGCATGCCTGTGGCTACCGGGGCTCGGCTACCCCCACACCAGGGACAGGAGAATGGGCAGCCGCCAAATCCACCGCAGGCCCGAGGGGGAGTCAAGAGGCCGCCAGGTGAGCTAGGGCGCACAAAAAGAAATAGCTCAACGTATGGTTCGAGGTAGTAAAGTATGCTGACCAGCTCTCTTACTACAGGACTCGATCGTTCCCTACTGAACCCGGTGCGCCCGAAGGCATTGCCTCAAGATAATCCTTTTCCCACGTTTCCTACACAGAAGCCTAAGAAACCCGCGTCAGCCCCAGCACCAGTCGAGGCGGTGACCAAGTCCATGGCGCAGATGGACATGAACGGCGGAGAGGCGAAAGGCAGGCCGCGTGGAATTTCCAACAACTCAGACCCGCCGATGCCGCCACGACACAGGGGCCCACCGCAACACAGGCCTGAGAACAATCTACGACAGGACTCGGGACATTTCGACGGTCATGGGAATAACCAAAGACATCCACTAAGCCAGGCTCCATCTGGGCAGCGTCCGCCTCCAATGCCTCTGCACAACGCTCATAGGCCAGGAGCGCATAGAGTGTCTGATCCTAAATCGCCCTCACAACGAGCCTTTGGACCAGCCACTCAGCGCTCCGCCACCATGCCGCAATCTCTGCCGAGCAAGGCTCAAGCAATGGGGCATACTACTCAAGAACAATGGGCTGAGCCTGGGGACGGGTACCACGGCTCCGAATCCCCTACGTACATCCCACTAAGGCCCTCTACTGCAGGTGGGACGAGACACCGTGACTTCAATAGGCAACAGCCGCAGAGGCCTCCGATCCCGCCCGTCTCGGCGGCACAACAGCAATATCAATCGCAATACCAGTCTCAGGATCAGACACCCCAGGCACCTATTGAATCACACGGCCACCTGGACAACGTGTACGACGATTACTATGACGAAAATAGCGACCGCCAGAGCATCGACGCAAATCTTGATATGCCCAACTTTGATGCCATACCAGAGACTCACAATATGCATCGGAGGGGTGACTCGATAGAAAACCATTTGTCATCCCCGACTATGCGGCCGCATATGGGTGCTTCAATGGCTGGACCTACATCTTCAAGTGCTGGTCCAAACGACACATTTCAAAAACAAGCATCTAGAAGCCGATCACAGCCAGATCTTCATGGTGGCTATACTAATGGCACATACATGTCGGGAAACGCTCCTCCAGTCCCTAATCTGCCAAGGGCAAATACTGACTTTGCAGGTCCTGTTGTGCTGCCGAGCAGACAGCAAGGCCAGGGACGACATCCTCGACAACTATCTGAGGATGGTATGCATAGAGGTCCGCTGCAGCACGGCTACGCTCTAGGACAACAACAAGGCTTTGATCCTAGGAACGAAAGACAACCACCACCAGTCCATAGAGCATATTCAGATGAAACTGCCTTCTCGGAGCCGCCATATCATGCAATGCGAACAATTTCATCACCAGGTGTTCCTGGACATCCTGTTACTCGACCTGGAACAGTTGGTCCCATGGCAGGACGGGTACCCAATGATCCACTTGGTAGGAGACCTGGTACTACACAACCACGGCCCAACCCGAACCCTTTTCCATCACACACAGCCCCAATACGACCTGGACATACGCAGCAGTATCAACAACAACAGATGGGGACACCTCCTGCGAATCAGGGTGCACGGCCACCACCTGTGCGGCAGTACAACAATGAAACAGGTCGACCCAGCATTGAAAGCCAGCAGTCAATTACACGACGGCAAAGTGAGGTGCCACATCCGGTAACATACGACGAGTTAAACCGACTCCGCTATGCATGGAAATCAAATCCATCCGACATGGCCATTGGTCTGAAGCTAGCAAAGAAGCTCGCTGAGGCTTCAAATGTGCTCGTAGACGAAGGGGGTACAGCAGACGCGCGAACGAAGAACAAGAACCGCGAAAGGTTTACTCTCGAGGCCCATAAGATCGCCAAGAAGCTTGCGGGTAGTGGTTCTACTGATGCTATGTTCTTTCTCGCAGATTGCTATGGACAGGGTCTACTGGGTCTGCAAGTCGATACAAAAGAGGCGTTCACACTATATCAGTCGGCAGCCAAAGGAGGTCATGCTGCAAGTGCATACCGAACAGCCGTATGTTGCGAGATGGGTCATGAGGAAGGTGGAGGAACAAAGAGAGATCCTCTCAAGGCAGTCCAGTGGTACCGACGCGCCGCTACATTGGGCGATGCACCGGCTCTGTACAAGATGGGTATGATCCTGCTCAAAGGGCTTTTGGGCCAACAGGCGAATTTTGGAGAAGCCATCAATATGCTCAAGCGCGCTGCGGATCGCGCTGATCGCGACAACCCACACGCACTGCACGAATTAGGTCTCATATACGAGGCCCAGACTGGCAACGAGCGCATCATTCGCGATGAAGGTTATGCGTTGCAGCTTTTCCAGCAGGCTGCAGATCTTGGCTACAAATTCTCTCAATTTCGTCTTGGGCAATCGTACGAATATGGCCTGTTGGGCTGCCCCATTGAAGCCCGCACGAGTATTGCCTGGTACAGCAAAGCTGCTGCACAGGGTGAGCACCAAAGCGAGCTCGCGCTTTCGGGATGGTATTTGACTGGAACATCGGGAATTCTGGAGCAAAGCGACACCGAAGCATACCTCTGGGCGCGAAAAGCGGCATGTGCTGAGCCTCCATTGCCCAAAGCGCTGTTCGCCATGGGCTACTTCACAGAAGTGGGCATAGGGTGTCCAAGCAATTTGGCAGAAGCTAAGCAATGGTATGGTCGAGCTGCTGCATTCAAGTTCCCTAAGGCGCAGGAGCGGCTTGAGGAGCTGAAGAAAGGGGGTCCAAAGGCACAAATGAAGCGCGAGCGACTTAGTCGGACCAACCAAAAGCAGCAGGAGGAGAATTGTACGGTTATGTAGATTGCAGAGTACACATATAGACATGAAATGTAATTACGATGCCTTCAATGATTCGAAATCCTCATGGGGCAAAGACTAGTGATTCATTTTCCTCTCTTGGTTCTTCGTTCAAATAGAAGATGGTGGCAACAAAAAAGGCAAAAACATACAACAGCGGGGATTCGCCAGTGGTCACCCACCTGACTACTAGTCCGCCGGTACACTGCTTGAGTACAGCTGAGCGAACGGGAAGCTCTATTTTCAGCGTCCTATGGTCGTATGTGAAAGTTGGGGACCTTTGTCAACCTATAATGGAATACATGCTTGCTCGTTGGCTAAAGCCGTTAACCAATCTCGTGTTTCAGGCCGTTGCATCTACATATTCACTTCTATTGATAAGCATATTGGGATTCCATAGAAGAATCTCAATGAATCATTATTAGGTATACAATCATGTCAAGTCATACAAGGAATGCCAACACGGGGAGGATAGCCACAGCTTAGCACGAAGGGGCGATTAGCTAATCTTGCCAAACACGATGCAGTAGCTACTTCAAAAATACTTCTCATGGCTGTATATTTTGATAATTTGATGCAATAACGCGATGCTAGTGGTTAAAATATACTTGTAGGATCGCTTATGCAATCTGTGCCGATGATGGTAGGCGTCATGATACCGTTGGCTATCGGAGCGGGCCTTGGACGTGACTGACGCTGGAAAAACGATTTCGTAGCCCAAGTGTCCTACGTCACGCCGAATCTTCAATAACCCCCCCCCCCCTTCCCCCACTTCATCAATGATAAGAAGTCTCCTCCGACATTGCACAAAACGCTACGTCACAGGCAGCGGCCGTAGTCCACAACCTCTTGCCCAACAAACCCAACAATCTCCCTCTCGCTACTTGCACACCCACCCTCGGCTACGTGCGGCATACAACATGCCGCAGTCGGCCAAAATCGTCAAAGTCGAGCCACTCCCCCCAACCGAGGCTAAATGGATCGAGTTCCAGAAAATCTCGTGGCAGGACCCAACGGGCACGAACCGCGTGTGGGAAGCGGCAGCCCGCAAGACGCGCGGGAAATCCGGCGTTGATGCCGTGGCCATCAACGCCATCATCCGCCACCCGGCTCGTCCCCCCTCCACCATCATTGTCTTGCAGTACCGCCCGCCTGTCGATGCCATCTGTGTTGAGCTTCCTGCTGGCCTGGTTGACGAGGGCGAAAGCCCCAGCGATGCAAGTGTACGCGAGTTGCACGAGGAGACGGGGTATCAGGGCAAGCTTGTCTTCATCTCTCCCACGATCGTTAGTGATCCCGGGCTTAGTACGGCAAATATGCAGCTGGCCATGGTGGAGGTTAACCTTAAGGAGGGCGACGAGGAGCCGGGACAGGCGCTGGATGATGGCGAGTTTATCGAGCGGGTGGTGGTGCCGCTGGACGAACTGTATGATCGGTTGGTTCGGTATGATGGTGAGGGCAAGACGGTAGATGCGCGGTTGTGGCATTGGGCGGCGGGGTGGAAAGCGGCGAAGACGATGTTGTGAGCCGGTAGGTAGCACCGGGGATGGTGGTGGGCGTTACCACATGCTCATCATTTCTTCCTTGCCCCAGTTCCATCGGTGATACGTACAAGATCAACAACATGCCTATGTACATAACCATGCCAGTTGCTGCTGATCCTCTTGGAAACATGCGTGGCTATTTTTTTTTTCCAGGTCGAATCGAATTGCCTGCATAAAACCTTAGTAGAAGCATACCGGTATACAAGATTCGACCAGTGGCCGAGGAATATTTATCCACTCCTGACATATACTCCTGACATAGATTTCCTCACTTAAAAATCCTACCTACCGACACGGTGACTAGGAGCAGCTCCAGCTATGCTAAGCGAGTGGCATGACCGATCAGCAAAGTACCTGCATCTGCATCCTTACCCCAAGACCAGTCGGGTGCCAGAGAAATCGGGCCTACCTTGCATGCCATGGCCTTTGTAATTCAACGTCAATGGAAAGCTGGCATGGAGACATCAGCTCTTCCCAGGCAGTTTGTGTCGGTGTTTCCACGTGCATCAAAGTGACGCGCAGGCGAGAATCGAGAGGGAAAAGAGTGATTCATTCGTCATTTTGGAAATAGTTCTCAGGATTGGTGGTTGTTACCTGAGTGGTATGGATTTCAAGGCCGTTGCCATGTGAAGGCATTAGCATGTTCTTGTATCGTAGCATCTCGATGGAATTTACGAAATGGTAATTCAAGAAGAACGAAATGACTTCTGTGGCAACAAAGCTACTATCAAGGACCCAGAAATAGCAGTATCGTGAATTTTGGAGCATCAGTATCAATATGAACCCATGAAACAGCCTCTCCCATGGCGAGTCAGAAATAAAAAGTATTTAGAACTTCTCACAGGCCGGCCGCATGTCTAGCTCATGCGTCCATAAACATGGCTTTTGGTTGTGTAGGAATAGATAGGTTTCGCCCACCGAATCGGCACTCATCTTCTTGCCTGTCTTCTGGTCCTCGCCATCTTCATCGACGATAGCGCTGTTGCCTATCGTATGTACGACGTGTACGCCCCGTTCGCTCATCTCGCGAGCTAACGTCTGTGCGAGTTGACGGACTGACGAGCGGCTTGCGCCGTAGGCTGCGAACTGCGCACTGTGTTCCGTTAGTCCATGTTATGTGGTACGTTGGGAGTATTTCCACGTACCTGCAGCGCAGTGCCCCCAGAGTTCCGGTAAAGATGAGTGTTTGTTGAGCCATCAGCAAAGTCTATCGTGTATGATCCTACAAAGTGACAAACTTACTCCTTTCCTTTCTCCCCCTTCTGCTAATCCAGCGTCTCCGTGATCCTCGAAGAATCTTTTTAGGCTCTCCTGCGCAAATGTGAATGCGCCCCCGACATAGGTTTCAAAACTCTCTTCAAACTCCTCTCTTGTCTCCTCTAGAAAGGGCTTCTTGGATGAATGCTTGATGCTATAAATTGCTAACCTGAGTTTCAATCCCCTAAAGCTAGCATGGGACTTGATCTCCTGAAACGCTTTCTTCAGTGACACTTCCGATGTATCTGTGGGGAACGCTTCGAGAAGGGCGTTCGGACCACCCGTCCTGCGAAGGTTGGCCATGACAGAATTGAGAGAGTCGGGGCGGCGGGCAAGGAGGGCAACGGCGAGATTGCCATGGGAGGGGTGGGAGAGTATGCGTGCGATTCCTGTACCCTATGGCCGGAGTGAGATATTTGTAGTGTATTGCACGGGACAACGTGCCGTTGCGGGGCCAGCGCCAATGAGGATTGCGAGGCCGCTGGGAGACATGGCTCGGATTTTGGTGGATTGATCAAATGGGCAGTTTTGATCCCGAGTAACTTGCAAGAAACAAAGACTCCGACAAGAAGCGTGAAGTGACGTTCATGTTCAACCAGTATTGTATGTATTGCGTCATGGTCGACGGGCTGACTACGGGATCACGTGATCAACTGACCACCCTCTACCTCGTTCTGATCCAACGGAGGAACTTGTAGACAGACTCCAGAGGACTCTGCCATTGCGCTTTGGAAAACCCAAGCCCTCGGTCCATAGGGAGAGGCTTCTCCCATGTCAGCATGCTAGGATTTTTCCCTCCGATTTTGTCGAGTTAGCGCATGCGGGTAAGGCTCCGCGAGGTTGGCTGTGGCTGATAAGCGCAATTCGGACTTTTATGACCGTTAGAGGGAAAGCTCACCGGTATGTCACAATTAGGGTGGATCCTACGTGGGTACTTTACTTGCATCTGGCCCAAGTCTGAATCATGGCCAACGAAAAGGCAAGTGTTGCCATCAGCTCTCTTGTATCGGCTTCGGTCCATGTATAGGAGCCGCCGGAATACACGAGCCCACAAACTACCGTCCAAGATGGTATTCTGCTTCCGACCCCTTTCGGGGAGAAAAGGGGAGCGAAATTGACGCGGGTTCAAGGCATCGGGGGTGCTTTCGGTGTACTGTCTGCATTGAGTAGGCAGTGCCATGCCACCGCGAAACTCGACGCCAAGCATGCCAGCCAAGTGTCTGTCGTGCATTGAGGGCGTTGGGGCCAAGAGCTCGGGAGCGATGGATGCTAACTAGAGAGTTTGCACGTTAGAAAAGTTGACCGCCCCCGCCCCCACTAACTAGTCATCTATTACTACTACTGCTACTACTGCTAGGTACTACTACTACTACTACTGCTACTACTACTACTACTACTACTACTACTACTACTACTACTACTACTACCTACGCCTCATCCACGCCCGTCGATGAGGACACAGTGCTCCCAACCCACCCAGCCCACGCATTCATTC
>Ga0182215_1000213_pt1 | contig 10945 bp, 12 predicted proteins | sample G5R1MG_24_FD_128404 | JGI IMG/M metagenome (GOLD analysis project Ga0182215, IMG submission 128404) | Switchgrass phyllosphere microbial communities from Michigan, USA - G5R2_NF_03OCT2016_LD1 MG | ecosystem: Host-associated > Plants > Phyllosphere > Phylloplane/Leaf | place: USA: Michigan... | reverse complement strand
GCGGGAGTTCGTAAGGGTCAAATAGCATGTACAATTCTTTTGTGTGAGCATCAACTCTGACAGCAATAGAACACTGAACTATTACATGCCTTATTTATCTACATCTAGAGTGCTGTACTATATCACTTGTTAGTAGGTTTTCTGGTAAGAAGGAAATTTACTGAAGTTTGTAGGGAAGAGGGATATAAGTCCACAGCTGTCACTATTGATGCCAGCCATGCGGGGGTGGCCATATGATAATCAACATCCCTAGGCAGAATGATACATCTTGAACTGTGCGGGTAGATAGGACTTGAAAATGTGCTTTGGCTTTTGAGTTGATGGGGTAAGGTACCTCCATCACGCAGACTCCATGCTGGTACGCTGGACATTACTTGCCAGTTGCAAGACATGTGTTTATGCTGACAACAGGCTCAGAAACTCAACTCACTAGCAAGGTCTTCGTTACCTCTATAATGGCCATCTCAGGATCGACCTCGTTACAAGGGCTGCTTAATCGGGTGTATTTGCCGGAGTACCCTTCGCAGGCATTAGGATACGGTAGACACCTTTTCTACCTCCTCGAGCTGTTTCTTGGCCGCCCATTTCTTTTCAACGTTAATCTTCTGCAAGATCTCACCCGCGCCTTTCTCGATCAACATCAAGGCAACTTGCTGGCCCATGGTCTCTGCATCCTCGACGGACCGAACCTTTTGTGTGAGTTCACACTCAACGGATTCCGTGCCGTCTACGCTAACGACGAGAGCCCTGAGAACAAGCTCCTGATCGTCGACTCCCGGTTCCTCCTCCCCAACGGGATGGCCATGCTTGTCGTAGTCTTTGGCTGGCTGTGCACCTGTGGCGACGCCCCGTCCGCCTCGCCACGAGGTCTCCACACCAATTGGGACGCTACAGCCCCCCTCAAGTGTGCGCAGAAGTGCTCTCTCAGCCGAGCACGCTCTCGTCGTTCGCTCACACCGGATCTTGCTCAGAAGCGCCTTCGTGGCCTCGTCGCCTTTCCGGATCTCGATTCCCAATGCGCCCTGACCGACTGCATGCAACATGCCACCGCTGGCACTGCTCAAATACTGGGTGATGCGGTGGTCGAGACCCATTCGCTTCAGACCAGCAGCTGCTAGTATGATAGCCGAGTATGGGGAATCCTCGGCATCCAGCTTTGCCAGCCGTGTACCGACATTACCTCGCAAATCTGCAAATCGAAGATGGGGAAACAATTTGCGCAGTGTGGCTGACCTTCGTACGGAGGAAGTGCCTATTATAGCGCCCTGGGGTAATGTGGCTAGTGTTGTTTCTTTTGGTAGACGAGGCGAAACGACGAGGGCATCGCGAGGATCTTCACGCTCAAGAATGGCACCAAGTTCGAGGTTGTCGGGCAATTGAGTGGGCATATCTAAGACTCTATCAGTGGTGCTCTAATCGCAACGCCGGCAGGCCGCTGACCCTTTAAACAATGCACAATGAGGTCCAAGTCGCCTGACTCTAGCATGCTCTCCAGCTCCCCGGTCCAAAGACTCTTCGCATTTTCCCCTCGGCTCAGTTGCTGCAGCGGCGTGGTCTTGTCTCTGTCCCCTTGCACCACTACCGGACAGATTTTGTAGGATCTTTCCGGATGTGCTTCTTTCAGAGATGTCTCCACCGCACGTGCCTGGATTTGCGCGAGTACCGAGTTGCGTGTACCAACGTTGACGGGTGCGAATTGTGTGCTCGCCGACGAGTTGAGGCCATGTGGAGTCGCCTGCGCAGGCACCTCGAGCCCGATGCTGGTCGCTGAGGCCATACTAAGGTTCGACCGCGATTGTTTGGTGGTGAGATGGTTGGCAAAATCAAACCCATTGACGGGAAGGTGGGGGCGGAAGGGACGTCACACCCAGCCGAGGAACCCCGCTAGCGTCAGGTACGCCTGTGGACATTCTGCGAAGTGCTGACTTGTGCTTTTGTATCGTCTTGCAGCCAAACCAATCTCGTAGACGCTTACGGCGCTAATGATGCTCAGAATTAAGCTCTGGAGTGGGACCACCAAGATACAACTCGTGTGCAGGACTACCATGAAGTCTATGAATCACGGACTGCTATCACCATGTGCGCCTACATCGTCATCATAGAAGAATGAACTCATAAACTACAATCTCCAGTAAAGGGGGCTGCTACTATACCCCCGCAGGAGTCTAGTATTTGGATTTGTATGGTTTGCTACGGTCGTTAAGCGATCACGGTACGGTTGTTTGTGGATCAGGAAGTGAATGAGCATTCAAGACACGGATTAATTGCACCAAACCCTTCCCATTTGTTTGGCATAAAAACATATGAAGTTCTTTAAGATATCTCCTATTGCTGGTAGAGTGCCCAAGTTCAACCTCCGATTCCTTCAAACGCTCTCCCCTCTCCTCCAACACGATGCCTCACATCCCGCGTCAACAGCCACTCAAAAAGTAAAGCGAGGATACCAATTCTATACCCTCCCTCTGGTAGAGAAGCCTTAACTAAGAAACGTCTCTATGGAGTCAGCAAATATACCACCCCGCCCCTACACGCCATCCATACCAGCTTCCCAGACATCTCCCCAAACATCATCTGGAATTCCGCAAGCATCTTTTCGTGGTACTGGCATCGGTGACAGGGTTACCAATACACAGCGTCTTCCATCCGGCGTCACTTCGTACAGCAATACTCCGCATTCTGCACAACCTTTGCCAGCCGACTCCATCACCAGAGAGGCGCTTCAAGCACGGATCGGGCATCTCTTGCACACCCAAGCGCCACGTTTCGATGAACGCGCGTTGTCCGGGCTCGCTGGTGAGTGAGAGGCCACACACCCCAGAATCCGTGCGAACCACGCCGCTGATTTGCATGCCCAGCAAAACTCGCGCAGACGGTGATTCACGCGGGTCAAAACGGCGCACTGGGCCCATGTGGCCTCGCGAAGCTGTCGGAAATCTTCACATGCATTGCCCACGAGGGCAGGATGCATAGTATGTGCTTGGGCGTGAGTGCCGCGGGCGCAGGAAACGTCAAGGTCTTGTTGGTGGGGGAGCCGTGTGAGAAGGAAGGCAGGGATCCTCTGCATGATGAAAAGCTCATGGAGATGTGTCGAAGGGGCTTCGAGGCTACCCTGGTAAGGATGTGGCACTCGTCAAGTACTGCGTCTGCTGTCCAGCATGTCAGACGCTGGGCCTAGGTGTTTTGGGTGAATGATGGGCTATCTACGCCCCATTGCTAGAAGGAGGATGATAGGCGATCCATGGTAGCATAACAATCTGGAGTTGAAGGGCGAGAAATGAAGATAACAACGAGTGAAAGAGCCCAAAACAAGAGCGAGATCCCTCAGCACATGCGAAATAGTAGGATTCTCTGATCTCCAAAGGGCTGGAATTGTAAGTGGTCCTTGGACATATGAAGTCAAGGCGAGGGCCGGTCAAGGAAGCGGGTGAAAATGGCATCAGTTACTCGCACTCCTCACTCCATGTTAGCAACTGCTGCAAGACTTGCCATATCTTACTTTCTTGCTTCTGGCTGCGAGATAGGAGATTACCTTGTCTATTGCTTGGGAATCAAGCGAGTTTGCAGAGAGGAATACAAGCAAACCAAAATCATCACATGGTCAGCTTACGAGCTGCGAGAACTTGCGATGCCACATTGTATCCATCACACAAAAACACAGCCGCCCGTATTGTCGTATATGTTGTTAGAGTACAGTGATCGATTCAGTGTCTTTGCAGGGGGCTTGACAGTCTAGAAATAAGAAAAATTGGACACAACACAAGACGATACGAATGGGTGCACCAGAGTTGCAGCATGTGGATCTAATTGCATGTTGATAGTGAAGCGGTCTTTCGTCCTCACCGCCGTCCTCATGCTCCCACATGAATGCCTAATCGCGAAAACGAGAACAGGAGAGGCGGCGCACACAATTTGTGGATTTGTATCAAGTCGCTCCTTGTGGTATAATCCTATGAACTCATGGTCTATGGGAACACGAGCATGCCCGTACTTAGTTCGAGACGCCCACCTTACCGCGATGCTTTCATCAGGTTTGCAGTCATCGAATAGCAAACGTCATGGTGGGTTTCCACCTCGGCATGAACCGACGTCAACCCACAAACCACTGTCTTTGATAAATCGATTAAAAGCCATCCTGAACGCACGGCACTACCGCCGTGCAGTCAGCCAGTCGTTTGTCTCGCTCCACAGTTTCTTATTTGCCGCAGAAATCGCGTTTCCGCTATTTTTTACGCCATCATAGACGGCGTCCCAAATCTCAAAAGCTGTGCGGAGATCACCAGGGAAGTCAATGGACTGTGGAAAATAACGGTTGGACGCGGTTTCAAGCACCCTCGTCTTGGTCGCAGGAGATGTAGGGTCGGCTTCATTGCTCAGTAACTCATCAAGGTAAGACTTGACTGCAATACTGAGTGCGCAATTGTTTGGTAGAAGGAAGGGTAATCTGTTCAGCATTAAAATCAGTCCAACCACGCTCACGGGGAGGGGCATACTTCATTGCAATGCCCGACAAGTCCACGTGCCGGTCGCAACAGCCGGTCAAAAACATATGTGTCGATGAAACCTCCACAAGATCACGTAGAGTTTGACGGACGACGTCTATGACCGAGTTGTACCCGAGCAGATGCTGACTCAGGGGTCCTGTGAATCCAATCGGTCTATGTCGAAGAGTGCCGAGCCCAGCCACACGAGATACTAGCATATTTGCATTTTGATCTTGGGCTTTGACATGTTAGACGTGCATTCTAAAGGAAATGCGTGCATACGTACTGGTACCGCGCATTGGTGCGCCATTGTAGGATGGGAACATATTGATGTCGGACGTGAGAACGCCGAGTCGCAGCAATTCTACTGCAAGCACGGCAGCCTCTTCAAGCTCTGGTTTACCTTTGAGACTAGCCATGACTTTGACAAGAACTTTGCCCCAGTCTTTCAAATCGTGGTTTGAATCTACATAGTCTCGTAGAGCGAGAAAGCGCCATATTGAGTTGTAGAGGATCTCGTCTGTTGTATTCAGTACGTTGCTTGGGTCTTTCTTGGCCACTGTCTTCGCTGTGAACTTTGTATCTTGTAGCGCTAACACGGCGGTGCCCAAATGCCCATAACCCTAACATTGATCAACCGATGATGTATAGTAGAACGATGGCGCACTTACCTTGTATTGCGCAACACTATCCTTGAAGATAGACTCTTTGACATTCCATGTCTCAACTATCGCCGGAGTCTGCGATTCTGATGACCGTTCTACTCGAATGAGCGTAGTTACTTGCTTGCTGCTAGAGTCCAAGAACCAACACTTCTGTTCCAAGTCCTTGTGCCGGTACCAGTTGTGTAGTGTGCTAGAGAGTAAGTTGAACGCGGTTGTCCTTAGGGGAACAAGTTTAGAGCTAACAAGAGCCTTGTACTCCAGCGATTCGCCTCCATCCACGGGTGGCGACTCAAATACTTCGCACGTCGTACGCCACTGAAGAATACGGGGAGCGATAAGACCCTTTGACATGTAGTGGAAAAGCTCATCGGGAAGTCGTTGACCGAGGTACTGTACTGCATCGTTGGGTAGCTCGTGTGGATTTTGAGGCTCGATTTTGCCGTCCTCTGTGTATACTGGGTGGTTCTTGACTGCTAAGCGTGCTTTCTGATAGCGCGCAATGTAGTCAATTTCTTTGAAGCGTGGGTCGTCTTGGTTGTTCACGACTACTGAGTAACCAGTCCTTCCACTACTCATTATCATCTTAATGGCGCTATACGGCTTCAGGAGCTCGGTCCGGTTGGGAGAGCTAAGGTTGGGTAGCGTAGGAAGAAAGGGCGTTCCTGCAAGAATGCAAGCGTCTACAAAGATGTCATCTGTGATCCTCACATTGCCAGCAAACTTCTCCAGATCGGCCCGGCACCGCTCCCGCCTGGTATAGCGAAATTGGCGCTCCTCGAATTCCCATGATGTGATGACCTTGTCGCATTCGAAGAGAAGGATATCGGAGGCGCCAGAAATGGCGTGGACGTACTGTGACTTTTCGAGGTATGCCAACTGTGCTCGATTAATCACGGTCCAGTCTCTCGTATAAGCGAATATACCTGTGCCCAGGCGCTGTAGGGAGCCACCGTGAAGCGTACGCTGCGTTCGGTAAGGACAGCCTGCAGTGCGCGGAAGAGGTCCTCTGGAGTGACATATGCTACGTGGCGTCAGTGATGCGCCCAAGAAGCCCGTTGTCCTTGTCTGATCTCTCTTACTGGACTCGCCAAACTTGGCAACAGACGCCTCAGCCTGGTGGCTGTCATACAGATTCCACGCATTGGCATTGACAGCAGCCTCATCTGTCTTCTGCCCAAAGGGGCTGTCTTGCTTGGTGATGTCTAACCCACTGAAGACGAACCACGGCTCAATGTCGGCTTTCTGGAACGATTCAAGGTCCTCTTCGATATGCTGCTTGAGGGCTAATGGAAGGCCTCCCAGCGCGGGGACAAGCGGTTCTTTGGCGCGGGCATGGTTCAGGATACGCTGGCTAAGGTAGTCGGCGGCCTCTACACCCACGCGACAGCCGCTCAGTTGCTCCAGGTCGCTTGTCTCGGCGAAAGTAGCAGTCCATTGCACAAAGTCACGGATCATGGTGAGCTATGCGCGCGGCAACAATGACAGCGACGTGATTTGGAGACGTCTGGCGATCCAGGGCAACGTTGGGGTTGCGGGGATCATGGCAATTGATGAAATTGGAACAGCGGGCGGCAGCTCCCACACGCCAAGCACCGGATCCCGGCTATGCAGCCTAAGCCTATTGCGGCCTCTAGCTCAGGTACCTACCTAGGTATCATCAGGCCCCAGACGGAGATGCAGGCTGATGATTATCAACATGGCACCGGTTGCTGAATCCCTTTCCAAGGCCTTGTTTATTCGCGTCGAAAAACTCACTCTTCGAATTCACTCATTCCCTGGACCTACATCCTAATCTTCTAGCCCTTCAACCTGAACCATCCTGTGGCCATCATCCAACATGAACCCATCCGCAGTCCCTCACAATAGTATACCGGTCATCGACATCTCTCAGCCCTCCAAACAGATTGCACAGCAAGTCCTCGATGCCGCCTCGACCTACGGATTCCTCTATATCAAGAATGACGGCACAACCATTGCCACCGAAGACATTCACAACATGTTCAAACTCGTGAATCCCTCCATCGTCCCACGCAAAAAAACTTGTCTAACCGTGCTCACCATAACCAACAGTCACAAGCCTTCTTCCACTTGCCCTTTGAGCAAAAGTCCGACTACGCAATCCACTCCAGCAAAGCCGGCGGCATGAACCGCGGCTGGGTCGGTATGCAAGGTGAATCGCTCGACCCCGACGGCCCCAAAGACCCCAAAGAAGCCTTCAACATAGCCCCGCCCAACCCCACCCTCCAACCCCTACCCCCACCTCTATCCGCCCACGCAGACCTGCTATCCCGCTTCCAGACACGCTGCCACACGCTCTGCACAACCATCCTCTCCCTCCTCGGCACGGCGCTCGCCATCCCCGAACCCGCCTACTTTGCATCGCGCCACGACGAATCCCGCGGCCCCTCAGGCACCATCTTCCGCCTCTTGTACTATCCCAAGACCACAACAGCAGCGCCACCCGCCTCGCCTGGCAACGAGCCCGCGAACCACGAGGCACCACGCATCCGAGCAGGCGCACACTCCGACTACGGCACCTTGACCCTGCTCTTCCGTCTGCCAGGGCAGCCGGGCCTCGAGCTCCTCACGCCGACCGGCTGGATTCCCGTGCCGGTGAATCCGGCGCCTGCGACGTTGGACGCCCCGCCCATCCTCGTGAACATGGGCGATCTGCTGAGTTTCTGGACCAAGGGCCTGTTGAAGAGCACCGTGCATCGTGTTACGTTTTCGGGGGGCGAGGAGCGGTATAGTATGGCTTATTTCTGCCATCCGCTGGATGAGGTGCGGCTGGACGCTGTGCCGAGCCGGGTGATTGAACAGTTTGGGGAGCAGGGGCGGGAGGAGCTCAGAGAGCAGAGGGAGAGGTTGGGGCTTGTAGGGGAAGGGGAACAGGTGCTGACAGCGAGGCAGCATTTGGAGAGGAGGTTGAAGGTTACGTATGGGATTTGAGGTGGAACGTTCATCGTATCATACTCTAATGCCCCCCCCCCCTTTTTTTTCAAGAAAAAGGAAAAAAGAAAAATCCCTGGCTGTATGCTCAAGTCCTGTATGCTCAAATATAATACCCCGCTCGCTCGCTATGCATCAACGCAATGAATCCAAGAATCTTCCCGCAGATACTTTCCTCGTACTCATCTTACTGGCAAAACGAGCCTTTATCCCCTCCTCGTCCTACCATGTCTCCCAGTCCCCTCTCCGCTCTCATCCATAACCATTCCAATCCCCTGGACCGGTACACTCTTATCCTTGATCGTGCCCCCCAACTTCCTAATCATGACTTCTCTCGCCTTGGCTGCCCCAGGCTCATCCCATGCCAATTGCTGGCTGGGTTGGTATTCTTCCACTAGTGCACTCTCGTCGTCCTCGTCGTCCTTGTCGAGACTGATGTTGTGGTTGTTGGTGTTACCTGAGCTCGTACCCGATTGGTTTGATCGCGTGCTCATTGCGCGGCCCAATTGCCGTCGCCGTCGACGCTGGCCGTCGGGCTGATCGGCTGATGGAGGTGCTGTCTTGCGATTAGCGCGTAATTGGGCCAGGATATCGGAGTAATCCTTGTCCGCAGCGGCGGGCTCCTTGGAGGCGATTGGCGGCGGCGGTGGCGGAACCGAAGACCTGGATTTGTCGATAGAGTGGGTGGCAATCACCGAGTCGGTCGCCTGTTTTTCTCGCCCGAGTGGCTTCGTGTCGTGTGAGGCTGGGGCCGCCCTGATAAGGGAATCGGCGGATGAGCTGCGTGGTCGGGAGTGTGATTTCAGGGAAGTTGAAGATGTTGATGGCGGGCGCGAAGAGTTGGTACGGATGCTTTGCAGGGGCAACGAAGCATGACCGTCAACATTGGGTACAGAAGACTCATCACGATCTAGGGCGGATTTGTCGGTGATATTTGTAGGCGCCGATGTGGCATTTGCTGATGGTTCAAGATCCAAAGTACGGGGCCGGCCCTTCGACTTGGTCTGTTCATACTGCAGTTTACTTTGACGTGTTTTGGCGTTGTCGTACGGTAGGGCGGCATGTGCCGGTGCATCGATGGACGCACGTGACCCTGGTTTTGCAAGGCGTGGTTGCGTGATTGCCGGTGTGCTGAATCGATAGTCTTCATACGACTGCAGGTGGGACTTCCGGATGCAGTCTGATAGCCATGCCGAGGTCACGGCCGGTATCCGCTTTTCCGCCGCGAATTTAACTTTCTGTGAATTGGCTCCTGTGGCGTTGCAAATTATGAGCGAGGTTTGGGCAGTCAAGTGTTCGTCATAGGTCGCACCTACTAGACTGTTAAACGAATCCAAGGATAGCGGCGAGTTTCTCATACCCATAAGCGCAACAAGCTTTGTCACATGTAGCAATTCGATGCCGGCAAAGCCGGTCGAATGAATGGTCAAGGCCGAGAAGCCTTCCTACGTCAGTACTGCCACAACAGGGGTTGTGGCGCAGTCAAACGTACCACCAATACTGAGCTTTCCAAATGGTCGACTTAGCACATCCTCCGCAGGATTAACTAGGCGCTTGCCATGCAGACAACGCTCCACCCACCAATTACTAGCTATCCAAACGAGTGAGCCGGCGCGTTCCGGGATACCCGCAAGGTCAACCTCAGCATCATGCGGCAGTACCAGAAAAGCACGTGTCAAGTCATTTACGGATGCGTTGTTGAGTTCATTGGCAGAGAGGACACGCGCTCCATGACTGTTGAGATGATGACGAAGAATGCCTGTCTAAGGGAGCCGTTAGTAGGGCTGGGAAGATGTGAAGGCTGCGCAGTCAGGACCTATATACCTTCTCTTTGTCAAACCCGTGGGGACATACGATGCGCCCCTCGAAAATGCCATCGCTTGCGTGGCCCTGCGCTAGCCCGTAGGAGGGTGACACAGGAGCGTCTGCAAGGCTGGCAAAGGAGGGCACAGTGTCCAGCGTCGTTGCACCACCTGGTAGCGAAGCAGGCGTCTGGGCTCTCGCATCCTCTTGCGGGGCGATGCTGTGCTCAGTCCAATCGTCTCCATCATCTTGCTGTCTCTCCGCGCTGGCTGCCGTGATGCCAGCCCACAGTGCTTCGCTCTGCCCTCCCAACTTTGTGCTTGCGGAGCGCCGCAACTTGCGTCGAAACGGATTCAGCGGCTGGCTTGCGTTTGCGTCTCGTGCGCGTTTGCCGGTGACGGGGGTAGAAGAGGTGCGCTCCCAAGCACCTTGACCTCTTTCTTCAACGGGCAGAGCCGGGTTGAAGGGGGCCTCGTCCAGTGCCATGCGTCGCTCCAAGCTCTGCTGGAACCACTCCAGTGAAACGACCTTCATGTGCCAGTTCAGGGCATGCTCGTACTTCTTGCCCGAGGGCGTGGCCGCGATGAGGTGGGTCACTGATTTGGTGAGGTCGCCATGGTACTCGGCACCGTTTGCATCGACTGCCTCCTGGATATATCTTCGCTGTTCAGCTGCGAACGGGGTCAGCCTGTGCCAGAGAGCATGGGTCCTCGGCCCTACGATTGTCGAAGCCCGTCAGGCAGATTTTCAGGCGGAAGAAGACGGGCACGCGAAACTCCTGTTCCAGCGCTTCGACGTCGACGTGGTCGTCGCCTGCCATCCAGCGTTGGCGGAGCGCCTCGAGCCAGGCGGGCAAGAGGACCTTGACGTCCTCGCGGGATTTGGCGACATAGCGGTATTTGGCGCTGTCGATGCTGCCGACGATGAGGTGGGTGACGTCCGAGGTGAGGTCGAGCTTGATGGCGGCGCCCATGTGCGCGCCGATGGCGGCGAGCTGGGCGTATGCGCGCAGGGCCGTCAGCGCGGGTCATGCCGGCAGGTTGGGTG
>Ga0182215_1000212_pt1 | contig 10947 bp, 11 predicted proteins | sample G5R1MG_24_FD_128404 | JGI IMG/M metagenome (GOLD analysis project Ga0182215, IMG submission 128404) | Switchgrass phyllosphere microbial communities from Michigan, USA - G5R2_NF_03OCT2016_LD1 MG | ecosystem: Host-associated > Plants > Phyllosphere > Phylloplane/Leaf | place: USA: Michigan... | reverse complement strand
TGACTTTCCTGTCGACCCTGGAGGCGACTGATGCCTAACACTTCCACTGGCATCTATTACCCGCCTGCCGGTGCGCCGGCGACGTTGCGGACGTTCTTCACTAACCTTGCGACGACTGCTGACGCTGCGATCGTGACGGTCCGGAACAACTTGACCACGGCGATCCAGAACGCGCTCACGCAGGCCCTTAACGCCGCAGCTGGTGCGCGGGCCCACGCGGAGGACGCTCACCGGCTCAACCAGGGCACGTCCGTTGGTACGGGTTCAACGATCGACGTTGCCACGGGTCACCAGGGCATCCCTTCGTGTGACTTCGCGTTGCCCGCGAACGTAGGCGCGCAGGTCACGGCGACGTTCGACGTGGTCGCGACAACGGTGAATGGTGCGTGCACGTTCTCCGGGCGGCTCAACGCGATCAACTTGAACGCGCCCGCCGCGAACTACTTGTCCCGTGCCGCGGTCCGCCGGTTCTCGTCAGCTGGCGACCGGGTCACCGTGTCGCAGACCTGGTCCCTTGGCCCGACAACCTTCGGTCGGCGAATCCAGGCGGTCGTCGTGAAGGACAACTCGAACGCCGCGATGACCATCGACCCGACGAACTGCACCCTGTCGTACGTCCTGAACAGGTCCGGTTCGGCATGACCCGCCGCGGGGGCCGCTTCTGGGGGTTCATCGAGGACGGCCTCGTGGTGGGATTCTTCATCGCGATCGGCGTGGTGGGGATCCTTGGTGTGTCGGGTTTGGTGTCCCGGTCGGCTGAGGAAGTGCTGCCGGATTTCACGGCGATTGTGTTGTGGTGCGGGACGTACTTCCTCGGCATGGTGCTTGGTGTTCTGGGCCGGATCTGCAAGTGGTACCCGGTTGAGGGTGTCGGGCTTATCGCGGTGGCGTTGGCGACGATATTGCAGGGGTACGCGCTTGTCGCGGCCGGCGCTGCTGGCACGCAGACGGGTGTCCGCTTGTTCGCCGGTGTCCTGCTGATCTTCGCTAACGCGCTCCTCGCATTCCGTGCCGCGCGTGCCGAGCCCCTTGAACGGGTCGTGGCGCAGGTCCTCAACGAGAGGATGGCTGAGGCCCGCGACGGCAAGGAGGGGCGGTGAGCTCTGATGTCCTGTTGCCGTTGTTGACGTTGATGTTCGGTGGGACGTTTGGTGGCGGCATCGTCACTATTGTGAAGGCTGTTCGGGGTCGTAAGGTTGAGGACGTTGACCTTGTTGAGCGGATCCGCCGGATGGCTACTGAGGAAGTGACGAGGGCTGACGCGCGGCTCGAGTCGATGCAGGCCCGCCTTGATGACTTGGATCAGCGGCTCAATGATGAGCGGCGTCGGGCGCAGGCGTTGGAGGCGGCGTTGCAGCGGGCGGGTATTGCGATTCCGCCGTGGCCGCCGGAGACGGCGACGGATGAGCCGTTGCGTGTTGAGCGGCGTGGTGTGCAGCGCCCTATTGACTTTGAGGATCGAAGGAAGGGCTGAGCATGGCTGACAGGAAGCACGCTGCGGCGTTTGCGCGTGTCGCTGGTCGTTTGCGGGCCCGCGGGTTTGAGGTTGATGAGCAGCAGGGGTGGCGTGAGCGGGGCTCCCGCGGGCGTTCCCTGGTGGACGTGCAGGGCGTGATGTTGCACCACACGGTCGACAACCCCCCGAGCGACTACCCGTCGCTGCGTGTCGTCCGCGACGGGCGCAGTGACCTCCCCGGGCCCCTGGCGCAGTTCGGTGTGGGCAGGTCCGGGCGGATCCTCCTCATCGCCGCCGGCCTCGCGAACCACGCCGGGAAGACCGCCCACGGGTGGCAGCAAAACTCCCGGTGCGTCGGCATCGAGTCGGCGAACAAGGGCACCGGTGCCGAGAAGTGGCCCACGGCGTCGATGGCCGCCCAGCGCGCCCTCGTCGAGGAGCTGGGCCGCGAGTTCGGCTTCGGTACTTCCCGGGTCGTGGGGCACAAGGAAGCCGCTGTGCCCCGTGGCCGGAAGGTCGACCCCGCGTACGACGTGGACGCGTTCCGCGCGTCCCTGAACATCGGCGCCCCGAGCGTGGCGCCCTCCTCCCCCGCGCCCGTGGCGCCCCCTGAGACGAAGGACTGGTTCGACATGGCAACTGAGAAGGATCTCCAGCGGGTCGTTGACGCGGCCCTTGAGCCGTTGAAGCTGGTCCTGCGGGACCACACGGGCAAGCTCGACCGGATCCAGCGTGAGGGCCGGGTGACGGATGACCGGGTCAACGTGGCGTACCGGGCGAACCGTGAGCAGGTCACGAACGCTGTCGCTGGCCTGGGTCTGCCGGCTGCGACGGTCGACGAGCTCGTGAAGCGTCTTGGTGGTGCCGCGTGAGCGCCCTGGAGGGGCCCCCGCAGGTCCGCAGCAATGGTGGTGAGCCGGTTCTGGCGGCGACGATCACGGCGGCTGTGACGTCGTTGATCGCACTGGCGGTGGCGTTCGGTTTGGACCTGACGGACGCGCAGCAGGCGTCGATCCTTGGCGTGGTCGCTGTCGCTGGCCCGGTCATCGCCGGCATCTATGGGCGGTCGCGGGTGACGCCGTCTGAGTCGGTCCTCGCGGTCCGGTCGAGTGACGGTGACGTTCTGGCTGGTCCTGCTGCGACGGTCACGACGGGTGACCCGGTGCAGGTGTCGCCGGCGCCTCAGGCGTTCCCGTTGGAGGACCCGCCTCGTCACCTCGCTGACTGACCTCTCCCCCGTCTAGCCCCTGCCGTGTGGTGGGGGCTTTGTCATGCCCGGAGGAGGGCTGATGGTCAGGCACCTGTACGGCGGCTCCACGAGTGATTACACGGCTGAGGTCGTCAACAACTACCAGCGGCGGGTCGGCGGGGTCATCCTCGACGTCCGCCGCGTCGACACGAAGGCCGGCGTTACTGGCTTTCTCGTGCCGCCCGACTGGGACGGCGTCGCGTTCCCCACGACCACGTTGCCCGACGGCAGCACCGTCGCCAACCGCATCGTCTCCGACCGGGACGGGGACATCCGGTTCCTCGGACCCGACGGGCTGACCGCACGCCTTGAGGTCCGCACCACCGCCACGGGGAACCGCCGCGCCGGTGACTGGTGGATCCTCGACGGCCAGCCGCCCCCCATCGTCGAGGGCGGCGACGTCGACGCGCTCCGCGGCGCGCTCATGCAGTACGTCGACACCCGCATCGCCGACGCGACCCTCGGTGACGTCGACCTGTCCGGTCTCGCGACGCAGGCCCAGCTCACCGCCGCGGTTGATGCGGTCCGAGCGCAGATCCCGACGCTCCCGGACCTGACGGGGTTCGTCGACGAGGACGACGCCAGGTCCATCGCTGACGCCGCTGCTGCTGCCGCGTTGGCCGGCTACCAGCCGCCCACCCCGGACCTGTCCGGGTACGCGCAGACCACCGACCTCGAGGCGCTCCGGTCCGCGTTGGCGGCGCTGCTGATGCGCGTCGAGAACCTCGAGAACGGCACCACCCCCACGGATCCGCCCGCGGATGCGTACTCCGACACCTACGAAGACGCCTACTAGGAGCGCCCGTGGCTACCGTGCCCGCCGACCTCGAGCAGGTCACCACCCTCCCCACATCTGGTCTTGTGCCGGGTCAGTCGACCGGTCACATCGCTGACACGTACAAGTTCTCCCGCGCGTTGCAGGCGGTCCTTGCGTCGTGGCCGAACCTGTCGGCGACGGGTCACACGCACACGACCGCTGACGTCACCGACATGACGGACGTGACGCGGACGTTCAACAAGTCCGCGACTGTTGCCGCTGCGCGGACGGCGATCGGTGCGCAGCCGGCGGGGTCGTACGCGACCCTCGTGAACGGTGTCGTCCCGTCGTCGCAGTTGCCCGCGTCCAGTGGTGGGGCGTCCGTCGCGACGGTCCTGACCGCTGTCGGTGAGGTGTCGTTCGACGACTTCGGGTCCGACGACAACGCCCGCGTCACGGCGATGAACGCGTACGCGAAGGGCCACGACGGTGGCCCGTCCCGCGCCGTCCGCCTCCCTGCCAGGCAGATCAACACGAACGTGCCCATCCAGCTCTACTCGGGGCTGACCCTGTTGGGGCGTGAGGGGCCGTCGCGGGAGTTCCAACGCGGCACGATCTGGAACTGGCAGGGCGCGTCGGGTACGTCGTGCCTGGTGTTCCCGACGGATGGTCAGACGTCGCAGTCGTACCCGGCTGATGGGTCGCCGCGTGACATCACGATGCGGTACATCCAGTTCCAGGGTGGTTCGTCGACGCATTGGATGCCGAAGAACTCGATGTCCGGCACCGACATTGCCGGTAAGACGTTGTGGTACTGCGAGTTCAAGGACTGTGGTTGGAAGAACTTCAACACGGTCTGGTGGGGTTACACGACGGGTTGTTCTTTCGCGACGGGCGTGTCCCACTTCCAGGCGATCAGCGACACCGCGATCTTCCTCGGCGGGTCCGAGACGACGGTGTTCGGTAACGACGGGTACTCGTTCGCCGCGTCGTCGACGGCCACCCAGACGGCGACGCCGTTCATGCGGTCGATGCTGTCGAAGTCGACGATCGGCCGTTGCATGATCACCGCCCGCGGCGCTGGTTGGGGTCTCACCATCGAAGGCGGTTACAACACCACCGTCACTGACCTGGCGATTGACGCGCAGAACTCCTCCCGCATCAACGGGAAGGCGATGCTCATCACGGGCGGCGCCGGGCACGTCATTTCGGGGACGTCGATCAAGGGTGCGATGGACTCCCCCTCGGGCACGGCGTCGGTCAACGACCGCGCCCCCATCGTCGTGACCGGTGGGACGAGCCTCCTCATCGAGCGGACGAAGTTCACCCGCCGGGAGACGTCCTACCCCGCCGACTCCCCCGTCATCCACGTCGCGTCGACCGTCGCTGACCGGGCCCTGGTCATCGGCCTGAACACGTTCGACGGGTACTCCGACCCCGCCACGGTCCGCGTCGCACGGGACGGGCAGGCCCTCACGGTCGACCCGCGCATCTCCTTCGTCGTCGGCTCCTGAGAGGGGTAGGTCATGGCTGGTGCACTCCTCGTCGCTTCGGGCGACGTCACGACCGCTTCCGCCCCGTCCGGCGCGACCATCACCGGTGTCAAGCCGGCGAACGCGACGACCACTGACCGGCTGATCGCTTTCGCGTTCACGCGGACCGGGACCGTCGCCCACACCGGCCCGACCGGGTGGACGCAGCTGCCCACACCGGCGGACGCGACCGTCGGTGTGATCAGTGTGTGGACGGCGGTGAACCCGGGCTCGTACCAGTGGACGGGTGGGTCGGGCCGTCAGGCCCTCATCATCGCCCGGGTCCAGGACCTCGCGTCGTCACCGTTCGGTGCGGCTGGTGCGTACGCGACCGCGTCGAACGTGGGCACGGCCGACGCCCGCCAGATCCTGCCGTCGGTCGATCTCGCCGACACGTACGAGCTACTCCTCGCGGTGGCGATCAACAACTCGACGGGCGGGTCGCCGACCCCGTTCGTGACACCGGACTCGATGTCCCCCGTGGGTGCGGTCAGCACCAACACGGGTGGTTCGGACACCACGATGGCGGTGTACCAGCAGCTCGTCCCGACCGCTGGGGCGTCGGGCTCGCGGACTGCGGCGCACGGTGGCACGAACACCGGTTCCGGTGCGGGTTACCTGTTCTCGTTGCGGACGGTGAACAAGCCGACCGCCGGGACGGTCCTGTCCGTTGATGCCGGCCCGGACCGCACGGGCATCCCCGCGGGGTCGTCGGTGACGATCGACTGCACGGGTGCGGGTGGTGTGACGCCGTACGTGTTCGTGGCGACGCAGACGTCCGGCCCGACCGCTTCGACGACGCGGAACGGCAACAAGTTCACGCTGACGGCCCCGTCGCTGTCGTCCGCGTCGACCCTCACCTACCAGATCCGGGTGATGGACTCGTCGAACCCGCAGCAGTCGGCCGTCGACACGATCAACCTGAACGTCCTCGCCGTCCCCGGGTCCGGTCCCGCACTCCCCGCGTTCCCGAATGTGCCGACGGTCCCGTCGCGCGGCCGGCCCCGTGACCTCGCGCAGATGGACGCCGACGCGACCCAGCTCACCGCGTACGCGGCGCTCGTGAAGTCGTACGTGGACGGGGTGGTGGGTACCTGATGGGTCGTGACCTCGCCACGATCGACCGGGCGGTCACTGCCGCCCGGAACAGCCTGGTGTTCGACGTCACCCGGTTCAAGTCGTGGGTGGATTCGCAGCAGGGCACCGGGGTCACCCGTCAGACGATGGTGTACGGCGATGATCTGCCGACGGACTTCCTCGCGGGCGTCCCGGCTGGGACGACGTACACGTCGACGGTCACGTCGAACACATTCGTCGACACCGCCGGGACCACGTTCGACAAGGTCCGGTTCCAGGGGCGCGTCGTCGTCCGCGCCGCGAACGTCACCTTCACGAACTGCCTGTTCGAGGGCACCGCAGCGGCGCTGACGGGCGACGACGGCCTCGTCAACGCGACCCACGCCGCCGTCGCAACCCTGGTGGTCGAGGACTGCACGTTCCGCCCGCAGACCCCGTCCATGTACGTCACGGGGATCCTGGGCCACGACTACACGGTCCGCCGCAGCCTGTTCGAGAACTGCGTCGACGCGTTCGGGGTCTACAACACGACCGTCGCGAACTACACGACCACTTCTGTCCCGACGAACGTCCGGGTGTACGGCAACCTCGTCCGCAACCCCGCCCTCTGGGCCGTCCCGTCGTCCCGCCACACGGACCTCGTGTCCCACAACGACGGCGTCCAGGGCCAGGCCGGTGACGGCGCCGAGATCGTCGGCAACGCCATCTACGGCACCGCCAGTACGACCGCCGGCGACCAGGGCATCGACCCCCACGGGTCACGCCGCACCCTCTCCGGCGTCCTCCTCGGCGACCTCGGCCCCACCAACTCGTGGCTCATCCAGAAGAACTGGTTCGAGAACACCAAGTTCGGTGTCGAGCTCGACGGTGCGTCCAAGACGACCACCGGTCGGGTCGTCGGCAACCGGTTCCGCGGCCACGTCGTCGCGATCAACCTGGACGCCGCACAAACCGGCATCGAGGTCACCGGAAACGTCGACTGGACGACCGGCGCCGCAGTCAACGCCACCTACCAGGGCACCCCGCCGCCGGCCACGTCGGCGACATACACGTCCGCGTCGTACGACAACGCCACCTACTAGGGAGCCCGAGCATGGCCCTCCGCGACCGCATCCCCGCCTTCGGGACCTTCCTCGACAACACCCGTGCGACCAAGCCTGCGTCGGGGTCCGCTGACGCGTCGAAGCTCCCCGACGACGTCATTCAGATCCGCAACGGTCTCGTCGCCGCCGCCGCGGACAACGACCGCATCGACGGGGTCCTCACGGGGAAGCTCGGTTTCTTCGTGGGGACGGCCGACCAGATCGCCGCGAAGGTGTCCGCTGACGGTGGCCGCCTCCCTGGCGTGTTGTACGTCGAGCAGGCCGCGCCGACGGTGACGACACCCACGCTCACGAACTACGCGCAGGCCGTCAACGAGCGTCTCAACGCGGGCAACATCTCCGACGTCGTCGCGTTCGGTGGTGAGGCGTCCGGGTCGTCGTCCATCGCCTCGCGGATCATCTCCGGTGTCGGTGGTGTCATCGTCACCCGCACCGGCACCGGGGTGTTCCACACGTTCGGCCCGCGGACCCGATTCCCGATGGCCGGTGGGAAGACCCTCAAGGCTGGTGTCACGGTCCGCCGCAACACCAACTGGGGCACCACGAAGATCCTCACCCGCATCCGTTGGATCGCTTCGGACGGTGTCACTGTCATCTCTGTCACCAACGGGACGTCCGCGGCGATCTCCTCGGTCGAGTTTGACGAGGTCCGCTCCTTCACCGGGCTCGTGTCCCCGTCGGGTGCCGCGTTCGCGGAGATCGACAACGTGTCCGACGCCACGACCGTCGCGACCGGCGCTGCGATCACGGCCCGCGCGTACGTTCTCGAGGAGGTGTCCGCGTGACGTCCACCATCTTCGAGAAGGCGGTCGGCGTCACGCTGGGCGCGTCGACGGCCCCGGTCCTGTCGGTCACGGACTGGCTCGGGAACGTTCTCTACGCGTCCGACGGGTCGACGACCACCCCGACGCCCACGCCGACGCCCAACCCGACCCCGACCAACCCCGACGTCACGACCCTGTCGTCGGCGCCGAACAACATCCGCCGCCTCTCCGTGAAGTGGGCCACCCCCACCACCGGGAACGTGCGGGTCCGCCGCACCGCCGGCGGGATCACCCACACCAAGACCGTCACCGCGACGACCGGGCAGACGACCACGGGGCTCGAGCTGTCCGAGGCGTACCTGTCGACTGCGACGGAGGTTGTGGTCGTCGCGGAGGCCGTGTACGCGGATGGGACGTACGGGCCCGCGGCGACGGTCACGGTGCCGTTGTCGGCGGGGCCGGTGAACCGGGCGATGCCCGCGAAGCGCACCGACCTGACCCGCGACCCCCGCTACCACCCCTTCGCGTCGACGTCCCCGTGGAACATCCCTCTGCCGGTGACGCAGACGTTCGAGCCGGTCACGTCTCCCGCGACGGTATCGCTCCGCAAGGAAACGTCCGCGACGAACGGTGGATGGCACGCCTCGCAGGGGTCGGACTCCCACCCCATCAACCACGCCGCCACGGGTGACCCGGAGGTCCGGGCGACCGACCGGGTCTACTTCCCCCGGTCCGGGTCGTTCCTCGCACCCCTCGGCACCGTCGTGTCCGACGACACCGCCAACTCGTACCACGACAAGCACTCCCACGTGTTCCAGCCCGACGGGGTCACGCTCGAGGAGAACTACCGGGTCGAGCGGTTCACCCAGAACCGGTGGGACGTTTACCGGCGTCACCGCGTCGACACCACCGGGTCGGGTATCGGCCCGCAGAACGGTACCCGCGCGTACGGCGGCTCGGCGATCGGCGGGTTGATCCGCGCGCACGAGGTTGAAGCGAAGGTCATCCCCCACGTCGTCGCGTGGCTCGTCCGCGCCGACCAGCTCCTCCGTCTGTGGAACCCGGGCGGCAACTACGGGTACTACGAGTCGGGGACCTTCACGACGCGCGACCGCAGCGTGGCGGACTGGTGCCCTGACGGGTGGCCCCTCGGCACACCCCGCGCTGGCTTCTCCAAGGGCCGCGGGTACGTGTGGCCCGCGACCGAGCAGGACTACGAGCTCGACCGGTTCACCGGAAACCTGCCCTACGGGTCGCTGTTCGCGATCCCCGCGGACGTGTCCCTGTCGTCCCTCGGCCTCACCACCGAGGCCGGGACGATCCTCGCGACGGCGATGCAGACGTACGGCGGGATGCTGTCCGACCAGGGCGGCGACGCCGGCGTGCAGATCGAACCGGGCGCCCCGGGGTGGTTCCGCACCCAGCTCATCGACAACTTCAAGTCGACGGACATCCGCAAGATCATCCAGGCGTGCCGGGTGGTGTCGGGTAACGCGCCGGGGTCGCCTGGTGGGCGGTCTTTGGACGCGCCCCGCCTGGCACCGTTGCTCCCGGAGATCGGCCCGGTTGTCGCGGACACCACCGCGCCGACGACCACGCTGACGTCACCCGCCGCTGGGTCGACGACGCAGCGGTCCACGACCGTGCAGGGCGGTTACACCGACAGTTAGGCGTCCGCGGGGGTCCTCTCGAGGATCCTCGCGGGCACTCCCACTGCGGTCGCACCTGCGGGGACGTCGTGGATGACGACGGCGTTCGCGCCGACCTTCGCCCCGTCAGAAACGTGGATGGGCCCGAGAATCGCCGCACCGGACCCGATGTAGACCCCGTCGCCGACGGTCGGGGCGACCTCACTGCCGCGGACACCGAGCGTGGCCCGGTGGTACAGCGTCACCCCGGCGCCGAGCCGGGAGTGCGGGTGCAAAACCACGCCGCGGCCGGAGTGGGGCAGGCGGATGCCCGGGCCGACGCGGACGGACCCGGGGAGCTCGGCTCCCATGATTGAGCGGACGTAGACGACGTCGACGACTTGGTAGGCGCGGCGGACGAGCCGGGCGAGACGCCCGGGCCTGTCGTGGGCGGCTTGTCCGAGCCGCCAGACCGTGAGGACGGCGCGGTCGACGCGTCGCGTGTTGACCGCGAAGTCGGCTCTGAGCGTCGACCGCCACTCCGCGACTAGCCCTGCCCTAGCGCCCGCGTGCTTCTTGTGCTCCCCCGTGATCACCAACGCACCTTAGCCCCGTTGCGGGGCCCAAAACGTAGCGGTCAGTGACCGCAGGAGGGGGCTTCGTCGATGGCTGAAGTCCGTTACAGGGTCGCCGCGACTGAAGGCGGCACCGCGCTGCTGTCGGGGTCGGTCGCCGTCACCGGCGGGACCTGGTCCGCGGCCATCAACATTCCCTCAGGCATCGCGGACGGCGGAGGCTACTGGTTCGGCCAGTCAGGTGCCGACGACGCAAGCCCGCCGAACTACGAGGCGTGGAAGTGGACGCCCCTCTTCCTCGCCGCCGTCCAGACGGTGTCGGCGTTCCCCCAGGCCCTCGGGACGTTGTCGGCGCAGCCGACGTGGGTGGGCGGCTTCCAGTCGATGTTCGGCGCCGCGCACAACCCGGTAACCACGCAGGGCACCGCCGTGTGGCCCGCGCCGACCCGCACCGTCCAGTTCGACCAGCTCCCCATCCTCGACGACTCCACGCTCAAGGTCACCTCCACGGGCATGACCGACTTCGAGAAGCGGTGGATGGGGTACTTCGGCAACCACACCGGCTACTCCGGCATGCGCCAGGCCGGCGACCGCCTCGTTCTCACCGAGGACGCGACGTACGTCACCGCCGCACGGAATCTCGACATCCCCAGGTTCACCGACCTCGTCGAGATCTACGCGCCCGGTGTGACGATCCAGCACACCCACGCGGACGCGTCGACCGGGCTCATGTCGAACCACGCGATCCGGCTCCTCGGGGACCGCCAGTCCCTCCCGACCGACGGGTCCGTCACCGACGAGCAGGC
>Ga0182215_1000211_pt1 | contig 11000 bp, 5 predicted proteins | sample G5R1MG_24_FD_128404 | JGI IMG/M metagenome (GOLD analysis project Ga0182215, IMG submission 128404) | Switchgrass phyllosphere microbial communities from Michigan, USA - G5R2_NF_03OCT2016_LD1 MG | ecosystem: Host-associated > Plants > Phyllosphere > Phylloplane/Leaf | place: USA: Michigan... | reverse complement strand
GAGACAGAGAGGGGGGCGAAGTCAAGTTGTATACAGGGACACGTGCGCACAATGGTTGAATGAAGCGAAAATGGTAGATAACGTAGGACTTAGTTAAGACCTGTACTAGATTTCACACGCGCTTAGCTTACTTGATATCAACAGTGTAAATCTTTAGCTAGCTATAATCCTCCATCTACGACACCGCGTGCTCCTTGTCCGCAACACTCATGTTGACGTCGACTTTGCGCTTCTTCTTGCCAAAGTGGCCGCGCGCCTCGACGCGTCCTTCAAAGGGCAAGACACGCGTGGCAGTGAAAATGTAGCCCTCGGCGCCACCTTTGCTCGTCATCATGGGGTGTGTGCGGCCGGGCAGGACTTGCCACTGTCTTGCGCGGGCTGTTTGGAGCGTTGGCGCAAGGAGGAGGGTTGGGTTGAGGGGAAAGTCTTGCTCGTCTTCGTCTCCATCTCCGTCGGTGGCGCTGTCGTCTGTTTGGTCGTCATCTTCGGGCTCGGCTTGGTGTGCGCGTTTGCCGTTTTTGGTGGGGGCTGGGTGTTGTTGGGGCATAGGCCCGAATTCGCGCGCGATAAAGGCGGCGCGGCGTTCTTTGGAGTACAGGTCGCAGATTTCGACGAGCGGCTCGACATTGGGGTTGTAGGCGACGATTTTGCCGCCGCCTTTAACGAGCGGAATGAGCTCTTTCAACACGGTTTTCAGGTCCATGGCTGTGGCTAGGACAAGGCCGTCGAATCCGCCTCGTCGCGTCTCGTCGACGACGCCCTTGACGCGCTCCCAGCGCCGTCGCTTCTTGTAGTAGGTACCGCGTTTACTTGACTTCATTGCTGCGAGGACGTTTTCAGCGATGAGCTCGGGCTCGTCGTAAGAAGGGTCGTCTTCCGGGTGGAGAAGGGAGAGCCAGGACAGCGATTTGAGGTGCTTATATAAGGGGTGCGAGACCAAGGGTGCACCGTAGTCGTAGCCAAAGTACTTGAGGTAGGAGAGATTAGGTTGATTATTAGGGTGGAGAACGGTGAGGGTGCTTGTTGATGCGGACATTTGAGGGATGTGAGGCCGCGGGGGTTTGCGAGGGCGGATCGGGGGATCTGAGGGTACGTCTGTGACTGTGGCTACCTGATCAGCATTCGGAGGGACCACGGTGGTGGTGTCTGCGTCTGGCATGGCGGTGTCGGTGTCGATTGTTGGTTCAGGTACTTTGGAGGCTCCCATTGTGCCGTTCTGGTGTACTGACTCAACAGCACCGTCAACATCCGATTCTGAGTTGTCGTTCTCCTCTTCGGGATACAGTATGCCCATCTTCTCGGCCAACGCTGCTGTCAGGAGACCGCCGGTGTCGTCCACTACAAGCCACCTTCCTCCCCCTATTTGGCTGACGCCGTCCTCTGCCGTTACAACGCGACACGATTCCCCAGAGTGGATGTTGGCCCAACTACAAATGAGGCCCAACAAGTCTTCCCGCAGCTCCATGATCTTGTACGCCTCCTTCTCCAGAACATACTCGGTAAGGATTCCCACGTCCAGTGGCAGCGCAGTAAACCTCTTCATGTACTTTTTCGACTTGCGCAGCGTGTACTTGGCGCGTGAAAAGGACGTCTTTTCGTCAATGGCGTTGTGCGAGGCCATGATCTTGGCAATAATTTCCTTGCCAGAGCCGGTGCCTGCTTTCTTGAGCTCCTCAATCTCAGCCATGGACAGTGTCTGTCGTGACGCATCATCCACTGTCAAGCGGTTGTTCCGCATAACGATCTGTCCGTCCTCGCCCACGATGTCGAAATCTGCGGTCGGCTCTGCATTCTCTTCGCACGCTTCTGGCGTCGATATATCATCACTGCCTAGCGCTTCGGCGTGGAGCTCTGAGGCGGGCACAATGCGCAGTCCGGTCTTGGCTCCGGCATGGTCGGGGTCGAGGAGCTCGTAGGTGCAGTAATAGGGCCGCCCAAGGAGCAGATTCGAGTGGAAGGTGCCAAACTTGCCGAGATTGATGTTGCTGTTATGGTTAGTATAGCGCGCAGCCCCGGGACATGGGCATGGAGGGCTCACTCGGGCTATGCGACGTACGTATTCGGGGTGATCTCGATGATCTTGAGCAGGCCAGACGGCAGGCGCAGCGCAATGTGCGTGTTGGGGCGGATGTGCGAGTGCATGGCCCTTGACTGGGTGGTCACGAGTGCATGGGGACCTGCGGGGGCTATGACGCAGTGAGAGTCCCGATTCTGTCCACTGCTACGATTATGGTAGGCGGTAGCGAAGTTGATGTTGAGTCGCATAAAATTCCGACAGGGTTGCCACGGTTGCACAGCCACAGCCACCCGCCACGCTAGACACCTACCACAGCCACACCTGTCGTCGTCATCGTGCTTGCGTGCATCTCACCCGCGAGGACACCTCCACTTGATGCTAACGCCACCAGACTCACCCCCCTCTCGTCCTCATTCCACGATATCGCCGCTTCGTCTCCCTTCCCCTCCCACGTTTCTACCCCGATTCATAGCCACCCCTCACCACGGCGGCAGACTGCCAGGTGGCCACTGGTGGAAGCGTTCCCATATCTCACCGCCGACGGCAGGCATCCCCAACATTTCATGCATGACGCACTATGGTGCTTCGAAACCCCCAGGACCTCGAGAGCATCGTGCCTGCTCCTCTCTCCAAGGCCCAGCCCCCATACCCGACCACCCCTTCTGACGAGCATGCACCTTCGCTGCCGCTGACGCCGCCCGCCAATGCCGCTCATTCACCACATATCAACACCTCGCCTGCCTTCCGCCTCAAAACACCAGACGGCACAAAAGTGCCACACGCCAAAGACGACGTCGACTCGGAATTTAGTGACGACGAGTGGGATCGGTCATCAGACGAAGACGACTTCGACAATGTCGACCCACGGCAGGTCCCGGATGCGCTAAGGCCTGCAGGTGGGAAGCTGCCACCTCCAGCATCCGTCGGTCAAGGTAGGCTTCCAGATGCCCTAAGAGTCGGCCCGCCCGCTGGAATTCCCATCAAACGGTCCATTGACAACATCTCGCCTATGCCCACCGGCGCTAGTTCTATCTCTTGCAGCGGCATGAGTGCCGTCTCTGAACAGTCCAACGGCTCGATACCCTTGCAGACAAACAATCCATACCTCAAGATCCAGACGACAGGCCAACATAATTGGGGTGGTGAGAGCAGCGAAGCAATATGGGGCAACCCGCAAGACCACATGTCAAAAAACACTTCGCCCGTCGAGCTACCCGCGTATCAGACGCCTATTATCCCTGCACAGGCAATACAAGAGCCTAGTGTGGATAGCCACCTATCACCCAACCAACGCTTCAAGTCGCCAGAAGAGCCTCCGCTCATCGCAAACGACTCAGCCACCCCTCAGTCTGAGCAACCAAAAACCTCGTTCGGCTTGAATCCATGGGCACCAGATATAGAAGATTACTCATCCAAGCCTGCCTCCACAGCCTTCGACTTACCTAGTCATGCATCAAATCAGCAAGATCAGGACAGATGGCCGGAGCAGCAAGGATGGGGTAAAAAAGACGAAGAACATAATGAAAGTGAGGCCAGTGCTACCCTCGAGACAGCTACAAGGGCAGAACAAATGCTCCATTGTGAAGGAGAGATAGGCTCTGTCAAGGGAGCTACACCGGCTGTCCAAGCGGTACCCCAATCCACGCCACCACTCACCAATGTGCCACAAACTACATCTTCGTCTGCAGAAAAACAGTCGTCAGCAACTGTACCACTAGAAACACTTGCGCACGCTCAGGAGCAACCCCCAGCATTGCCGCCAAGGAGGCCGCGTGAGGAAAGGGCATCTACTATGTCGCCACGGCCAATTGATACTGGAGCTGGCTCATCGGCTGCGTCCGGTCCCGAATCGCCCAACACTACCATGAACAGACAGAGAAAAGAACACTATCAGATTAAGCAAATCTGCTGGCATGACTACAACAAGCAGGGCTTGCGGACCTCGCCGATACTCACCCAGAATCTCAATGGGCCGTGTCCATTGCTTGCGTTGGTCAATGCGCTCGTACTTTCAACACCTCCAGGTGTAGAAACTGCACTAATAGAGACATTGCGTACTCGTGAGACTGTCAGTCTGGGTCTACTTCTCGACGCTGTCTTCGATGAGCTCATGTCAGGACGGCGAGGTGATGCGGCACAAGCATTACCCGACGTCAGTGAGCTGTACAAGTTCCTACTCGCTCTACACTCTGGTTTAAACGTCAATCCGCTTTTCGTTCCGGATACTACTGGTGCTAGTGGTTCAGTCACACTAACTAATCGTGCGGGTGGTTTTGAGAACACACAAGACATGAAACTCTACCGCACTTTTGATATTCCTCTTATGCATGGTTGGTTGCCAGAGACAGGCACTGAAGCCTACGCAGCTTTTGATCGAGTTGCCAAATCGTACGAGACGTCACAGTATGTGCAATTTCAGGAAGAGGAGCTTGACGCCAAGTTACAATCCGGAGAGCCGCTGAGCGAGGAGGAACAGCAAATGTTCACCGACATCCATGCCATTAAGGAATTTCTCAGCCTTTGGCCGACGCAGCTAACTGACCATGGTCTTAAAGTCATTCGGGACAATCTGCAACGCGGCCAAGTTGCCATCTTATTCAGAAACGATCACTTCTCTACGTTGATCAAAGATCCCCGCACCGATCAGCTCGTTACGTTAGTCACTGATCAAGGATACTCTACTCATGACGAAATCGTATGGGAGTCTTTGATTGATGTCAACGGTCAGGGCAGCCAGCTATTCTCAGGAGACTTCCGATCTGTAGACAATAGCGGGACCTCTGCTGGACTAGAAAATCAACAACACGGCCAAAACATATCAGACGCCAATAACGACCAAGGCTTGACCACTGTTCCCACTCTACACCCCGCACAACAGCAAGGTGTTGTACATCAAGCATCACAAAATATCGAGGACTCTGCACCACCAGGACTCAGCAGAGCCGAGCAAGAAGACCACGATCTTGCACTAGCTCTTCAACTCCAGGAAGAAGAAGAAGATCATGAGCGCCGCGAAGCCGAACAACGTCAGCGTACTAACCAGGCCTCTGTCGGTGCGATAGCAGCACAAGTTACTCCCCAATCAGGCAGCAGTAGTCATCGTCGAACATCTCGCACAGAACAAGGACCATTTATTCCCCCGCGCCGTAACAACGTCACCACGAATCGTCCCGTCGGCGAAGCCGCACCTCCACCGACCTATGAAGAAGCCTCTACCACACCGCGATACAACCCCCCGCCAGGCCACCCCGCGAGCACACAGGCAATTCCGCAGGGTGGAGCCTACCAAGTTACCGCGGGTTTGCCGCCACTGCAGTCGCATGCTGGAGGGCGACGTCATTCAGGACGCATGCCACATCCTCTTATCAACCAGGTGCCGCACCGACCCGGTAGACGGCAGAGCACTGGCGCAGCTATGAATGGCCATGAGGAACGAGAGAAGTGCGTTATCATGTAGAACGCAATCGCCCACTTCCTTTTCCAATACCCTATTATTGTTATTGTTTTTTCCATCGTGATGCATGGTGCTAATTTTTTTTTTTGGTGGGCGCTTAGGGAAGGTTTGCGATATTGCGACGTTTGCTGTGTTTGCTAGGTGGGCAAATGGATGTTGGTATGCAAATGGGGATGAGTAGCTGTAGATGAGATACCCTTCCTTGCTTCGATAGTCTGTGGGTGCGTTATACATTCTTCCGACGGTGTGTATTCCACATCTTTTCATCTTTAACTTTTTAGTTTATTTTTCTCATACATATTTCGTTTCGTAATGTGAAGCTCATTATGGATTATGCATATCAGGTATAGACTTTGACTGAATTTTTAATGAAGCTGTTCTTACTGCGTGGCTTCTTTCTTCTGGAATCACAATAACGGTTCATCTCATTCCTGGTCACACATGATTGTTTCCTTGTCTGTCCTAATACCATAGTCATGGGCCATGAAATTCCCACCCACTTTCACTCCACGCTCCCCATCGTCCACTCACTCATCAAAACCCCCCCACGGTGCAAAATTCCTTCTAGAACATGGCACTTTTACTCCCACCCACTCCCATTTTCCTTCGCAGACACGCTCTATTTCGTGTGCCTGCACCCCTCAACAATCCCGCTGGCTACCCTGCCTGTCGCGCTCGCGCACCTCCATGCAACGCAGCGAAATCCACCGGTCGTATCGCTCTTCTTCAGCGCTAGCATGTGCGCTGGCATGTTCCGTAAGGGTGTCCTGTGGCTCGGCGTCCGGCTCGGCGTCGGCGTCCGGCCCAACGTGGATGGTCGTCATGGTGCTGTAGACGCTGCTGCTGCGGCGGGGGGTGAAAGCGTGGGCGGGGAGTGGTGGCGAGGACGAGGGCGAGGGCGCTGTATGCGCACATGGCATGGTGGGAAGAGCAGGTACTTCCTCTGTGTCGAGGCAGCCTTGAATTCCGCGCAGCTTTTCGGCCCAGGCGGTGAGATCGTGCATGCTGGGGCCTTGGTGGCGGAGGGTGCGGAGTTCGGGCGTGAGGGGACTTTTCTGGGGGGGCTCGTGTGGGTCTTGAGGTGTTGTTGGCAGTGGTGGTAGCGGACAATTGGGTGGTGGCGGCGGGGGATGAGGAGGTAGGGGTATTGGTGAGATTGTGGGTTTGATAGAGGGAGTAGGTTTGATAGCGGAGTGCTTGGGGAGAGATGGTGGTGAGGATGGAAGGTTACGTAGCTTGGGAGTGAGAGGGATTTTCTGTGGGGCATTGTGTTGGACTTGAGGTGTACCTGGTAGTGGTGGTAGCGGGCGATTAGGTGGTGGCAGTGGTGGCAGTGGGCGATTTGGTGGTGGCGGCGGGGGATGAGGAGGTAGAGGCGGCGGTGAGATGGTAGGTTTGAATGCTGAAGTAGGTTTGGTAATGGGACATTTTGGGAGAGAGGGTGGTGTGGATGTAAGGATGCGGGGGTTGCGCTTGCGGAGGTTTGCGTTGCTGCGACGGAGGAGTGTATGGCGGGGTTTGGTCGGGGCGGTTGTTCTTTCATGTGGAGTTGGTGATGTAGATGGCTTCTCGGTATGATTGCCATGGAGGATTGGGCGGATGAGTTTAGGGTGGCTGGCTGATTTATGAATCCTAGCAGGCGATGCAGGTGAAGGTGTTGGAGTGGAGGAACCGAGGGTAGTGCTTCTACTCCTTCCGGCTGCCACAACTCCCACACTCTCTGGTCCTTTCTCTAATATAGAGTGTATATTGCTTATCTCATCTTCGGTGTTGCTGCTGCGGAGGAGTGGGTGTATGAGTTTAGAGTGGCTGACTGTTTTATGAATCGGAGTCGGTGACGGAGGCGAAGTTGAAGGAGTAAAAGAACCGAAAGTAGTACTTCTGCTCCTCCTAACTGCTGCTCCCGCCTGTTTCGGCCCCTGTCTCAAGATGGCTTGTATATCGCAAGTCTCGTCCTCAGCCCTATTCTTTTCTGGCACCGTGTGCATGTCCCCAAATCCACGCACCCCAACCCTTGCCTCTGTCTTTTCCGCGCCCACAGACTTGTCCAAATCTTTACTGTCAATCTTCCTCAGAAATCTCCCATACTCTAATTCAACATCGCCATCGCTTCCGGTCCCTGACACATCGTCGGCAAGCTCCACTTCATGCTCTGCCTCGCATAGCGCCTGCATTGCCCACGCAAGCTGCAACACAGGCCACTTGGTTTCTCCTGCCATTTTCTTCTTTGTTGTGCGGTGCTGCAGTAGTAAATGACGCTGTGCATCAAGTACCGTACTAAGCTCAAGTATTGACTCGTTATTCCTGAACACATAGAGCCATGGGGCCACGCCGTGTCGAGAGAGTTGCCCGCTGGGAACGCAGTTGCGCTGCACGATTTCTGCCTCACTATTGGCGAGGACACGCATCATGGCAGGCAAGTCTGGTTGGACATGATTTTTGAGTTCGAGTCCAAGATAGCAGTCCTCAAGGACAGATTCGGCGGCTTGTAGTGTGTCGGTGGGCTTAACCATACTGGCTTTAAGCGCAAGAGGACCTTTGTTAGAGGAAGCAGTAGTGAAGACAGAGTGGTGGCCTAGTCTAGCAGCACAACAGTGAAGGGCTGCATTTGCTACATCAGTCTGAATCTTCGATTGGGCAGCTTTGACAACGCAGTCCGAGGGGTTAAAGGGAATTGGCGGCAGCTCAGGAGCAGGAGGATTGGTGACTTTATGTGTAGCAAGCTTATCGGGAGATGCTCTAGCTTTGCCTTTCTTGTGCGGGCGAGATTCCCACAAACCACCGGAGGCAACGGGCAGTGGAGGGGACGGTGATGTAGCTGGCTCTTGTGCTGTTGTGTCAATGCCGCCAAACAAATGTGTTGTACCTTGACCATATCCCATCACCGCAGGGCCTTTGAGCCATAGCTCACCGCTCGAAGAAATCCGTTGTATCAATCCATCACTCTGCTCCCTTATAACATCCTCTTGAGCAAATTGTTCAATTCGAGACACAACACCACGCCAGTTGACTTCGTCAGCAAAGCGCTGTTTCCAAGTCTCTGCCGTAGCTAAAGCTCTTGCGCGTTGCTCTTCACCCACAACGAATTTGAGAGCACCGCTAACATGCGGTTTTAAGGGTACCTTTACAGGAGCGACCGCGGCGCATGTCTGGGACCGCGAGCGTAATGGGGGCGTTTTAAAATCGGGTAGGAGCGTAGGGGGAATGTTCCATATATTCATTATATAAGTTGGTCGGGTGGCTGTATATAAAAAGGTGGATGGGCGTGATTAGGGTGTGTGATTACAACGCAATGAACCTCACCGCTTCAGTAGTATCGGGAGGTGCCTTTTGCACTGTTTTGACGGTTTTCAGGTCACGCTAGTAATGCTGCTCGTTTGCAAGCATGTGCTAGAAGCGGGTTATTGCTAAGGCTGCAGTGTTAATAGTCCCATGACTATAAGCAAACGCTTGACGTAAGGTGAAGAAGAGACTAAGCAATGAGTGCCAACAACAAATTATGAAATAAGGTGAAGATATTAACATGTGGATAAATGGAATATGTAGGACATGCTGATCTATAGTAGTCACCCGTTGTTTTGTCTACCATTGGTATATCCGTGAAAATGCAGGCCACTCGCTAATCTAAAAATGTGAACAGATTGGTATGCACAACGTTGAGTGCGCGGTCCGCATCACGCTCTTCTATAACGCATGATATGTTGATCTCACTGGCACCTAGATTCAAGTTAGTTTAGCAAGAGCTGGCCCTCCTAAACAGAAGTGTGACATACCTTGAGAGATCATCTCAATGTTGATATTATTTACCCCCAACACACTGAAGAACTTGCCACTGATGCCGAACATATCCTTCAACTCCTTGCCTACCAGACTCACAATAGCCATATCAGGCACAATGTCTATGGCACCTAACTTCCCGAGATCATTCACGGCACCCTGAAGATCCTTATCCTGAATCTTGTACTCATCTTCTCCGCCACCGCTCAACAGCGCAGATTCTGAGTGCAGAGCCATTGAGACATGGACCTCGGAGGAAGAGATGAGGTCCACAGAGAGATGCCAGCGATCCAGGATACTAAAAATGTTCATGAGGAAACCATGGGCACGGGTGCGCTTATTGCTATGGACGTTGAGCACCATGATATTGTGCTTTATGGTTACAGCCGTGGGGCGCTTAGGACCCTTTGATTGGGCAATGAGACTCGAGGAGCGTGTGCGGAAGAGCTTCAGGTCCTTGAGCGGGCCGGCTGGGTTAATGTCATCGAGATGGTCAGGGAAGATGATCGTGCCAGGGTTGCGCGGGTTCATGACATTTTTGATGCGGATGGGGATGCGGGCACGAATGACTTGCTCCATGGTGAAGGGGTGGATGACCTCGGAACCGTAAAATGTCAATTCGGCGGCTTCGGCGGGCGTGACGGTGGCAAGGAGCGCGGCGGTGGGAACCTTGCGCGGATCGGCAGTGAAGATGCCATCGACCTCTTTCCAGACCTGCAGTTCCTCTGCCTGAATGCCTACAGCGACTAGGGCCGCACACAAATCCGTATAGCCGCGGCCAATGGTGTTGAGAATGCCACCGGGCACGTTGCCAAAGAAGCCGGTAATTACAGGCACCTTGTCGCCACACGCAGCCACCTCGCGGGCCAGCGCGTCGGCAAGGTGCTTGTAGAAGGCATCGTCCAGACCCTTGGCGGGTGCATCGAAGTCGATAACATGGCTGAGGTCGACACACTGGGCCGGAGTGCCGCGGTCATTGAGCAGCGCGGCCATGTAGCGGCAGCTCAGCTTCTCGCCTTTGCTGATGATCTTGTCCTCGACGCGGCTCGTCACCTCCTCCAGGTGCTGCGCCGCTTCGAGGATGCGCGTCAGGCTCTCGCACTCAGCGTGGACGTCGTCGATGAAGGCGGCGAGCACCTCCGGCTGCTTCAGTGTTGCCTGGCCCGCCTGCACGTGGTCGGCGCGAATTTCCTGGACAATGTCGTCGTAGGTGCGGTGGGCGGGCTGCTCGGCAGCGCGGGCGCAGCGCAGCAGGCGGTTGGTAGTGCCCTCGAGCTTGCTGTGGCTGCTGCGGGCGGAGCAGACAATGGCAGCGCGATGGGCCTGGCTACCCGCCTTGACGATGCTCGCAATGTTCTCCGAAAACTTGCCCACGCTCGTGCCGCCAAACTTGAGCACCACCCATCCGCCGGGCAAGTGCTTTTCCTGCGTGTGCGCTATCCGCTCCGACTCCGGCTTGTGGCCATTTGTGAGTATAGACATGGCAGCGTCTTTGGAGACCGTCCAGCTATGGGCAGTGAAGGGTCTGGGGTCCTGTGGCTAGCGAGAAGTCGTCCGGTTGGTCTAGCAAGTAGCAAGAAGTCGTCCAGTGAGTCGAAAGCACGTTCGCAGCGGATCGAGTGGGGCGGTCAGAAGTCAGAACATTACCTCCGCCATCGGTTCGTGCTAACCCAATGCGTCGCCCTGTAAGCAGCTTGCATTGGCACTTGACAGCTCGCACGTGACTCCCCTCGTCGGCAGCACTCACTCTTG
>Ga0182215_1000210_pt1 | contig 11011 bp, 6 predicted proteins | sample G5R1MG_24_FD_128404 | JGI IMG/M metagenome (GOLD analysis project Ga0182215, IMG submission 128404) | Switchgrass phyllosphere microbial communities from Michigan, USA - G5R2_NF_03OCT2016_LD1 MG | ecosystem: Host-associated > Plants > Phyllosphere > Phylloplane/Leaf | place: USA: Michigan... | reverse complement strand
CGCCCGCTGCGCTGTGGCCCTCGCGTATGCCGGCGCCTCTTCACTGAGCCGCTGCGAGAGCGCAATGGCAGCGGCGGCCGTTAGGGAAACGCGGTCCGTCTGGTTCTTGACGGCCTTGGCTAGCGTGGATGTTTTGCTGTATGCGTCCCATTGGCTTGAGCGAAGCGCAATGTGCTTCTGAGCAACACATCGGGCGGCATGAAAGAGTTTTGCGGCATCAACGATACGCCTGCCTGCCATTGAGATGAAATTCTGCCTAGAAATTCGGGGGTGTCATGGCGAACCGGCTACAGTTGGCGTTTAAGCGTTGGACGTCGAGGCCATGATATTGAAATCTATAGCATGCACGTCATAGCTTGATTAGCTAACTTGCCCACGTGATTCGCTGTTTCCAGATCAAGACTACTCCACGTGATGACCACTGTCAAACAAACAGAATCCAGTCGCCGCATTTGAACCTAATCGAAGCATTCCTTCGGCGACCCTGGCTGGCTGGTGGACCGGAATATCCACTTTAACTACTGTATCACCACAGCATTGCGGCCGATGCCACTATCAGATTGTTGATCCTGATCCCCCGCATCACAAGCACCAGCACGTTTACTGTCCCCAGGCAGCGCAGATCCATCCTGGAAATAAGGCACTAAATCCCTGTTGATTCCTTCATTCTTTGCTTTCACTGAGAGTCCCCACCCTGTCCATGGCATGAAGTAGCCTTCTCTTGTTCCGAGCACAACACCGCTACACTTCAGACAGACCTCAACGCCGTCCAAAAATCTCTACCATGAAAGTAGCCTGTCTCCAATTTGCTCCTGAAGTCGGTCTGCCCCAATCCAACATCCACCGTGCAGACGCTCTTCTCCAGTCTACTCCAATCCCTGCAGACCTCCGCTGGCTTATCCTCCCCGAACTCGCCTTCTCCGGCTACAACTTCCACTCCCTCGAGGAAATTCAGCCGTTCCTAGAGCCCACCACAGCAGGCATCTCCACACAATGGGCCATGCAAGTTGCAAAGCACTACGGCTGTCACGTTACTGTTGGCTACCCGGAAATCGCCACTCACGAGACGCCGCCAACACCGTATAACAGCCTCGTCACGGTATCGCCGCAAGGCATCATATTAAACAACTACCGGAAATCGTTTCTTTACTACACGGATGAGACGTGGGCACGCGAGGGACCAGCATCGCAAACTCACAAACTCTCGGATCCCCGGTCGCCAGATGATCCCTTCTTCTCCGGCCTTCTGGGAGACCTGGGTTATGTTACACTGGGCATCTGCATGGACATAAATCCTTACAAATTCACCTCGCCGTGGTCAGACTACGAATTTGCAACGACAGCGCTGCGGTCGCAATTCCCAATTGTGTGTGTCTCTATGGCATGGCTATGCCATCTAACGCCCACGGAACTCGTACAGGAACCAGAGCAGCCGGACGTAGCGACGGTGGCGTATTGGGTTGAGCGGTTCCAGCCGCTGGTCGAAGCTAATGGGGAGAACCCCATTTATGTTATACTCGCGAACCGGTGTGGCATGGAGAAAGGGGTTTGCTATGCTGGGAGCAGCACGGTGATGAAGATTGACAATGGCGTTGTCAGTCTGTATGAGACGGCGGGGAAGAGTGAGGAGAAGTGCCTGGTGGTGGATCTGGCGGATCGGCCCAAGTTCCAAGTGAGAAGTGCGCGGTAAGATTGTGAGGGAACGTGGGATTCAGGAGCAGATACCCTGCGCGTGCATTTGCATTTGGCTGAGCAGCTTGTCGTAGGTCGGATCAGATACCCCGAGCGTAGATGAGTGTACAGATTCATGCGTGGTGGCTAGAAGGCCGACGTTGAGACTGGAGACACAGAGCGTCGAAGTGTAGATATAGATCAGAGGCTCACGCCGCTAATCATTCCTTCCGCCCACGTAACCAGTGCTCTTGAATGTCATCACATCACAGATACCGCACCGATAATCGTTGTTCATTCGACCCAGCAAGTGCATTCATTCATGACAGCTGCTAGTCTAGACCATCATGATGCGAACCCGAGATATCATTTTCAGACCCAAAGCGCCGTGAGTGAGTGTCCGGTGTTGAAACATGCCCACCAATCCACTCCATACATTCCTCCTTTAAAAGCATTCCCCGTGTAAAAGACTGATCGCTCGTGTCCCGCCATGTGCGCAATTCCCGGCTGTCGCTCGTTCGTAATGGCTTGTAGTACCGAAGGGGTGCAATCGAGAATCGGAAAACGAGAGAGGAATGGTGTGTAGAGGCGAGTTGCTTAGATACCGAGACGGGTCTTGCGCCAGTGTCGTCGCTTGGCGTTGTACCTGAGGGCCGAACATTAGCACAAGGCTCGAGTTTATCATTTCTGCCACTCCAGGTCTCGCAGCGATTGTGCAATTTCACCGAATGGCAGCAGCGAGTCGTACCTGATGGTGTTGTTGGTCCTGAGGCGAATCCACTGGGGAATGGGGCGGTTCTGCTTCTGCGCACGCGCAAGCTTCTGCTTGGTTCGGAATGACTTTTGGGACTACACAGTTGTTAGAAAAATTCCCTGTATTTTCCCGGGAGCATAGGAACAAAAGCGTACCGGCATCGTGACTGCTTTGTGTGAGTAGTCGGATGTCGGAAGAGGTGTCGTTGTCGTAAAAGGGAATTTCTGGTGGGCTGCTTAGCGAAGTGTGATCGCCAAGCGCATTGATACGGAGAGCTTTAGCCATATATAGCCTAGCGCGGTTCTGCACAAACCCCATCAACTCCAATCGCGCAATTCCTAAGCACAACACACCAGTGTGATCTGTCGCTCAGAAATCTTTTACTCTTTCTTGTATTAAATTATCTGAGTATCAGCAGTTCCAAGTGAATGTACGCAAGCTAGCAGAATAACGGTCCCGGGCGCCTTGGTATTTGTAAAACCAAAACAAAATGGAAGCATTCAGTGGGAGTGAAAGCCTACGGTCTTCGAGGCTATCAGGCTGCAACTTGAGTACCAATATCGACTAGAAAGACCATTGTGATCTAGATAAAAACTACTTTTGAATTCATGGTGTGGTAAGGTAAACCATGAAACCTTGTGCCGTTCACCTTCCTTGATCGAAAATAGATCTTGTAGGGTCATGTCTACCTCGCGCAGCTGAATCAATACCGGTATGAATAATCGTATAGCTTTTTATCTCATTATATAATTCGATTAGTCACTCTTCAGAGCTACCCTCATGCTACCTATCATTGATTATTCGCCATGAATTACATTTTAATAAGATATTGGATATCGTATACCGATAAGTGTGTGCGGTATTCTGCTAGGATGGTGAAGGCGCCTGGTGAATCATACGAGATCGTCCCGTAAGACATTGGCAGATCTACACTATTACCCTTTTTGAACGACCTGAATCACACGCGCTGTGAAAAGAGCGGGGTGTATATGAAATAAAAAGACCTAGAGAATGAGGCATTCCACCCGGGAGAAATATCAAGTCTGATGCGCCCGATATACATCGCACAATCGACAGTGAAAAATTCCTTACTCTCTCGATACATTTGTCTGAAGAATATTTTTATGCTGAGGCGGGGCATCTGCTAAATGCGAAGCTAACAGTTCTCGTTCTTCTACAAAAAGATGCGTTTCTCCTAGAGCCGATAAATAGGCCTTACTGAACCACTATCAATCTAATTTGACAAACCCAAGCCCCTAGTACGCTCATTCTGTTTGTGACCATCAGCTATATATTTTATGGCACAGTTTCAAAGCAACAACGAAGATCTGACCATGAGAGCGGCTGCGTATGAGAGTGACTGTCAGGCAGCACGCCGACAGTATGCTATGGTCGCAGGCCCAAAGGACGAAGAAAGACAGTGATAGGCACGAAACGAGTATATTCAAAGATGAGGACCCCGAGGATCACGGTCGGTGGACTATTTACATAGGACAGCAGGGGCATTAGGCCCGATCAGGTACCCGGCAGGCTCTATCGGTGAGGGAGTGAGTAGGTGCGATACAGCACAGTAGCTCAGAATGGGCCACAGGGTAACATAAATACTATTCAATCCTGCATTATATCATCTTGGTAGAAGATTGCGACCCTTTTGGCCATGTTGGCGTAGTGAGGATTGACGCTACGTCCCGACAGTGGCTGCGCACGAACATTGGAGGATTTGGCGGTGGTGCCTAAGAAAAAGTATTGTTGAGGAGAGTACAGGTTGAACTTTAATGATTATCCGCAGAGCATCATGATACCTTCCCGACCCAGGCCAAGAAGCTAGCCGTTCAGCTCAGAAGCGTAGATGGCAAAGAACAACCTACATATGTATATCGCAAGGAAACTATTGAAATGAAGCGAAGATAAGGAAGATATCATGGGTCGGCCTGCCATGACCTAACAGCTGCTTCTCGCCAGTCGAAAAGCCATCTATGTAACCGGTGAAGACGAGTAAGCTTGTTTCCCTCCCCTTCCTCCCCCTTGCATGGTTGATGGACGTCAGTCGAATTGAATTGCAGATTGTCAGCACTACTACGCATGATGATGGTTTTTTTGTCACATGAGGTACAAAAGTGAACACCGGGAAAAAAACCACGCATAAAGCTTGGAACTATAGCGCACGAAGTGCTACAGGCTAAGCAAGGTGACAAGCTATGCGGAAGGTATAGCATCAATCCTCGTAGCAGATAGCAGAGACCTGAGTGTCTTGTAGCGTATCAACTTGTTCGAAAGCGACATTGGCTTCTTAGCCCCCATCACGAGCATCGCCGAGAACGGCGTGGTTGACATAATTTTTTTTCCAGATTTTGGTCTTTCTAATTCGTTCCAAGAACCAATACTTAAGCAAGACGTTTTTGAAATACCTTTGATACCGTGATCTGCTTGGATAGTTAACAAGCTGCTTAAGCACTTCGCACTAATTAAATCGCATTAACGCGACCTTAAAATTGATTCCGTAGTCGAAGAAACCTACCCGTGTCCGAGATACCTTATATTATGTACATAGATTATATAACCTGTATACTTCATTGTTAGTTATCGACGAAAATCGGGTGCACGAGATGTTTGATCAAAATTACCTGCCTGCGCAACGACAAAGGAAGGCGCCTACGTCAATTTGAAATGATAGATAAAATTGTTGGAGAATATGGGTAGAACACACACCTTGGGGGCATGTAGGCGTTTCTTCATGAGAGACTAAGTGGTAGAATGACATGCAGTGTCGGGAATAAAGAAAGGACGTCGAACTCATACCTTTGGTTATTATATGTTCAGGAGTGTCATCTGCGATTTTCCAACGTTCCTAAACGCTGCCGCATCCTCTTCGACGGTAAAGTATTTCAGCTCAAAATGCAGGACTGAGTAGCGCCCGGACTTTCACCATGGCGAAGACGAAACAAATCAGCGCCTTGGAGAGCAAGCGTCATCTTGCATCGGCGGAGCAGGACAGTATTCTAGCCAGTTACTGCAGATCGCTAGTGAATTTGATTCAGGACAAAGATCGAGACCCTATTTCTTTTTCCAGTTTTTGGAGAACTTAGACTTGATTCGCTGCATATGCGCACGTGGTTTCCGTTTGCGATTGCACATACAGATCATTGTTATTTTAGTAATTGCCACACTGTATTACAGGTATTATCTTGGTAGAATAATCCTGACTCTTACATCCGGCACGGCAGCTGGCAGCTCTGCGTAGAGAATTCATGGATGCATTATAAGCGTGACGTTCCCCTTATCCTCCTACCGATCGACTTTGACCCTTCACACGCGATGTAGGAACCGGGCCGTCCCGTTGACAAAGCTTAGCTGCCGGTGCATTTGTTACTGTTACACTGACCCACAGCGCTGCCTGCGCCGCCAAGCCCGACTGATCGACACTTAGACTACCTTACACGATCAAATCTAGGGGGTAAGAGTGAAGCTAGACCGATGGTGGAATTGCTAGATTACTAGAACTCGCTATGGTCGGCGACTGTCATCTGCCCCATTCCCTGTCCATCTCTTCTCTTTTTGCAACTGTGGCGGTAGAAACGTTTTATAGAATAACATACATAAACCGCATGCATTTCTGAGCCAAAGTGTCCTAGGATCACTTATAAAGTGGTAGGTATTTCCAGGGTCGTGTCAATGTCCTAAGTTTTGGAAAAATAATCAATTGCAGACGATGTGGTCCTCTATGACGACGGTATACGCCTAATAGAGTTTAGTGGCTTGTATAAATTGTATAGAATGTGTTTTTATCTTGCGTATAGCAGGAATGGATCCCTTAACTTGGGATTGTGGAATGGAATGGACTCTGAGGTAACATGGGACTAGGATTTCGTGAACTATAGTATAGTTCATGAACTACCGACTCAGGAACGTGCTTCAACTGATTTAGGCGCTTACATATGACGTGCAGATATCCTTCCGGTAGGAGTTAGACTCAAGATGCGGATTCAGCCGTTTCGCCGATTGCGGTGGTCAACACCTATATTAGCAGAAGTATAGTGATATAATCTTGCTCCTACAGCGGTAGTGACATACTAACGCGCCGGCTATAGATTTGTGGTAACCTAGAAGAAGTCCTCTTGCGTCATTTGGTAATCGACGAGCTGTAAGGTAGGTTTACATTGAGTGAACGCCTTAGAACTTTCATCCGTGTTTGGAAGGTAGCTAAGGTTGTTGAATGTTAAGCCCACATTTTTTACCAAAGTTTTTGCGTGCAATCATTCCAGTCGAATTGCCTTATGCTGTAAATGTGGGGGATGCCTATAGGCAAGTTCACTATAAATATGGCACCTCACGAAGTCACGACAACTCATTATCCAGAAAGATCCCCAACTTCAAGCCAACTGCCATTCAAACCTTCCAATCACACAAGTATCATTACCTGTTCATCACTATGGTTTCTTTTCGTACACTCCTCACCTCGGCTCTGGCCCTCACCCCAGTTGTTGCGCAGACCCAAGTTACCAAAATCACATCTTCGAAAGTTGTTTTCAACATCGAGTTACTCACAAACAAAAGCCTAGCTCTTCAGGCCCCAGCAAATCAAATTGATCTTCTCAGTGGCCCCTTGATCATAATTGGTCAGGGTCCCTTCCCGGTATGTCACTCTTGCGCCTGGAGATTCGGGGTGACGACACTACGTTCACGACGGTGGATACACGCATCAGCCAGACTGAGGGCACATAATTGTATGGATCTGACACTATAGCAGGCTATTATTGCTGGTTTCACAGATATTGTAGCCACAGCTACCAAGGCTATTGTGGAAATGCAAGGGATGGATCGCGTCGCCCCTGGCGCAGAGAGTGATGCTATCTTTGAGGCTTTCCGCACGGTAAGACTTCCTCTACGTGCTCAGTGAAGGCTGTAGCACCAATAAATTTTTCACGCAGCAAAAAAGTCTAACTACAACTTCACTTAGTTCATTCGCGTTCACCAAGAACTCCTCAACATCCTCATCGGCAAAGCTGGCCTGTTCAACCTTGTGCCATTCATCGGAGCTCCCATCACCGCTGTGCTTCGATTGGTTGAAGGGGTAGTTGATGTGAGTATTGCCGGTCCGTTTCTCTTTTTGCACAGCTATATCTAACATCATTCTAGACCATCGCTTATGCCCTTGTTAACGCCGTTCAATCACGCGCCAAGGACTTCCAAGAACAGCTGTCTTCTTTCTCATTCACTATCAATTTGAGCTTCAAGGCGTACGGCGGCCTCAACCTCGACAGCAGCACGAAGCCCAATGTCCCACGTACTCTTAAGCTAGCACGCCGCCAGATGCTCGCTGCAGTTGCATAAGCTATCGACATAGGAAAGCTTATCTAGCCGCCTACAAGAGAAAACGTATTAATAGAAATTTCATCTATCGAGGCTGAGAATAGGACACCCCGACGCGCACTCGTTTTATCTCAGCGTGTATTTCCAGAAGACACGGATGCTCTCGTCACGGGGTCTTCTATACACATTCTCTCCTGTAGTCTGATGCCAGACAAAATAACAATTTGTTCCACCCAATACATTACAAATGACTGTTGCCCTATACATGCACTTTTGTGTGAGAAATCCCCATAATTTGCGGTTCGTACTCATCATGCCTCCGGAAGAAAGTAACATATCTACACCTTTGTAGTCTCGGAAACAAGGAATGGGGCAGGACCTACTTTCGGTACTTTTTGAGACAATTTGACTGGAATTCTGCTTGAAATAATTTACTCCGATGCAAGGTAACAGCAACCTCAGCAAAGGGGCATGCATACCAGGAAAAATATAGCCTCCGTAGTTACAATCCTCGGCCTTATCATCGCCTTGCCTCACCAGGGGTAAAGTGTATCAAATCTACAGTAGAATATTCCTGACATCAAAACAAAATATCGAAATTGTAATTAAGACGATTACTACATATGACCACCGTTACTATCTCACCCAGTACTTGCCCTTGCCCTTGCCCCACGTAGGCCTTACAACAAAGACACCGCGGTCGATGGTGTTGATGACAATATAGCCCGAGTCAAAAGTGAATGCAGACCATGTACCACCATCCCACAGCGCATCTCCACCGCCGGGCCGTGCGTCATCCGGAGGATAAACATCAAAGTACGCAATCTCCTCGACCTTAGACGCATCGGGGAACTCGGGAATGGAGCTGACGTCCAGAATGCGGAGACCGGCCTGATAGTTGGACTGGTAAGATAGCCCGTCATAGACGTACTGGTTGTGGTCAACGGAGCGCACGCCCGTCTTGTAAAGGCCCGAGACCTTAGGCGCCTCGAGATCCTGGATGTCCCAAACATATGTGACGGCATATCCATCCTTGGCAGGCGATCCAACAGCGGTGCGGTTTGGGTCGATCTGGCCCTCGTCAAGTTCGTCATCCATGACGAGGTGGGTTTGCCACATTGGGTCGATAACCCAGCCCTGGTGGGTATATGAAGCACCTGGGTAGGGAGTGCGGGAAATGATGGCACCAGCACCGACACCCTTCTTGTTAGTAACGTCGTAGATGGTCAAAGTGTCCTCGTTGTAGCCGTAGCAAATGTCTCGTCCGTAGTATTTCTATTTGGAGCGATCAGATTGGGTCGGAACGCAGGCTACGACCAAAGTGTCTTGTTAACTTACCTTGTGGGGCCCACGATAGACGATGCATTGTAAATCATGACAGTAACCGTCCTGAGGTGCGCAGCCCTCAACATAGGGGGCTTCAGGGTCATCCATGTTGATGAAGATCGGGCCACCTGCGCACGTATCATTTCTTCCAATTTTACCACCGGAGCCACAAGCAACTGCGTAGCCAAGTTCCTCATTTGCAATGACGGTGTGAGTCCTGCCTTTAATCCCCTGGTTGATTTCGACTAAAGCGACATCCGCGTTGATATCGAAAGTGATGGGTTTCTTGGGCGACAAGTTGAGTATCTTTTTCAAGTCGAAGACCTGGACGTGGTGGCCGGCACCCTCTGATCCGATAATAAGAGAGTCACCCACTTTCTTGATTTCACGCCAGATGACAGAGTCATTGTTGGCAGGCAAGCGACCAAGGTATTCCAGCTGACCATCTTTGGTAATCTCGGAGAAAGAGGTACCATAAGTTTGGCCAATCGCAATAAATTCACGACCTTCGTAAGTCCAACCCCACGACCCGGAGCCTTCGCCAACAGCATCTCCCAGCTCCTCGTGTGTCTTGAAGTCGTATAGGTCAATGTTCTTGCACTTGTAGGTCTTGGCTAATCGTAAGCATGTCGCCTGACGGTACATGGCGAAGATTCAACAATTTACCTGATCAGCATCGTCTTTGACAGCCTCAACACGACCATTCTTGCACTCGATCTTGTTCTTGCTCACACGCTTCTTTTGGAAACCATTCCACTTTTTGCTGTCGTACTTGCCAGCAGCGCGTGCCTTGGCCCATGCCGCCTGAGGAGCTTAGCACACGAGTAAGGTAGAACTTGGAACTGCATGCACCTCTTTCCCCTGCATCATAAGATCCATGACTTCGCCCGAGGCGTATTCGGCGCGGGTGAATCCAGAGGCCGCAGCCAAAGGCAAGACAGTGGCAAAAATAGCAGCTAACCTCATGTTCGTGAACCAGTCTACAGATTGACGTGTGGCAGTTGAAGGCCCGGAATGTTGGGTGCACAGGCATGCATCTTATACGCTTTTCCACGAGTATGCACTAGCATGCAGATAGACAGCGTTGTGTTGCTCGAGCCGTGGCGTGCTATAAGCCGTCCAGGACTACCACCCGCAGGGACCTGCCTATCGTAGGTAACCCAAGATAGACCACTGGTGCCCAAGACTTGTTCCAAGGCTTCTGAGTCCAGATTTGGATGCAGCAACGTGCCGGGCGACGCTTAGCAGCGAGGCCTTACCTTGGCATGTATTCCGTATGTAGCAGCTGCGTGTCGGCTCATTGTGTGGAAACAGCCCTAGTCCTCTGCGGCCATGTCTGGTGGGGCACGCGCACATGTAATGAAAGTTTCCGGTAAATCGGGATCCAACGCAGCAGCTGAGTTGATAAGCCGGTGGTTTCAAAGAGGGTATGCCGGATCAGGAAGGTCGACTTTGATGCCAAGGTGAGTAGGATTGCACTGCGCCGCGCCAGCAACTTTCGAGGGCCTGAGCCGACCGTGGGGAGCCTGGAGACTGGCGAGAAACCAATGGAGGCTGGCAAGCGATGACGAATGTCGGCGGGGCAATCGGGAGGGTTGTCGGAGTCGGGTGAGCGGGAGGCTTGGCGAGAACGTCTCGGACGCAGGCATCAAAAGCAGCAGGCAGGGCCAGCCTGCGTTGGAGGAGAGGATGCCAGACAGAGAACCGAGTGTGGACGGCTGAGGCCATTGAGATAGTTATACCCAAGAGGCTCTGCATGAGCGAGCATAGTGAGCAGATTTGAGGGCAATTGTCGTCGCATGCTTAGTCGTACCAAAGAGGTCGTGAAAGCGCATAAGCTGGTAAAAGGAAGCGACTACCTGACACGATCGAGATGCGAAGCCGGTGGAAAGCCGGTGGAAAGCCGGTGAAATAAACCAGGATTTACTTTCACACGGCGGATTCGTTATT
>Ga0182215_1000208_pt1 | contig 11019 bp, 12 predicted proteins | sample G5R1MG_24_FD_128404 | JGI IMG/M metagenome (GOLD analysis project Ga0182215, IMG submission 128404) | Switchgrass phyllosphere microbial communities from Michigan, USA - G5R2_NF_03OCT2016_LD1 MG | ecosystem: Host-associated > Plants > Phyllosphere > Phylloplane/Leaf | place: USA: Michigan... | reverse complement strand
GGTAGTACTCACGTTATGTTAATGTTTAAGCGACAAAAACAATAGTTTTAAACCCTCCTCATCGGTCCTTAGTGGGCTGGTGGGGAGGGTTATCTCGCAACCGCTTTATTTTTTAGCTATGTAGAAGCTGTACACGATTGCTTACCCTAACCCGTTGATTTAACCCATTACCTCTCCGCCCTTAGATTATTCTAAGCTATCTTTAAAGAGTCTTTATAAAGAGACTTTTAAGGAGAGTATAAAGAGAAGAAACTAAGAGTTAATCATTGTTAATTATCATTATTAACAATTATATCTTTAGAGTCTTCTAAGTATAAGAAAGTTTAAGAGAAAAATTATGGCCAGTTATAGAGGCTTAGGATCGTCTTCTGTAAAGCTAGCTGGTCTTGGTTTTGATCCCATCGAGGTCATGGTCAGATCATACCAGAAGATGCTTGTGGAGATAGAACTGCAAGAACGCATGGCGTTGGGCGAGGAAATTCGCTTCAACAAAGACAAGACACCGAAGGCTTACAACGTCGAATTCCACATGAATCTGGTTGAGCGCGCTGGTTTGCTCGCAGAGAAGCTCTTGAAGTTTGGTTACGCTCCTGTCAAAGAGGCGGAAGACACGAACCCGCTTCCTGTTCTTCGCATTCAGCTCAACAACGAAGGTGATGTCTTCACGCTCAATCAGAAAGACGATGCGGATGATTAATCTTCATGCGACTCAGTCGAGAGTGTTCAAAGATGTCTTCATCGACAACAAAGTTCGCTTTCCTGTCATCGTGTGTTCTCGTGGTTGGGGCAAGAGTTACGAGGTCGCGGCTTGTGCTGTGACGGCTCTCTTTGAGCTATTCGAACTGCCCAAGAACGTACAGAATAAGAGGGTAGCTATCATCGCGCCCACTTTCGATCAGGTCAGAGACATTTATTATCCAGTCCTGACAAATCAATTCCAGCTGCCAAAGTTCAGCGACAAGTCTTCCGAGAATCTCGGTCGATGGGTCTTCCAGAACAACGTAGAGCTTCACCTGATCTCTTATGAGGCGGTCGAGCGTATGCGTGGTAAGGGTTACTATTTCATCGGCATCGACGAGCCTTCTTCTATGCGCAATCTCCAAGAGAACTGGGAGAACGTAATCTATCCCTGTATCACATCACGCTGGTCGTGGATGCACGCTGAGATGTACGGCGCAAGGTCGGCTGGCAGAGCGATGTTCGCGGGTACACCCAAAGGCTTTAACTTTCTGGAGACTGTCTTCAATTATCAGGACATCGATCCTGAGTGGAAAGGTTACCAGTACGACTACACGTACTCGCCGCTGCTTGACCCACGTGAGGTCGAGAAGGCAAGAGACAAAATGGATCCTATTCGTTATGCCTCTGAGTACTTGGCTGACTTTAAAGAGTCAGGCAACAGTCTCTTCTATATGTTTGATCGCAAGACCCATCTTCAAGATATTGAACCTCCGGAAGACTACGAGGATGTTCACTGCTGTATCGACTTCAACGTCGGTCGTCAGTGCACCAGCTTCTTTGTGTTGAGAGGCGGGCAGATGCAGTTCTTTAGCGAGCATCAGGGTTCTCCTGACACGCCCGCTCTGGCTGAATACATCAACGCCAAGTACCGAAACGGTCGTCGCAAGATCAAAGCTTATCCTGACCCCTCAGGCAAGGCTCGCAAGACTTCCGCCGTTGTTGGTCAAACCGACTTCTCTCTACTCACAGCAGCTGGTATTACTGTTCTGGCTCGGACTCAAGTGCCGATCGTGGACAGCGTCAATGCGGTCAATCGCATGTTGATGACAGCTAACAAGAAGACCAATATGTTCTTTGATAAGAAGAACTGTGGTGAGACCATCAAGTCTGTCGAGAGAACCAAGTGGGTCGAAGGCAACGCGGACTTGGCGGTGATCGATAAGACAGAAAACGTAGAGCACTTCTCTGATGGTGTTCGTTACGCGACAGACTACTTGTTCCCTGTCCGTGCGTCTAATGTCTCAACAGCACAAGGAAGCACTTTCTGATGGAGGCTATTTCGCTCTATGCCATCATGGTGGTTCAACTAGCGCTTGTTATTATGGGATCGCTGTCCCTGTATCGAGTTGTTCGAAGTCGTCCACATAAGCTGGACTATCTCACTGTGGCAATAGGGCTCGTCTCGGCCACGCAGTTGAATCTGAATTTTGTCCGCATGAAATACGGCGCGACGATTATGAATTACACAGGTGCTCACGATTGGCTTCTTTCCAATCTTGTGGGTGCAGCTTGTCTTTTGTTCTTGCTACTGTCATTGCGCAAAACAAAGAGTATTGTATGACACTAGGCTTGTTTCTGCAGTATCTCTATCTGTTCATGAGTTGTGGCATTATTGTCTCAACGCTCCCAGGAGCCTACCGACTCATCACAGGAAAGAAACCACTGCGTCCGTTTGACCCGTTGAAGCTAAGCTTCCTACTGGTGGCCGTGTGCATAATTAACTCGTTTTCGCTACGGTTCGGTGAGTTGCATGACAGCGACTCCATCGCACTACTGGCTTCGAGAGGATTGTCTACACTGTCTATAACTGCGACCGCGGTGGTAATGTTTATCACTGAGAAGGTCGTACTACGTGCCCGAGAATCCTGAATACTATGGCATGGGCGCTATTGCGGCTGCGTTGATCACGGCGTGGACAAGAATGCGACCCGCCATGAAAAAGCTGCAAGGCGAAGAAAATACGTCTCTACGAACCGACCTTTTCACGCGGATTCGTGAGTTGGAAAAACAGCTTAACGAGCAAGACACCAAACACGATGAGACAGTGAAAGCTATACGTTCAGAGTATGAAGGTATTATTGAGCGTATGCAAACGCGACACGACGCCGAGTTAGCTAAGTATCAAGAGAAGATAAACATGCTAATTGAGGCTGTCACAAGAGGCACTACGCCTCCTTACACTAAGGAACAATAAATGGCAAGTTCTACCCCGAAGGTCGCTAAGGCTACGCCGGAAGCACCTAATCCCCAGGCCAACGAGCAGAATACGACTCAGACGACTCTGCCCGAGAATCCTGATCCCGTAGTCCGCGCGGACGAGAACGTTCGTATGGTTGTTGCTCGCACCGGTCAGGCTGTTGAGAATGTCTCCACCCTCGTGGCTGAGACGCTCGATCATCTGGAAACTGAGGCCCGCGCCAACCGTTACGCTAATGATCGTAATCTCGATACGCTCTCGCTTGAGCAGCGTGATCACGCTCAGACGCTCGCTTACGCCCTCGGCATTAATGGTCAGCAGAGCAATGATGAACTCATGAAGAACGCTAAGAAGCGTGCGGAAGAGCTCAAGAACTACAAGCGTGACGAGTCTAAGGACAACAAGGCTAACTCTGTTCCGGCCAACTGGCGGATTACGCCCAAGGATGATGGTACCATTGAAGCCATCAATACTGTCACGCAGAAGACTTTCAGCGGCAAGCCCGAAGACCTCTTCAAGGCTAGCTAAGAATGGCTACACCTACCGCTATCAAGGATGTTTCGACTCCGCGTGATGATTATCTTGCGCAGTCTGCTCTCTGGGAGAAGTGCCGGGCGGTATGCGGTAGTGAAGAAGAAGTTCTCTCTCACGACTTGCTCGTGCACGCACAAGGGAATTTCCTTATTCCTTTCTCTCCCTCTATGACGCAGGAGCAGTACAATCTGTTTAAGCGTGAGGCAGAGTTGCCCGGTATCTCAGCCGAATTCACTCAGCTTCTTGTTGGTGGACTCTTGCGTAAGGAGCCCCAACTTGAACTACCAAAGGATGCTCCCGAAGAAGCACTGGACTGGTTAACCAACGAGTTCGGTGTTGACGGGACGCCCCTGAATGCTTTCATGCAGTCTACTGTACACGAAGAAGTCGTGACCACTCGTGGTTGGATATTCGTGGACTACGACGAAGATGAGAAAATTCCTTTCGCTACTATGTATCCCGCCGAGTCAATTGTTAACTGGCGCAGGAGTAAGACCGAGCTTACGCAAGTAATCGTTAAGGTCGAAGAGCTTCTGGAGAGTAGTAACGAATTCCACCCTGTTTACCAGCCCGCCTACTATGTCCACGAGTTAGTCAATGATGTCTACCAAGTCCGTACGTTCAAGCAACAGTACGACGAGAACGGCAACGTCAGAGACAACAACTGGCTGCAAGTGGGTGACCCCGTCATTCCTGAAATGCGTGGTAAACCTCTTAACTTCATTCCTGCTTGGCCTTCGAATGGTGAAATCGAGTTGCAGAATCCTTTCCTGCTCACGATTGTGAACAAGGAAATCAATCTATTCAACAAGATTTCTCGTCGTAATCACCTTCTGCTGGGCGCTGGCACGTACACTCCGTATGTATCGGGTGTGGCAGATGAAGCAGACTTCTTGAAGATCACTCGTTCGGGCTTGGGTTCTTGGCTTCACCTTCCTGACAAGGACGCTAAGATTGATGTCGTCAAGGTGCCCACAGAGGCACTCGTGGACTACGATCGTTCCATTGAGGGTAACATTGAAGAAATGGCTCGCTTAGGCGTTCGTATGCTCAGCCCTGAGACCGCTCAGTCGGGTGTGGCTTTGCAGCTTAGAAACGCGAGTCAGACCGCAAGATTGGGTACTCTGAATACTAAGCTCTCTGCTGTTATGACTCAGGTTATTGCTGTTATGCTTAACTGGCGTTACGGCAAGGAATATGATGCATCAGAGATTAAGTTTAAGATGCAGGACGACTTCGACAACATCGTGACCGGCGAGGGCTGGTTGCGTCTTGCCACTGAGTGGTACGAGAATAATCTCATTCCTCGTTCTGTGTGGATTAATCTGCTCAAGCGGAATGACATCATTCCCGACGATTACGATGACAAGGAAGGCTCTAAGGAAATGGATAAGGATATGCTTGATTTCAAGAAATATTCTGACACCATGCAAACAAAGGTGAACGACAATGCCATTGCCTAGTACAACTATGGTTTTTGATGTTGCGCAGGATCCTACGGATTGGGAGCGCTACGTTATCGACGTCTCAGGCTTGCTCTTGCCGGGTGAATCTGTGACAGGTCACACCGTTGAAACGATGGCAGAATCGTTGCTGTATAACTTTGACCAAGGCACAAACGACTACGCCACCGTTCGCTCTGGCAATATTATCACTATGTGGCCTAGGGTTAATCCTTCTACCTATCCTGCCGGTAAATTCGACACGGAAGTTATCTGTCCGTTTCGTGTTACTGTGACTATGAAGACAGCCACTACGCCTCTTCGCAGAAAGCAGTTTACGGTGGCAATTAAGATTGTGGAACGCTAATGAGAGTGCTAATCAAAGGAGTAGAGGCTACGCTGGCCAAGGAAGGTGACGGCTACGGTCTGGCTTTCTTTGGTTCGCGTTCTCTGCTTGCAATCGGAGAAGAGTTTGAGGTAGAGACTCAGCGCTTTAAGGTGTTGGGTATTGGTGTCTCTGACTTTAATTCTAAAGTCATGAAGGCGAGCCTTGAACTTATTTGATAACGAGAAGGTGTTGGCAATACTGGGCGCTGGGCTTCAAGAGCTCGACGTTGTGGTTGCCTCGCCTAGTACTATCCTTGTCGGGGGTATCAATACTGTAGCGGATGACATTGAGGCAGCAATTCAAGCCTTTTATGCCACCAACAGAGGAACAGCTTATTTTCCTCGGGGCTACTTTAATGGTACTCCCGATATAATGGAGTACGTCTCATGAGACAGAACGTAATTACTCGCACAAGCAAAGGTGCGCCTCTGACAACTCAAGAGTTGGACGACAATTTTACTTTGCTTAACAACTTGTTCATCGGGCCAAGTGCGCCAGTGAATCCTCCGATCCCCTACATGTGGGTTCAGACGTTTCCAAACGGTGATCTAACAGTATGGGTTGATGATGGCTCTTAGGAATGCCTTTGGCGGGTTAGCTCTTCAAGAGACTCTCGCCCAGATCGGCGTGTACGCAAGTCGTATCGCCAGTTCTCTTGGTTTTATGTCGTACGACACCAGCGGTCGTTTGCGTGTTATTCTAGCTGATAATGCTAGCCCCATTTCTAATATGGGCGCAGCCGGCGGTTACAACATGCAGTATGATCAGTATGGTCAAATGATGCAAGGTGCTATGAACCTCCGTGCTAGGATTAATGTGTCGTAATGGCTACTATAAACACACTCCGCAAGTTTCTCGACCGCAAACAGTGGGAGCCCTGCAACTACTGTCCTAACGGTAGTACCTCAAATACCTTTGTGGCCAGCAGCAAGGCTGATCCGCATAAGTTCTTTCCGCTGGGTAATACTACGGTTGCCATGTATGACCCTACTGACGATGGTTGGACTTACTTGCCTAACCCCTCTATGGGTGGCACCTTCGGTGGCGGTACTTGCGGCGGTTGTGGACTTCAAGGCCCAGCTGGCAATGCTACAGCAGGTACGACCACTACTATAACCACTAACCTTAACTTGCCTAGCGATCTTCGTGGTTACAGGCTTCGTATTACGGCTGGCCCCAACGCTGGTCAAGAGCGTACAATTCTAAAGAATACACTCGGTGCTAACTCTGTTATCACTGTCGACACGCCGTTTCCTACGGCAATCACAACGGCTTCGGCCTACGTGTTGCTCACCGGTCGTTTTTACTTCTTTAATGGCGGTACGCTCTCTGCGAGCAGCTTCCGTTATTATGATACGGCTACTAACACGTGGAACAACATGTCCGTTACCGGTCTCCCTGCTACGTGGGGCACCGATGGCAAGCTTGTTGTGACTGACTCAACAATCCAGTACGTTACTTCTACGTCTACTGGTGGTAACTCTTCGACCACGATTGGTACGAGTGGTAAGGCTTGGGTAGCCGACGCTTGGCGTAACTTCCAGGTGCGTATTATTAGCGGCACAGGTGCAGGACAGATTCGAACCATCAGCAATAACAGTGGCAACACGCTTACTGTCTCTGCGGCTTGGACTACTGTTCCTGACAATACGTCCGTGTACGTGATTGAAGGTAACGATGACTACATCTACCTGATGGGTAATGCCTCAGGTACTATGTATCGTTACTCGCTCACTGCGGCTACTTGGACTACTCTCGCTCCTACTACGGGACGCGCTGGTGCTCCCTCAAACGGTATGACCGCCAATTGGATCAACGGTGTTACAGCCGCTGACTGGCTGGATGAGACCTTGCCTCAGAGTAATGGTAGGTATATCTACTCCTTTCGTGGTAACGGTAGCAATGCGCTAGACGTATACGATATTGCTTCAAATAGTTGGTCGGCACCCGCTTACTCTGCTATGAATGAGGCAATTCAGTCTTCGGGCGGCACAGAGAGTATTGGTGGCTTCTTGTACATTATGCTCGGTAGCTCTGGGCGCATGCTCAAGTTTAATATCGCCACTAACACGATGGAGCCTTGCTCTCAGCTTTGGTACTCACAAGGCTCTGCCATTACTGGTGATAGAATGTTCAGCCACTCGTATTTCGACGGTGGTACAAGAATCGATTTCCTATACTATATTACAGCATCCCAGAATATGCTGTTCAGGATGATGTTGATTTAATATCTGGGAGAGTGGCTATGGCTGCTCTCCTTTTATTTGGAAGACACAGATGACAAACGCTGTTACTAAATCCTACGATGCCGCCGTTGACCGTGCCGCAATGCTACGTCTCCATGAACGTAGGATGCATGGTAAGATCGGCGTAATCTTGGACGAACACGCAGATGAACTCGAGAAGATCATTAAGGCAGGTGCCTCGAAGTCTGCGCTCGATAAGGAAATGAATCGTGCTTATGATAAAGCAGAACGTGAGAGCAGTCAGTCGCTCATTTCACTTATGGCTGACCAAGTTTCTTTCCAATTTCAAAAGTTCGACGCTTCAATCGGAAAGCTCTGGCGCACCAATCAGGCTAAGATTGTACCAGAAAACTTCGTCCTCAAAGAAAAGCTGGTTGACAATGATACCCTGTCAGGCGCATGGGGCAAGGTATCTAAGGCCGAGCGTCAACGAATTGAACAAGTAATCCGTCGCGGCGTAGCGAACAAAAAGACCGCCGAAGAAATTGCGGTGGAGGTCCGTCGCGGCAACGTTCATAAGCTGTCTCGTTCCCAAAGCGAGGCGCTCACGATCACCGCCATGACGTCGGTAGTGGCGCAGGCTGACCACGCTGTCTACGAGGCTAACAGCAAGGCTCTACTCGGTTGGCAGTACATCGCTGTGCTCGATAGTCGTACCACTGAGCTCTGTGCTCACCGAGACGGCAAGGTCTATACTATTACTCAACGTGATATGTTGCCTCCCGCACACTATCGCTGTCGTAGTACTACTGTTCCAGTATTTAAGTCTTGGGCTCAGATGGCTGAGTTGGAAGGCGTTGCTGAAGTACGCCGTCAGAATATAAAGAAGCTGACCAAGAAGCAGCGTGCTTTTTACGATGGCCAGACTCCTTTACGTGAGACTTACGATCAGTGGCTCAAGCGCCAACCCGAAGAAGTGCAATACAAGCACCTTGGCGATTATGAGAAAGTACGCTTGCTCAATGAGGGCAAGATCACTCTCGACTCATTCACCAACGACAAGGGTAACAGTATTGGCTTGAAGGAGCTTCGTGCTCTTACTTATGACACGCCTACAGGCGACAGTCGTAGGTTCGCAATTGCCAAGAACACGCTTGACGCAATGCAGTTGGGTGTTTCCACGGCGGATCAGTTGATTGATGATCCTAAATTCTTTAAGACTTTGCAGGATTACTATCTGTTGCAGAGCAAAGACTTGGATGGCAATCTTTCTCTAACTAATTACCGTGGCGCGCTGCTGCACACAAAGAAAGCAACCAAGACTCGCGTTATTAACTCTATGCCCACTGAAGATCAATTACGCTTCAATCCTATTACTGGTCGCTACGAAGACACTCGCCTGTACCAACCTAATCCTGCTGTCTACGAGAACGCTCTGCGTCTTGTACGCGAGAGTGAGAAGTTGAACAACAAAGATAAGGCTTTCATTACTGACATGATGGATGCGCTTGAGCTCAAAATGAGCATGAACGAGCGGGCTGTTATTGCAGACAATCTTCGTATCATCATTGGTAGGCAGCGTGAGAACGCAGAGCCTTGGGCTAACTTCAAGGGTGTCATTCAGGCACAGCTTAAGTTTGACATTATGAATATCTCGGACTCGCTTGAGACACAGCTTAGGTCTGATAGTAATCCGTTCAAGAAGCTCTTGCAGGATGCGTACATCGATCCAGTTCTTGGACCCGTACAGCTGCAGGAATTGCATGATAGCTTCTTATCTAACATTACTAAGAGAAATCGTTGGGAAGACAAAGTTGCACCCAAAATCGCTTCTGAGTTACGCCCGATCTTCTCTCGCAGCATTCCGCTCAAAATCAGCCTCAGGCTCTCGGACAGAGACCTCCAGCAGTTTTACTTACGGTTTGCTCACCGTCTGGCTTTCGCTGAGCTACCTGACAGAGATACACTGGCAGTTACTCTTGGCAGGGACTTGTATAATCTTGCTAATTTAAATGGTAGCAGGAATGAGTGGTATAATCTCGGGCTGAAATTACTCGAGAGCAAGAAGGCTAGGAGTTATTATGAAATTGAAACCTACGGTGTCCAAAAGAGACGCATGCGTTCTCGCCTTAGCGGGAATTACTTTGGGCCTTATTACGATACTCAGGCATTCAACATACGAGTTACCGACCCACGAATTCAGGAGTATAGCCGCCTACAGCGTAGTGTCGATATTGGACTTCGTGTATCTGTGGTTTCTGATGATAATCGTTTGGTCATACGTCCAGGTTATAAAACCTACTTTGTTGACCGGGGTGTTCTCGGTTATCAAGACACGCGTATTCCTATTACAAGTACAAGCAGCTTTTCTGATTTCCCTGATAGCTTCATTGACAAGGAATTTGCCGACACGCTGAACTGGGCGTCCAACACTAAGTACCGCATCGACAACGATATGTTCGATTTCATCAACAAGTTGGTTTATTTTGAAGATGATCGTGGTAATGCTAAAAAGTACAACGAACTCAACGAGTACCGTAAGTACCTGCAATCGCGTCAGGACACTTATGAACGCTTTAAAACGATGGGTTGGCTACGCAAGAACGACTACACTTTTAGTAACCATCCCTTTATTGATCACCGCGCTCGTATCTACGATCGTGGACTTATCAGTCCACAGTCTGGTGAGACTTTTAGACCGTTTTTAAACACGGCAACTAAGCAGCCGCTCGGTGTGGCTGGTTACAAGAACTTGCAAGATCAGATAGGTGCCTTTCTTGGTGGCCTAGATGAACTGTTTGAAGGCAACTACAACAGTCTGACTATTACTGGCAGGCAGAAGATAGCCGCTAAGTGGAGAAAAGACCTTGTTGCTATTGGTAATGCTATGCAGAGTCGCAAGCCTGCTGATATTCGATTTGTACTTGAGCATCCCATGGTTGCTCGCATTGATGGCGAGGAGCAGGGAAAGTTCTTTCGTTTGGCTCTTGAACAAGCTAAGCTTGATTCTTTTGTTCGTGGAGACTACTCTGATCTCAGTAAGTTTGAAAACTATCTTACTGACTTTGCAATTGAGCAGGACGCGTCATCGTCTGGTGCGCAGATCATTGCGCTAACGACAAAGAACAAACAGCTTGCTGAGTTGTCTAACGTGGTGCCCACTACTCAAAAGCGCCGTCTGTACGACGAAATCGCAAATCGTACTTATCACGATCCTCGCTTTAAAGAATTAAACGAGAAGCTCGGACTCAAGGAAACTGACCTTCGTAAAGCCGCTAAGGCTCAAAACATGGTCACCTTTTATGGTGCGGGCGAAAAGACTTCAGGCTTGAATGTTGAAGGTAAGCTGGGCAAGGTCTTAGGCAAGCAAGAGAACGTACTGGTGGTGAAAGCCTCAGAACGTGACACTGTGCTTCAAGAAATCGATGCCCGTATTGCTCGTGTTGAGCGCTATGACCCTGAGACTGGACAAGAGCTACGTGCTCTCCGACAAAACATCAGAGACGTGTTCAACAAGGGCGAAGACCCCGG
>Ga0182215_1000206_pt1 | contig 11133 bp, 5 predicted proteins | sample G5R1MG_24_FD_128404 | JGI IMG/M metagenome (GOLD analysis project Ga0182215, IMG submission 128404) | Switchgrass phyllosphere microbial communities from Michigan, USA - G5R2_NF_03OCT2016_LD1 MG | ecosystem: Host-associated > Plants > Phyllosphere > Phylloplane/Leaf | place: USA: Michigan... | reverse complement strand
GCGACCTACCCGCCGGGACCTCCCTCGCCTATGGTCGATGACAGGCCTAACCGAGTCGCGACACCCAACTACCGTCCATCTGCCCTGCTCGGCGCCTGGGAGCCGCCCCTACCTTACCTGGCCCTCCGACGCTGCTCTCCCACCCTCGATGCACACCTAGCACGCGCCCCGCCTGTCCTTCCCCGCCCTCGCGATGGCTGCCGCCGCCTATGCGGGCGTGACTGCTCTGATAGCCACTATTGCAAGACCCGACAACCCGACCCGCGCATCCGCCTTCAGCGCCTCCATCGCCGCGAACGGCGCCGACACGCGTGCCACCGCCATCTCTTTGCCGGGGCCCGACTGTGCCGAGAAGACGGAGCTGGAGCAGCAGCTCGCCGCTCTTTGCGCCCGCGTCGACTTCCTCGAACGCAAGAACCGCGCGGCGGCCGACCCCAGTGCCCTACCTCCCACCCCCGCCCAGGACCCCTCTGAGGATGCCCCAGCCTACACACCTTCTGGCGCCATCGGCGACCGAGGCTCGCCCGGTCATGGGCGCCGAGGTTCGAATATGGAGCGAGCTCAATGGGTCTCGAACTGGCTGGCTGCAAAAGAACCCAAGGGCGGTGCCGAGGAGCCTGCCGCGGCCTTGACGGAAGAGCAGCTGAACCATCTTCGCGCCCACCTTAACCAGCAAGCGGACCAGGCAAGTCATTCGACCGCCCCAAAAGCCTCGTGTACCCCACCCACTTGCTAACTTCGCCTCCAGATCAAGAACCAGCGCGAACACATTGAACAGCTCTCCTCGGAAGTCAAGAATCAACTCACGACCCAGAATATGGTCTTCGAGCATGGCATCGAGGATATAGGTGCCCTCAAGAGGGAGCTGGGCAAGTAAGGACTCATGCGACAAGCCTACCCTTGTTCTGTGCGCTGACCACGTCCTATTCACCCTACAGACACCAGCAAGCAAACTTGGCCTTCCAGAAGGCGTTGCGAGAAATCGGTGCTATTGTCACAGCCGTCGCTATGGGCGATTTGAGTAAAAAGGTCTTGATACATGCCAAGGAGATGGACCCGGAAATCACCCTCTTCAAACGCACAATCAACACCATGGTCGACCAGCTCCAGGAATTCGCCAGTCAAGTTACATTTTTGGCCAGAGAAGTCGGCACCGAGGGCAGGCTTGGTGGCCAAGCAAACCTGCCTGGAGTTGACGGAATATGGGCAGAGTTGACCGATAGTGGTGCGTCGTTATGATCAAGACTCCCTTAATCGGCCCGATCCTAACGTCGTTGCAGTCAATGTTATGGCCAAAAACCTCACTGAGCAAGTGCGAGAGATTGCTGTCGTCACTACCGCTGTCGCCCATGGCGATTTAAGCAGAAAGATTGAACGTCCGGCCCGAGGAGAAATTCTTCAACTGCAGCAGACGATCAATACCATGGTGGACCAGCTTCAATCATTCGCAACTCAGGTCACCAAAGTAGCCAGAGATGTCGGCACAGAAGGCAAGCTCGGTGGGCAGGCCGAGATTGCTGGTGTGCAGGGCATGTGGAACGAGCTAACGGTCAACGTCAACGCCATGGCGCAAAATCTGACGACACAGGTGCGCGATATCGCTCAAGTGACTACGGCAGTGGCTCAAGGAAACCTCACACGAAAAGTCGAAGCCGAATGCAAAGGCGAGATTCTTGAGCTGAAGTTGACGATCAACCGTATGGTGGACCAATTACAGCAATTTGCACATGAAGTAACCAAGATTGCACGAGAAGTCGGATCGGAGGGTCGGCTCGGTGGACAAGCTACCGTGCATGGAGTAGAGGGCACATGGAAAGACCTTACGGAGAATGTGAACGGCATGGCCATGAATCTGACAACACAGGTGCGAGAGATCGCAGAAGTCACGACAGCTGTGGCACGTGGAGACTTAAGCAGGAAAGTCAAGGCCGAAGTGCAGGGTGAAATTTTGTCTCTCAAGATTACCATTAACACCATGGTAGACCGGTTGAATACGTTCGCCCAGGAAGTTAGCAAAGTCGCTCGCGAGGTCGGAACCGATGGAATACTTGGAGGCCAGGCCCAGGTCGACAATGTCGAGGGCAAGTGGAAGGATTTGACTAACAACGTCAACACAATGGCCCAAAATCTCACACTGCAGGTGCGAAGTATCTCAGAGGTCACACAAGCCATCGCCAAGGGAGATATGAGCAGACGCGTTCATGTCGATGCTGAGGGAGAAATCCGTCTATTGAAAGACACAGTCAACGACATGGTCATGCGGCTCGACGAATGGTCGCTTGCCGTGAAGCGTGTAGCCCGTGACGTTGGCGTCGACGGCAAGATGGGTGGCCAGGCCGATGTGCGCGACATTGACGGCCGATGGAAGGAGATCACCACCGACGTCAACACCATGGCCCAAAACCTGACGTCCCAGGTGCGCGCGTTCGGCGACATCACCAACGCCGCCATGAAGGGCAAGTTCACGCAAATCACCGTCGAGGCCTCGGGCGAGATGGACGAGCTGAAACGCAAAATCAACCAAATGGTCGCCAGTCTACGTGAGAGTATCCAGCGCAACACGGCCGCCCGCGAAGCTGCAGAGCTCGCCAACAAGACCAAGAGCGAATTCTTAGCAAATATGAGTCACGAAATCAGGACGCCTATGAACGGAATTATAGGGATGACGCAGCTGACGTTGGATACCGACCTGACCCACGCACAGCGGGAGATGCTGACCATTGTGCATAACTTGGCTGGCCAGCTGCTCACCATCATTGACGATATTCTGGACATTTCGAAGATTGAGGCGAACCGCATGGTGATGGAGGAGATTCCATTCTCCATGCGGGGGACGATTTTCAACGCGCTCAAATCGCTGGCGTCGCGGGCGAACGAGCGCAAGCTGAACCTCGCGTACGACGTCAACCACAAAGTGCCTGACTACGTTATTGGCGACTCGTTCCGGCTGCGCCAGATCATCCTGAACCTGGTGGGCAACGCAATCAAGTTCACTGAGCTAGGAGAGGTCAAGGTCGCAATATCCATGGCGCAGGATCAAGAGTGTAGTCCAGACCAGTATGTGTTCCAGTTTGCGGTGTCGGATACTGGAATCGGTATCCGTGGCGACAAGCTCAACCTCATTTTCGACACATTCCAGCAGGCGGACGGATCAACGACACGCAAGTTTGGTGGCACGGGTCTTGGTCTCTCCATTTCCAAGCGTCTAGTCACACTCATGGGCGGTCGCATGTGGGTTGAGTCTGACTTTGGTAAGGGCAGTATCTTCTACTTTACGTGCAGAGTCCGTCTCGGCAAGCCCGATGTCAGTGCTATTCAACCCCAGCTCGTGACATACAAGGGCCATTCGGTTCTGTTTGTCGACCAAGGCAACACCAAGTTCTCAGAGGAGATCATCGAACACCTCAAAGCGCTCGACCTCGTGCCCATGATTGTCAACGGCGTCGACGAGGTACCCGACACGGAGACAGGGGCGGATATGCCGTTCGACTGCGTCATCGTCGATAACGAGAGGATGGCGCGTGAGCTCAGGATTGCCGAACGGTTCAAGTACATTCCCCTTGTCATGCTTACGTCGCATATCACTGTCAGCTTAAGAGTCGCTCTCGAGAACGGCATCTCCAGTTACATGACCACACCGTGTCTGCCAATCGACTTGGGCAACGCGCTTATTCCCGCCCTTGATGGTCGAGCAGCGCCGCTAGTATCTGATCACTCAAAGTCCTTCAACATTCTCTTGGCAGAAGACAACGCTGTCAACCAAAAACTCGCCGTGAGGATCCTGGAGAAATATCACCACCGTGTCACAGTAGCCAACAACGGTCTGGAAGCTTTGCAGCACATACAAAAGAAGCGCTATGACTGTGTGCTTATGGATGTACAGATGCCTGTCATGGTAGGAACTCCTTGGAATTGATTGTTGAAGGCTACTAACGCAAGAGTGCTAGGGTGGATTCGAAGCGACGGCCAAGATTCGCGAGTGGGAACGTGAAAACGGTATTCCATCGACATCCGTCATTGCATTGACCGCTCACGCCATGGTCGGCGATCGCGAGAAGTGTCTTGCAGCGCAGATGGATGTAGGAATGGGTCCTTTGGAAATGCGGTAACCAGGCTGACTTTCTCAGGACTACCTCTCGAAGCCTCTACGCCAAAACCAGCTCATTCAGACCATTCTTCGCTGCGCTACTCTTGGTGGCGGCAGTCACGTCCCAAGAGATCACTTACCCGATCTTCAGCTTCCCGGCAGTGACAGTCCGGCTGCTAAGAAACGCCCGCAACTAGAAACCAGAGGCTACACGGAGAGAGGTGGCGCTGATAGCCCTCGACTGCTGGCCGTGGATCAGACGGATAACAATAGTGTCGAGAGAGTACGTTCCTTGTCCGCTTCGTTGTAAGTTACATTCCTGACGGATTTCCAGCTGTTACTTCGCAGCCACAGTAGCTGAACATCGGCAAGGAAGAGGAGAAGGCTGGATTGAGCCAACTCCCTGGACCACCAGAACCACGTCTATTTTCGCGGATACCCATACCGGCTCTGCGCCCCATTCGCAAGCCTATCCACCGTGGCCAACCCGAACGATGGCTGTCTTGAGGGATTGGACATTGGCGTTTGTAAGGAGGTTTCTTTTTTTTTTTTTATACTTGGACCAGAAGATACTGAACCTTGGGGGAGTTTCATGTGCCTTGCCCTATCTCTTATCCCTACTCGCTGTTCTTTTCACGTACACCGACTGTATCATTGCATATTCAGGAGTTTCTGTCTCGTGGGCTGGTCATTTTGTAGTCTATCCTTTTGGGGACTCTGCCGGAGAAACTAGTTCTCACGCCCGCACGTTCGTTCCTCGCCCGCGCACGCCTTCCGCAGACGACGACTTGTACTGTTTGAATACTACTCTGACTGGAATCTCTCCACGTATGCTGCCAGGGCGGGTGATGTTTCGTGCCTTGGGCCATTGGACGCTGCATCACCACGCACCAGACTCCGAAGTAGGGGTGGTGGTGCTGACGTCGTTGTACCTAGGCGGTTATCGATAACCAACAAAAGACGCGATCAGACGTGCCGTTCACTGCCTCCCCTCTTCTTTTCCCTCTCATCCTCCGCTGACGCGGCCACTAATGCCTAGCATGGGAGTGTAGGCTCCAAAACTATTGCATTGATCTTCCGATGCTGTCTCCTGCATTTCCCGCTGTTCTTCTCTGGTTCCGTGGAACATTGTCCGGGCAACAAGGTCGCGCGGCGCGTCCGTGATTGCGACAGCCTCTTTTCACCAGCTGCACATCCTCTCCATCCGAGAACGGCAAGCACAGGGTCCGCCTGGCACGTGCTACACGGTCGATTGTCACATTTCCTTTCACTCTCCTCTATTTCTCGCACCATCGCGAGGGTTTCCCACGCTTATATAACAGCGGCCCCGTATCCCGCCTGCTGCAAAACGCCACGCGCGCCTCGGTCGACCTCGTCTGTATCACGTCTAGTCATAGCCCGGATGAGCCCACGGTTCACCTTCACCTCCACCTTCGCAACATTTTTCCTGGCCTGGTGATTTTAGGTGGTGAAAAAGATCGCCATGGCCGCGCCAAACCCACCTCCCACATTGAGCGTGACCGAGCTGGAGCAGCAAATCTGCGCATTCATGGGAGTTCTTAGCAGTACAGTTAGCGCAGACAGCCCACGCCATCGAGCGACCCTGCGGAACCTATACCATCAACTAGGGGAGGCTCGACGGCGGGAGGTAATGGCAGGTCCGTCCGGTACCTCTAGTGTACAGACACCGTCTGGGGATCTGGGAACGACTACAATACCGCGCTTCAGCAGGAAAACCACTGAGGCTAGCCGCAAGCACGGCCTCGATGCTGAATGGCGCGAGCCTAAGCGTGTGAACAGCCAGCCAAGCCCAACCTCGCCCAGGTCACCAGTCGAGTCATCGTACTGGCATACGCTGCCGATGCGTACAGTATCCGAGGCTGCACCAATTACAGACCTCACGAGACCGAGCATCGAGAATCTCACAGAGCCAAGCCCTTCTACACCAGACCCGTTTCCAGAGCTTGCCCATGCGTATCCGGCGGCCGATGATGGAGGTCGTCCGCAATTGACTGATGCGTTCAACCAGGACTGGATGGGCGAGAAGGATTTGGCCTCGTTCCTTTTAGAACCTGCCGCGCCAGGGGACGACTACGGCTTTCAGCAGCAGCCATTGCCGCAACTGAAAACTGCATTCGACTTTATGAAACGCGAGGTGCCCTACTTCCCAGGTCCAGATCTTCCGCCATGGGCCGCCGCGGAAACTGATTCCGAGGACTATGGCGAATTCCCGCTTACGGAAGTTGAAGCAGATGCCATAGAGAAGCTCCTCGAGAACATCAAGGATCATGGAGAGGTTCCAGCGGAACGAGAGGCCACGCCGGCGATTATGACGTGTGTCCTGAAAGAGTACCAGAAGATTGGCCTTACCTGGCTGCTAAAGATGGAGCGCGGGAATGTCAAAGGCGGTATTTTGGCCGACGAGATGGGCTTAGGCAAGACAGTGCAAGCACTTGCACTTGTGTGTGCCAATCGTTCGGCAGACCCACTTTGCAAGACCACCCTCATTGTTGCCCCTGTTGCGTTGATGCGTCAATGGGAAAAGGAGATTGAAAGACATGTCCACGCTCGCCACAGATTGAGTGTATATCTGTACCATGGTAGTGGAACGAATGTTGATTTCAGTCGACTTCGCACATATGACATCGTTTTGACTACCTTTGGCACGCTCACCTCGGAGTACAAGAAGGAGAGTCGAAGAGAGTCGAGTTACGTTCAGCGGGAGCTGAACAATCCCAACTTCCATCGTAAGGCCAAGGAAAAGTTGGCGTTGTTGGGACGAGAGTGCATGTGGTGAGTATCATCTTCCTATCCGCTCACCGACATATCGTAACTTCTTCTAGGTACCGCATCATCATTGATGAAGCTCACAACATTAAGAACCGTAACACAAAGGCATCAAAAGCGGCCGCTGATTTGCAGGCCCGCTACCGTTTGTGCATGACAGGCACACCGTGAGTCTTGAGCCTGAGGCGTGCTCCAACCTTGAAACGCATGTGTACTAATTACTGCTAGTATGATGAATTCCGTCGACGAGCTATATCCCCTTCTTCGCTTCTTACATGTTGCACCTTATAGAGAATGGAGCAAATTCAATTCTGATATTGGCAAAGTACGTTATCCTAGAATGTTATCATTACATCTCGCATCCTTGATATGCTGACTTGAAGGTCAGCCGGTAAAGCATTCAAACGCATACACTAGAAATCAAGCCATGAACCGCGTGCAGATACTACTTGGATCCATGATGTGCCGACGATTGAAGACTTCCAAGGTGGACGGCAAAGAAATATGCACTATTCCACCCAAGCACACGGAGACAACCAATGTCAAATTCTCAGATGCGGAACACGAACTGTACAAGGCTCTTGAGACCAAGTCGCAGCTTCAGATGAACCGCTTCATCGAAAAGGGGTCTGTTGCAGGTAAGCCCGCTCTTACAGCGGTGTCCTTGGCAGCCTTACACCCGCCTCGTAGAAAACATGCTAATCGATCTCAAAGCCAACTACGCCAACGTTCTGGTTCTCTTGCTGAGGCTGCGACAAGCTTGCTGCCATCCTCACTTGATCAAGGACCTCAGCCAACCTGCCACTGAAGGGATCGATGAGGGCGATCTACTCGAACGTGCTCGAATGCTTGATGAGAGTGTCATCAACCGGTTACAGTCGTTTGATTCCTTCGAGTGCCCTGTTTGTCTGGAGGCTGATCCCAATCCCACCATCATTATTCCATGTGGACACACTGTATGCGGCGCATGCGTGCAAAAGTTGGTTGATGCTGCTCGACAAGAAGTGAATGAAGGTGTCCGAACCGCGAAATGTCCACAATGTCGGGGAGAACTCCACTCCAAGCTCATTACCGACTACAGACATTTCTGTAAGATTCACTGTCCCGAGAGGCTTGATCCATCTGAAGTCGACAACGAGGATGGGAGTGATGATGGGAGCTACGATTCAGACTCGGATGGTGATATTTCAGATGACGGTGAAGAGATCAATGAGAAAGGCGACCTTGCTGGCTTCGTTGTATCGGATGATGAAGACGACACTGTGGACGATTTTGATGATGGCGAGAAGTCTGACTTTATCAAGGAGGAAGAGTCTGGCGCTGCAATCCCCCCAAAGTCCAAAGCTAAGAGTGAGAAGAATTCCAGGAGCCGTAAAGGCGAAGACAAGGGTAAGAGCAAAGGCAAGGCGCGTGCTGAGCCGAAAAAGACACTGGCTCAACTCAAGAAGGAGTCACTTCGCAGCAAGGCTGCCAAGAAAAAGTATCTTCGGCGCTTGGAAAAGGACTACGTGCCATCCGCCAAGATCGAGAAAACCGTGGAATTGCTCGCGTCCATTGCCGAGAACGATCCAACAGAGAAGACTCTTATTTTCTCTCAGTTCACTTCGTTGTTGGATCTCATCGAAGTCCCATTGAGCCAGCAGAAAATTCGCTATCAACGCTACGACGGCAGCATGAAAATGGACGAGCGTGCCGATGCTGTCAGTGCTTTCATGGATGACCCCAACGAAAACGTCATGCTTGTCTCGCTCAAAGCAGGCAACGCAGGTCTCAACCTTTGGAAGGCATCCCAGGTCATCATTCTCGATCCTTTCTGGAACCCCTTCATCGAAGATCAAGCAGTCGATCGTGCTCACCGCATGCCTCAGCCGCGCGAAGTCACTGTCCACCGTGTACTCGTTCCTGAGACCATCGAGGACCGCATCTGCGTTTTGCAGGACAAGAAGCGCGAAATCATTGGCGCTGCACTCGATGAACAGGCCTCCAAGAGCTTGACACGTCTTAATGTTCGCGAGCTGAGATATCTTTTCGGTATGAACTAACCGCTAGTTTCGGTTCCGCTCAGAGAGGCTCGCATCTCTTCTTCTCCTATATCTATCTCTACCCTGCAACGTAGCCACCAGACACATCATGATGGTGTTTTGCTTTCTGCCCCGCGACAGGATTTCTGGGCCCTTTCTTTGTCTCCTTTTCGTACTCCAATCGACACCTGCATGGGATCCTGGCGTCTACGGAGATGGGGCTGCAGCGCACCTATACACACATACGCACGCGCGACGTCAAGTGATGGAAATTATTACACATTTGCTATTCCTTCACGCTTGGATTCTGGGGGGAAAAAAAGGCGTTCTTCGTAGTCGTCTTCGTTGCCGTGCGCAAATCCATGTCTCAACCTGATTAGTGCATTTTTTTGTGGCGACTGTGATGATCATGTGATAATTGAGCTATCTACTAGATGTTGTGCCTGGAAGGGAGGAAACGTTGTGTATGCGTGTAGTCAATGCAACAGGGCAAGGCCGATACAGACTGCATTTGTTCATGGATCAATTTGCTAGGCTGTGCACGATGCCTTTGGAGTTTCAACGAAGGACCGGGGGGTGTAGAAACCCCCAATATTACTCATTTTGAATGTGGAATCTGTGTGCTATGACGCTATCTATCTGATTGAGTAAGAACAAGGCAAAACGACATGAAATTGACAGCCACGTGATTAGGTAGAAAGAACTTGTATCTAGGCTGCGGTGTGTTCTCAAACGCCAGCCAGATACTATGGCTCAACAAGCTGTCGGTCCACTACTCTCAAGCTCGCGTAACGCGCTATGAGGGCTTCCAACCGATGAGTCATCCACCGGCGGCGGCTTGCGGTGTCGATGCTGGTCATCCTTTGGCGCTGGTGGAGGCGGAATTTGTGCAACCCAGAACTTGGGGTACTGTCGCTGGATGTTGTTGGTCATCAAGGCAGTAACAAGTACCACGGCAGATGACAGTAGCAATACGGGCAGGAAATACCATCGCAGAGCCCAGATGTTCGGATCAAGACACGGGAGTAGTGCTGTTGCACCGGCTGGAGGATGGGTGGTCTTGGTCAGATGCATGACAACAAGAGCAATAGCGGTTGCGAGACTACATGCGAGCCATTGCAGTCGTGGAAACTCATCGTCCTGGAGGTTAAACTGGAAGATGGTGGCGACAATGATGCCAATCAACCCGCTGAAGAAGTGGCCGAAAACGAGCGAGCGAGGTTGGGCAAGTGGGACATCGATCGCTCCGTAGCAAAGAATTGCAGAAGCGCCCTGAGGGGCCATTGTCAGTAGCCGCAGGCCAATGTGATCGATTCGGCAGACGCACAAATGAAGCAACGATAGGTGGTACAGCGCGGCTGGTGAAATAGTCGGTATGTCCGAAGATAGCAAGAATGACGCTCAGTCCGCAGAATGCACCAAAAAAGCCATACACACAGATGATCCATGTTGGAGAAGATGATGGAGCTTTCGCACGGTAGCCAAGCCAGTGGCTGACTGGCGCTGGAAGGCGGGCGAGTCCGCGCTGGATGAAGCGTTCAGCCGGGACCAGAGGATCCCACAGCGGCATGATGAGCGAGCGCTCAATGAAAGGTGAATTTAGGTGTGCGAGGATGGGGGGTGAAGTTGAGAAATTGTGAGGGAACGTGTTGTGAAGAAGTCGGGGAGGCAGGGTAAACATGAAGCTAGGAAGGAAAGATCGATGACCGGAAGGAACCTAACACGCATTGGGCCTGTACCAATGCACCCCGGACTGCCGGCTGGCTGGCTCATACTCTCCGTTTAGTGAAGATCACGAGTGTGGCGTCTACCCTCTAGAGATCTGACTGCAGGAGACGAGGGCTGCATTGACGAGAGGTCGGTCGTGAAAACTCCATTTACCGAGATTTGAACGAGTTTCGGGCGAAATCAACCGCGCAGGATTTGTACCAGGACGGCGCTGCTTAGGTGCTTGGATCTTCCAAAATCACGGGAAAATATAAAGAGAGACGCGATCGTCTGTGCTTGGCGGGCGGGCCATGTTGATGCGATGGAAAGACATGCCCCTCTTTCCCGCGAATCGCTGTTTTAGGCTTGTGCTTTCCAAGGCTTCTCACATCCCAATCCTCTCTTTCCCACGCCTATCATCGCTGCCGCAAATTACGCAATGGTCGAATGTCCCGAATGTAGCGCTCACGCGGATGTGACAAAGGACGGCGCTTGGGCGCACTGCGCATCCTGTATGTGATCGACGGTTAT
>Ga0182215_1000203_pt1 | contig 11225 bp, 30 predicted proteins | sample G5R1MG_24_FD_128404 | JGI IMG/M metagenome (GOLD analysis project Ga0182215, IMG submission 128404) | Switchgrass phyllosphere microbial communities from Michigan, USA - G5R2_NF_03OCT2016_LD1 MG | ecosystem: Host-associated > Plants > Phyllosphere > Phylloplane/Leaf | place: USA: Michigan... | reverse complement strand
GTCGCCATGCAACGGCGTGTCGGGATAGTGGTGGGCCAGCACGGCGCGCGGCGCGGCCTCAATCTCGCTGTAGGCAGCAGCCTCCCAGCCGAGCGGCTTCCACGCGACCGTGCTGGCGCTGATGCCGGCGCATACGTCGAGGTATCTCATATCTTCACCCCCCGAAACACCCGATCCAACACCAAATCCTCAGCCTCAGCCACAACCAGCAACGCCGTCATCAGCCGCGGATCCTTCGTCTCACCAGCCACAGCCTTCAGGCACTCCCGCACCACGCGCGCATTCCTGACACGCTGCGATGCGAGATACGCCGATACGGCTTCGTCGGGGTAGTTGGTGACGATCATAGCAGCCAATCCACAAAGCAGGCGACGAGACACAAGATAACGATGAATGATAGCCAGAAGGCTAGTTCGGTTAGGAGGCGGGGGCGGGTCATTGTGGCGCCTCTGGGAGGGGCATCCAGTGGGTTGGATCAGGAAACAACCTGCCGTGGAAACACCACCAAATGCCATCGCCGCTGAATGGCATATCATTGCGCCAAAAACACTCGCTTACCCGTGTCGGCGCACCATTATTGTACGACCACGCTAACAAAATATGTGTCCCATCCCGCGGCGCCGTCTCAATAGGTTGCCACTGCGTCATTTCCGCCTCCGAGGCTTAGCCAGCCGGTAGATAGGTAACCCGCCCCGTACCGGCTCGCTGATGGTGTGGAAGTTGTACCCGATGTTACCGTTGTAGATGCGGGCGCTTGGGTCCTGCACCTTGGCTAGGGAGAGGATCATGAGGCGTCTCCCGTCGCTTGAGCAATGGCAGCGCGAACGAGTTTGGCGGCCGCAAGCATGTCATCTCCGCGAGGTCCGTGCACATGTTCCGAGACGGCAATGTCGAGCATCCCATATGGACGGGCGACTTGTTCTAGCGCTGCCAGCAACTCGGCATTGATGCGCCGAAGCCGGTCGCACTCACGCCGATCATAATCCGCCTGACGCTCGGCAGCGTCGATGCGCTCGGCGATATTGAATGCGAGGTTATCCCGAAGATAATCCTGCGTTGCGTCGAGCAGGCCAGCATAGATGCTGTCAGTCGCCTGCTTGAGCAGCGGCTGCACCGCCTTCTCAATAGCACCCGTGACGTCGTGTGCGACGTCTTCCCACGGCTGGTTTAGGATGCGCGCGCTCACGCCGCCACCCCATGCCGCGCTTCCCACGCTGCCATAGGAACGCCCATAACCTGCCCAGAACGGATTTGCGCCTCCAGCAGGTTGCGGCAGCCTTCCTGAGACTGTGCGCGGCTGATCTCGACGTTGTAAGAATCGATGTTAGCCAGCCGCTCGTTGTGCGGAATGGAACGACGGATGCCGGCGGCATTGAGATGCTTAATCCGGTGATGCAGCACGTGGACGTTAATGTAATAGCCGTCCTCGCGCATTTCCTTGAGCGCCGCGAACGCGCTGTTTTCCATGACGTATTCGTCAATGATTTCGATAGTGGGGAGCATGTTACTTATCCTCATCGGGTTTGCGGCCATAATGGAAGCCGTCCTGGTCTTGCCAGCCTTCTTCGGTGTTTATGTAGAGAGTATAGAGACCGCCGATCAGTGCGGCGGCAGCGATGATGTAGACAATCATGGCATTCTCTCCTTTTATGTTTTTACAAAAATATTTAATACTTATCATGTCTCCTGCTCGGCGCGCGCTCCATCTACGACCTCAAACAGCCGCTCTATGTCGCGCTCGCGCTGGTAGGACTGATATTCCTCAACGGCTTCAATGATGGTGTCCTTGTCCGACGCTTCCTTGATAGTTTCGAACAAGTCGTTGACGTTCCACAGCAGATGTCCGGCTGTGCTCGTCTGGTCCTCCGCTTTCTTCAGCAAGGCATTCTCAAGCTGATAGTCGCTGATCTCCAGCGCGCGATTATAGGCCTCAACGACATACGGCACAGTCTTGTCGGCCACAGCGGCCTTAGCCTCAGCCGCGGTCAGCGCATCAACCTCATTATCAAACAAATCAGCCTCGGCATAAACCGAACCGCTGCCGACCCCAGTCTCAAGGCACATGTAACGGGCGCCGCTATCATAGTGGCCATACTGAGAGTTGTACTGGACGCTGCCGATCGTCAGCATGCGCACGTGAGGCACATGAGCCGTATAGCGCAAACTCAGGTCATTATGGTGCGCGTATGATGCGGCGCACCGCGGACAGCCAAACGTGTATTCGTTGCCAGCGGGTGAGACTGCCGACCACTTCTTGGTGTCGTTGCAATCAGGGCACGGGCGCTGCTTGGTCTGAGTGGTCGTGCCAGCGTGGTAGACAACGTCGCCAATGCTGAACTTGGTTTCGATGATAGCCATTACATTTCTTCTCCATATAACTCAGGAACTTGCACCCCGTTGACCGCTGCCAGTGTGCGAACCGACGCAACATAGTAGCGAGGCACGCCCCGCCTCTTCCAGTTGCTGTACGCAGTGGTGCTGATGTTGAAGTGATCCATCACGCGCTTGCGACCGATGCGGTCCAGCGCGGCGGCGTGGGGGTTGGGTGCAGTGCTCATACCGCTTCATATCACGGCAAATTATATTCACAAGCGTGAATTTTGTGGATTGACGCAATTAGTTCAAGCGGCTTATAAGGTCCCCAACAAGGAAACCCAAAATGCCCCACCTCATGACCCGAAGCGACATTGACGAGCTGATCGCCGACCATGCCCGCAACATGGCAGCACTCCGTGCGACCGGGGCGTTCGCCAAGTATGGCAGCGCACTGCGCGGCACCGGCGATGTGCAGCATGGCGAGGCTGATGCGTTTCGTGCGGCGCCTTACGCCGGGTGGCCGCTGTAATGCAGTTGGAGATCCCCACCAACGCCGATATCATGCGCTCCGTCCATGATGCACAGGCGCGGCTCGGGCTGGAGCCTGAGTTTGCCACGATTGAGTCTTACTGGCGCGACCCAGCACCGTTCGAGGCAGAACGCACCAAGGGTCAGGCCGCTATCAACGCTTTGTTTGCCGATCATGAGGCCAACGTACTCCGCCACATGCAGGCTATCTGGGATAAGGAAGGCAATTAATATGGAACCCCGTATTTTCAAAATCACAAAGCGCGCCAGCTTCGGCGTAACTCGCTCTGGCTACGATGCCGATCAGCCCGCAAACCTATCGCAGTGGCAGAAAGAGACGATGGGCGAGCTGATCCCATTGGAGGGAAAGCCGGACTATATCGTGAGCCTGAAGGAGTTTCTGGCGGTTGCGGTACTGGTGGCGGCTGTCGTTGCTCTTGTGGTGTCGCTGTGATGACCGCCGCAAGCAACGAGGTGGTGGCGGTGATCCAAGCGGATCGCGACATGGTGCAAGCGTTCCATCGCCTACGACTGAACAAGCTGATGGAGGCGATCAAGGACGAGAAAGCGGGCGCACGTCTCGGTGAGGACGAAGGTGACGCCGGCGATCTCGTCCAAGCCTTCGCCCGCCACCGCATCGCCCACTCCGATCCCCGCCCGGTTGCGGAAGGTCTGCGGGAGGCAGCGCAGCGTGTTGTAGACGATTACCCAGCAGCAGCCGGGGCGTGCGCCAGCATCGAAGGCGGCGACGGAAAGCCGGGTTGGGGATCCATTCGCCGTCTCGCAGAAGCCCTCGCCACCCATAGCCCCGCACTGATGGCGGGGGAGGTTGCGATCAAGCTGCTGGGCGACTTGGAAAGGTCCGCAACCGCAGTCCACCGGAAGGGCGCAGTCAGCGGTCCGCAATGGTCCCGGCTATCTGGTGATCTGATCCGCTCGCGCGCGTTTCTAGCCGCCCACCCTTCGACGCAGGAGGGAAGCGATGAGTAAGCGTTTCTGGCAAGGCATTCTGACCGCCTACCTCATCCAAGCCACGATCGCCGGTTTTGCTATGAAGGCCGTGATCCCAGCGCTCAACCCGCTCGGCATCACATATGTCGGCCTGACATGGCCGATCGCTTCCGGCTGCATCGCCATCCACGCCGAATGCAGCGCCGTGCCGCCTCAGCGTTACGCAGGCTGGCTGTTCACCTTCGATAAGCAGGACCCCGCAGCATGACCTCTTCCCCCACTCCCGCCGTCCTGCCCGATGCGCGGGCGCTCTACGACAAGTTGAGCCGCAAATTGGCGCGGCAGCATCATACGAATGCCGGACCTGACGTGATTCTGCGCATTGAGTTGACCATGAGCGAGATCGAGCGCCTGCGCTGCGCCGTCATCGCCACCCCGCCCGCGAGCGATACCGCTCTGTTACGTGTCACCGATCCAAAGGGCTTCATCACCCTTCACGAGCCAAACGAGGACGGCGATCCCGGCGATCTTGTTGCGAGCGTCTGGCGAGATGATTGGCTGGATCGACTGGCCCTGTCCCCGCCCGCGAGCGATGCCGCGGTTCCGGCGGGGGAGGTCTGCAACTGCCAGCGTTACCCGACGCATCAGGCCAACGATTGTCCGCTGCATGGGTTGGAAGCCCCTTTTGACGGGGTGCCGCATCCCGACACCGACGCGAAAGCCCGAGCAGCGATGACAGAGGCCGAAGCGCGCGACATGCTGCTGCACAACAGCGCCGATGCGGTCGTTGCCATCATGCGCGGGCGCGGAATGCTCGCCGCAGCCCCCAAGGTCGCGAGCGACACCGGGGCGGGGTTGCGGGAGGCGTTACGCGGATTGGAATTGACCGAGGACGGCTATTCGCTGCGCAATCCTTACGACGGTGACGCGGGCGACGATGGCCGGGAGATCGTCACGGGCGGCGACATAGTGGTGACATTCACGGACAGCACGCAAGGCGAGAACGCGCGCGACGCGATCCTCGCAATCATGGAGGCGCAGTCGTGACGCCGTATGAGCAGGGCGCCGCATCTGCGCGGCGCGGTGAGGCAGGGCCGCCGATCCCTAAAGCAGACGCGTCGTGGGCCGAGCGCCTGTTCAACCGCGGCTGGTGCGACACGCGAGCAGCCCTAGCCACCTCCACCGATACGACGGACGGGGCGACAGGCGGCGGGGAGGTGAAGCCCCACTCATTGGCAGCGCACGTCCGCGGTATCGCAACTGTGATCCGAGCATTCCCCAATGACACGGCATGGGGCGGCGAGGATCAAGCCGAGCTTGCCGCCGCCACTCTTGATCGAGCCGTAGCCACTCTCGCCACCACCCCCGGCGGGGACTTGCTGGAACCAACCCCACCCACCCCCAACAAGGATGAGGCGCGATGAGCTGGCTTGACGAAGATCGCCCAGGTAGCGGCCCGGTCGAAGGCGACGGCCGCATGATCGCCGGCGTATTCTGTTTTTACCGCAATGGACGGTGGGTGCCTTCCCGACCACACCCCGCAAAGGACACTGACGATGGCGAGTGAGGCATTCGAGCTGGTCGGCTATTTTCAATGGAACAGTGGATGGGACATGTGGGAGCAGGTCGCCGACGAGTTTAAGGATGAGGATGAGGCTATCATCCCGTTCTACCGCCGCGCCCGAGCCGCCACCATGGGAGGCAGCGATGATTGAGAACGCAAACCCAAAGTTGCCCGATTGGGATGACTACACAGCTAGGTGCACGGCAGAGGCAGCCATGGCGCGGATGACTGCGCTAGATGAAGAGCTAGAGGCGGAACATCCTGGCTGGATGACCGGCGTTCTGGGTGCGACTGTTATAACAGACGAACACAACCAAGCGCTACACAAGGCGCTAATGGCATCATCTGACGTAATACAAATGCCGGTGACGCGAGATGCCATACTTTTAACCGTCGAGCGCAATTGGAACGCCGGCCCCGACCTGCTGACCGACGCCATTATCGCCTTAATCGTAAAATCGGAGAAACACGATGGCCGCTGATCCTGTACCTGTGACGCAGGCCGATTGCGATCTTGCGCACGACATTGCGTATAAGCTGACAGGTAATCTGACCAAAGCCCGAGCTTATGAAGAGCGCGAGCGCGACGATTGGCCTGTTGTTCAGGGAATCGCAAAACACCGTCAGCAAGCGGAAAATGAAATGCGGGATAAGATGGCTATAGTTATTTATGATACGGCTATCCAATGGGGCTACGGTAGTCTGCGGGCTAGTCAATTACAGTCCGCCATCCGCGGCATCGACGCCGGTGGGGAGGGGGAAATATGACGAGCCCATACATTGTCGACATTCGTTGGCGCATTGCGAGCGAGGAAAAGGCGAAACGTATGCCGCCGGCTCAACCGCCGTTTCGAGGTTGGTACGCTCGCAGGTTAGATGACAAATGGGGGTATCGTGCAGCACATCCCAGACGGCAGTGGGCGGGCCAAGTTCATTGCGACGACGCAGGCTGAATTTGATGAGGTAAACGCGCGGTACAAGCAACCTGCCCGCGCCGCCATCGCAGCGCTCGATCAGGTGAGGGGTCAGGCGGAGCCTTCGGGGTAACTGAAGCTATCCGCCAACCCCTCGACCCAATCTAGGTACGCATATGCCACCACCTGCTGGGTGAACGTCGGGCTGACCTTCTTGGAAGTGCCACCCGCGTCCACCCACACGGACCACTGGCCATCATGCAGTTTGACATAAGCCCGACCGCCTGCCGGGATCTCCGGCGGTATCTTGCCCAGCAGGCGGTCGAGCTTGCTCACTTGAGGCCCAGAACCTTCAGCAGCAGCGAGCCGATCGTCTCGGCCTTCTTGCTGACGGTTGAGTTAAACACATCCTGCACGAATGCGCGGCCGATGTCCTCGACCTCCTTTAGGCTCTTGGTGATGCCACCAGCCTTCAGCGCATCGACCAGCAGCGGCAGCGTATTGACGACCACTGCCTCGAACTTCTCCGCACCGCTCATGGTGCCGCTGGTGAGCGCCTTGATGTCTGCCGCCACCGCGGCGCCGACCTCGGTGTTCTTGAGTGCCGCAATGGCCTTCTGCGCGTCGGTAAGCTCGATGACGGCGGCGACGTTCTTCTTGCTAAAGATGCCGGCTATTTTCTTGAGAATGCTCATGCTTATTACTCCTTTGGTGTCGTGACGTTAATGTCGCCGCTATCGGTGGACGCAGCCGGTGCGCGTTGCGTAGGGATGCGCAGGATACCGATCAAACCGCCGGTTATGGTGCCCAGGCCAAATACCTCGGCCTTACCCAGCAGCTCCGGCACCATGGCCGCAGCGATGATGGCAATGGCGAATACCAGCGCAAGCGTGAACAAGGTGGCCAGATAGGCAATAAGCTGTTCGTGGGCGCTCATGACCGATACACAGCCGCTTCAGCCGCGCGGCGTCGCGTTAGGCCCGCCAATACCTTGCCGCCGGCTTTGTTCCAGCGGGCAAACTCAGCGGCGGCGCCAGCATAGTCGCCAGCCCTGTGCTTCTTGATGAGCGTGGACGATGCTAGCGCACCTGTCCCAATATTGTACGCCATCGAGATAAGCGCACCGCGCTGGTTGTCGGTTGCAGGGGAGCCGGCAAGCGCTTTGACCACGCCAGCCTCATAACCCACCAGATCGGTCGCTAGGCGCCCGTCTGCCTGCGCCTGCGTCCATACGACACCGCGGCGAATACCGGGGCCGGTTGCGCCCCAGCCGATGGTCCAGGGATCGCCCCCACTGCCGGGATCGGGGTACGCCTTTAGACGGCAGCCCTCGAAGTCCTTGATAAGCTCAGCGGCTATCTGGATCGCGCTCACGGCTTCCCCTTCTGCGCCTGCCACAGACGCCCTTGCTCGACAGCCAGCTTGTTGTTGCGCGCATGCTTACGATCGCGCCACGTCCGACCGACCAGAAACATGATGGCGCCAACAGTCAGCAGCGTGACGGCCCAGCCTTCAAACGGGTTGTTGTTCTTGTAGAGGATGACCGGCACCGTCAGGAAAGATCCAGTTCCCATCATGCCAAGGCCGTATCGCTCCGTGACGTTCGCCATCTCGCGGAACTGTGCCAGCTTGTAGATCACTACGACGGTCAGCATGACTCGCCCCACCGTGTTCACAATGTCGAAGACGCTCATGCCTCGTCCTTTCCGCCAAAAAACGATTTGGCCTTCTGGATGGCGAAAGGCATCAGGATATTCCAGCCGGTGCCGCCGATATAGACCACAGCGTTCGTGCCGCGGATGTCGTCGGGCATGATGCCGAATTTAGACGCGGCCCATGGCATGAAGAACACCGCAAAGCCGAACCCTGAGAAGAGCGTGAAGCCGATATCGGCCCAGGTCATTTCCTTATACTTCATCTGCGCCAAAGCAGTGATAGCGCCCGCCATGGCCGACATCACCAGCCACACATGGCGCATATCCTGCTGCTCAATCATCATTTCGCCTCATACGACGAAACTGCCGAAGAACGTTGGCAGGAAGCCCTGCCCAAAACACGAAACCTATCGCGCAAACCAGACAAACGATCGGCAATTCCATCACCCCCGACTACGAACAGGACCGCGATCTGGACGACAAGGCACGCGTCAAGAACAGTCTCATATTCAACATACTGGAAGCCGTTGAGCCAAGCTAACGCATGCATGCACAAGGTGGCAAGATAGACGGTCCAGATCATCGGGGACCACCATATACTACGACCCGCCCATCCTACAACAATAAGGCTCAATAGATCTGCCAGCGCCCACATATCTTCATGCGTGGCAGGCAGTCCCCATACTTTCAAAATGTGTGCAGGAGACAGCAGATTGTATATCCACGGCATCGCGAACAGCAGCCAGTTCGCGGCGATGACGGCGGCGCATAGCTTTGCGAAGCGCCGTTCCTCATACGCATGTGCCGCCACCACCAGGGCGACGGCACACAGCAGGCCAAATGTGACCAGCTTTAGCATTACTTACCGGGAGGGGGAGGGTTCTTGGTGCCACCGCCGCCACTATCCCCGTCATCCGGCGCCGCGTTCGCCTCATCGTCCTGCGTGGTGAAATCCGGCTCTTCGCAGTGCTTGTCCTTGTGCGTATGCTTCTTGTGGTCGCTCATGTCGCATTGCTCCTGTGGTATTGCGAGGCATATCAATAGCTGGATCACGGCTTGCTTGCCAACCTTTCTCGTTCAGACCAGCAGAACATCGATCCGCCCTTACGCCGGAGTAAGATTGATAAGGTTGTTGCTGTCGATGTCGTAGTTGGTGAGGCCAGAGAAGTTGCCCGTGGTTGTGCCAGACATCGTTTTCGTCGTGATTGAGCCGCCCGTCAGCCCATTGTCGATCATGCGGAAGGAAGGCGCCAAGCCGGCATTTGGGCTATTGGCAACGACCGCGATACCGCCCCAACCCCCAGAAAGGGGCATGGTGATGCGGTTGCCCTGGATCAGGGCGTTAGGAGCCGAGTTGAATTCACCCAGCATGCCGGCGATGCCAACACATCCCGCCGGTTGCGACACCTCACTGTGAATGACGTTGTTGGCGATGCGGGCGCGGGCATATGATAGAGGCGTAGTTTGCGTCAATCCGCCAAACTTGATCGCTGTGTATGCAGACGAAAACCCCAGTGTAAAACGAAACTCGTTTGCTTCAACATTGATCTGATTGTTGTTGGCGCGGTCCAAGTCCAACACCACATTTTCAAATGAACAGCCCGTGATATTGATGGATCGAATCGGCCCATTGATAGTACCGATCCGCCCCGGACCTGTAGAGTCGGTGCAAACAAACTTACAGCCGTTCAATGAAACGTCGCGGTTATCAGCACTTTGACCTACATTATAAACAGAAAACTGCAATGCTTCCTTCGTCGCCGAGACACTAACACACGCGTTGAACGTGACGTTACGGGTGAGATAAAAGGTGCTAAGATTGCCGCCTACGTTATCCTTCGCATAGCACGAATAGAAGTGCGTATCCTGACAGCCCTCGGCATCAAACCCCACGTCGAGGTTGTTGCGCGCGACGCTGTTCCACACATTCGTCCCGCGGTTCATCAGCAGTACGACAGCACCGCCAGTGGATTCATAGCAACGAACGTTGCGGATCTCGCCATCCAGCGTCTTGCGCAGGTTCGTCAGTGCGCCGTCTGCCGTCGTGTCGGCATTGCCCCCAAGGACCACAAGGCCGTTGCGCGCCCGTCGCCACGTCAGATTTTCGATGTTGAAGCCGTAAGTATAGCGCACACTCGTACCGGCACCGGTCAAAGCATCAGCGTTGGTGAACTCGCATCCCCCACCACTGATAGTGACGTTCATGCTGATATTCACATCCGAGCTGGCGTAGGTGCCCCCACCCGGCTTGGACTGTCCGACCATTTCTGGCGTAACGACGCTCGCGTAGACATCGGCCTTCGCCGTGATTGCGACGTGATTGCAATTCTTGGCGTATAGGTTGTTGAACCGGACGTTTTTCACGCCGCGGCCAAGCACGATATAGACTTGGTGCTGGTCGTTCTGACAAAAGAACGTGGCAAACGCGCCAGTTGACCCAGCACAGGACAGTTCGGCCCCATCACGGGGCACGAACATGCCGATTTGTCCGTAGATGTCGGCGCTATCGGACGTTGGCCCCGTCCACTGTATCTGAACGCCAGGGGCAATCGTGACGGTGTTGTAGAGATCGATCTGGCTGCTGATGACGTATGGCGCGACCCGCAAGGGGATATGCCCGCCGCCATCCGCAATCATTTGCTGAATTACCGTGGTCACATCGCTTGCCGCATAGCCCGCGTACATGCGCAGGTTGCGGCCAATCTGGTCAGATACCGCAGAAGCACCGTTATTGATGCCCTGTGCGCCGAGACGCACCAGCGCGCCGGTGGCGCCGGTCGGATCGCTGTTCAGGAACACAACATCGGTACGGCCCGTAAAGTTGCCAAGCTGATAGTTGAACAGGCCGTTGACTACGCCGCTGTCAGAGCCGGAAGGAGCGGATAGAATATAAGACCGATTCGTTGTACCGGCTGCCCGCATTGCCGAAAGCGTCAGATAAGTGCTGTTGGCAGGTCCAGTTTCACCCTGTGGTCCGCTAGCCAACCCATCGACATTGCGAATCCATCTCCCCGCCTGCAACAGTGTCTTGTCATACGGACGGATAACGTCTTTTCCATCATCTGCTGCGAGTGACCCAGGATCGTACTCGAACAACCCCTGAAGCCCGTTGACGAGATATAGATCGCCATCAGCGATGAAGCTGGACGGAATAGCCCGAAGATCCTGCGCGGTTTGCACCTGCGCCAGATTGCCCGGAAACGTTACGTTGACCCCTGCCATGCTATTACCCTCGCTGGTATCATGTTACCCGTACCTCATGCGGCGTATTTTGAAAAGCATGGGGTGGCTGTTCGT
>Ga0182215_1000202_pt1 | contig 11230 bp, 19 predicted proteins | sample G5R1MG_24_FD_128404 | JGI IMG/M metagenome (GOLD analysis project Ga0182215, IMG submission 128404) | Switchgrass phyllosphere microbial communities from Michigan, USA - G5R2_NF_03OCT2016_LD1 MG | ecosystem: Host-associated > Plants > Phyllosphere > Phylloplane/Leaf | place: USA: Michigan... | reverse complement strand
GCACTGCCACCAACCCGCACCCGCCTCAGCTGCCAGCCATAGGGCGCGGGCCCGTGCCCACGTTTGAAAAATGCACCAATACCGCGGAGCTGAAGCCCAAGATCAACGCCCAACCACCGTTTCGCCGCGCCAACCCAGAGGGCGGCTTCATCAGTGTAGGTCGCTTGTCCTGCACACACGAGCAAGCACGCGCTGACCAGACCCACTCCAGCCCCTGCAGGCGCTGACGGCCCATCTGCCCACAACGTACAAGCTCTGCAATGGCGGATTCAACTACCAGTCCTCGCGCAATCCACGCCGCGTCCTCACCAAGCCGAGCAAAGGTGTCAAGAACGACGGCTACGACAATGAGGACAGCGACTACATCCTCTATGTCAACGACATTCTGGGGTCTGAGGAATCGGGCCACAAGAATCGTTACCTGATCCTCGATGTGCTTGGACAAGGCACCTTCGGTCAAGTGGTCAAGTGCCAGAACCTCCGAACACAAGAGGTGGTCGCCGTCAAGGTCATCAAGAACCGTACTGCTTACTTCAACCAGAGCATGATGGAGGTGTCTGTCCTTGATCTGGTAGGCTCGCCTCGCACCTGAACAGGCAAATGTTGACACGCTCTAGTTGAATAAGCAAATGGACAAGAACGACGACCACCACCTGCTGCGCCTCAAAGACACCTTCATCCACCGCCAACACTTGTGCCTGGTTTTTGAGCTGCTCAGTGTCAACCTCTATGAGCTGATCAAGCAGAACCAGTTCCGCGGCCTGTCTACGACCTTGGTGCGCGTCTTTGCACAACAACTGATCAATGGTCTGGCGCTACTGGGCAAGGCCAAGCTCATCCATTGCGATCTCAAGCCTGAGAATATCCTGCTCAAGAAGTTGGTCGGACACATCCTGGCCCAAGGCGCCCATGCTAACACGCTTCAGCCTTGAAAGTCCCATCATAAAAATCATCGATTTCGGCTCTGCATGCGACGAGCGACAGACGGTCTACACGTACATCCAGTCGCGCTTCTATCGGTCGCCAGAGGTCTTGCTGGGTCTCCCCTACTCAGCTGCCATCGATATGTGGTCGCTAGGTTGCATTGTTGTCGAATTGTTCCTCGGTTTGCCCCTGTTCCCGGGCTCGTCCGAATATAACCAAGTGTCGAGGATAAATGAAATGCTTGGTCTGCCTCCTCACTGGATGCTGGAAATGGGCAAGCAGTCTGGCGAATTCTACGAAAAGACTCAAGATGAGTACGGTCGCAAGCAGTACAGGTTGAAACCAATGGATCAGTATTCCAGAGAGCATGGGACCAAGGAGCAGCCGAGTAAGAAGTACTTCTCCGCCACCACCCTGCCAGACATCATTAAAAACTACCCGATGCCGCGCAAGAACATGAAGCCGAATGAAGTCGAACGAGGTGAGTGATCTGGTCCCCCATCTTGTCCGATCCATAACGGTACTAACTGCTCTGGTCCAGAATTGGCCAACCGAGCGGCCTTTATCGACTTTGCACAAGGGCTACTGAACCTCAATCCTCTAGAACGATGGACGCCCGCGCAAGCAAAACTACATCCATTCATAACCCAAGCCAAGTTCACCGGTCCATTTGTGCCGCCCATGACATTGAAATCGGGGTCAAGCCGATCTCCGGCACCTGGCGTGCAAGAACAGCAAAAGTTTGAGGGCATGAGCAGACAACGTCAGCAACAGCAGCAGCAACAAGTCGTGGCGGCGCAGCAGGCGCAAGCGGCGCAAAATGCTGCGTACGCCAACATGCAGATGAACCAATATGCTGCCAGTCAGAGTCCACACGGTCAACCCAACCCATACAACAACATGTATGCTCCGAACCACCAGGCCGCACCACCTCCCTATCCTGCTCAAGCGGCACAGTATGGCCAGCAGCAAATGAACCTCATGCAACCGCAGCAGCCTCGACAATACAACCAGCCGCAAAACCTATATGCACAAGCGACGACACGGGCGGGGCGTCAACGAGCCACGACCATGGATCAACAACAATCATCGGGCTCTGGGATCCCGCCAGCACTTCAGCGTGTCATGAGTCACCTGGATCCAAATGCGCCTGTCCGGTTGCAGCCATCGCCCGCGTACTACCCACCACCACCAGACGGTGCCCCCGAAAGCGCGGGTAGCGCTCGGAGACGAACGTCGCGGGCTGGGAACAACCGAAACCCAAACTTTGTGCGCAACCTTGAGGACCGGACGCTGGAGGAGGGGTTTATGGGCCAGAGTCATTGGCAATAATGGGCCGGGGATTTCCTATCTTGTCTTTTTCCACTGACGACATTGACGCAACGTGCCACACACAGGACACGACAACATGGTCTGGTTGGGGCGGAGGGGCCTTGTTTTACCACAAATATCTGTCGGTAAATCCTGTTCGATGAATCGGTGACAGGATATCATCAATGGGGGAACAGGACTAACGGATTAACGCCCTGGAGGCAGAGAGGTGGTTGATGACTGCACCACCACAGGTGCTGGGCTTCTTAAGTGTGCCTACTTGATGGTGGCACACTCCCTAGTACCCCGATTTAACAGGACATCAGGCGCCCATGTGCATAACTGATCAGCTTTGTGGCTCCACGATTGCCGGGGTTTGTTTTGGAGCGGAAAGAAAAGACGGTCATAGGATGGCGATGGGCGGGTGCGCAAGGAGACGTCGAAGTGGCCATTGATGCGCATGGTCCTTCGGCTGATAAAGGGAGAGGAGGAGAGAGGAGTTTGAGGGTCGTCCTAGTTTAGCCAATTCTATCCTACCTACGAAATACTGGAGCGGAGGGGGCTTCTGTGACGCCCTGTCCCGTGATTATGCAGAGGCGACGTCAGTGTTGCATTTGCTGTGTAGATACATAATCATGGTAGTAGTGCTCTGCAGCAGAGTCGGACCAGAAGTGCAGGCGGTGCTGTAAGCGGTTTAGCATGGGCTAGCGGGGCATGCACACACAGTCGTTGCCAAGCCAGGCCCAAAATCGGTTTGTCGCGGAAAGTCGACCACCGCTCCCCCCCACGGCGCCGCCACCGTAGCACGCACGCACACCACCCTCTCGCCACGCACCAACCCCTCCGGCAAGTGCCCACTCCTCGAGACCAGCAACCATGGCGTCCCGCTTCTTTGCCGCCAGCGACAGCTCCTCGGACGAGTCCAGCGAGGAGGAGCTCTACTCCAACGACGAGGCCTCTGACCAGGACGACTCAGACAATGACTCCGACGACGATGACTCGGATTCGGATTCGTCGTCCGGGTCGGAGACAGGAGGCGCCAACCGCTTCTTGAAGGATGCGGAGAGCGAGAGCGAGAGTGACGATGAGGACGTGGGCAAAGTGCTCAAGAGCGGCAAGGACAAGCGCTTCGATGAGCTGGAGGCGACGATCCGTCAGGTGGAGAATGCGCAGAAGATCAACGACTGGGCTGTCATTTCCGACCGTATGTCTTTTAATGTCTTATGCCAGGAGTATATGGTGACCATGGAGCGGCGAATCGCTAACACCACCCAGTATTCGACAAGCTTAACCGCCAAGTGCCCGCGCTCACCAAGCAGAATGAGGGAAAGGTCCCCAAGCTGTATGTACAGGCCATTGCTGACCTCGAGACAATTGTTCTCGAGACGCACGAGAAGCAAAAGGTCACGCCCAAGAAAATGAATGCCATCAACACGCGCGGCTTCAACGCCATCCGCCAAAAGGTCAAGAAGCACAACCGCGAGTTCCAGCGAGAGATCGACGCCTACCGGGAGAACAAGGAAGAATACATGCGCGAGGTCGAGGAGGTCGAGGTGGTGCCAAAGGAAAAGAAGAAGAAGACCAAGGTTCCCCAGATCGGCACTGAGCTTGTCGACAATTCCACGGAGGATGGTTTCATCACCGTCGGCGCCGGCGGCAAGGCGGTTCTCTACACGGCCGAGGGCATTCTCAAGCATCTGCGCGCCATTGTCGAGCAGCGTGGACGTAAGAACGCCGACAAGGTCGACCACATCCGCACACTGGAAAAGCTCCTGGACGTATCCGTCACTGACTACCAGCGCGTCCGTGTGCTGCTGACGCTTATTTCGACGCGCTTTGACTTGACCTCGGGGACGGCGAGCCACATGACCCAGGAGCAGTGGAAACTGTGAGTTGACTTCCACAACGCCATTATCAACCGTACTAATTCTCGCAGGGCCAACCAAGAACTCGGCAAGCTCCTTCAGATCCTCGAGGACAGCGAAGAGCTTGTTGTCGTCGAAAACGCCGAGGAGTGGGAAGACGATGAGAAGCTCCCGACCATGACACCGGGTCAACTATTCCGCGTCCCTGGAAGTGTCGTGTCCTATGTCGAGAGATTGGACGACGAGCTCACGCGGTCACTGCAGCACATTGATCCACACACGGCCGAGTATGTAGAGCGGTTAACAGATGAGGCTCTGCTATATGCTCAGCTTGTTCGCACTTTGATCTACGTGGAGAACCTCAAGAAGAATGCAAGCCTGGAGTTTCCACAGGACCCTCTGAACCGCATCGTCATGCGAAGATTGGAGCATGTTTACTTCAAGGTAGGATGCAACGGCCATGTCCGTGACGATATCCGCTAACCAAATGGCAGCCTTCACAAGTCATCACCATCCTCGAGAACAATGTTTGGAAGGCCATCCCCGAAAGTCTCAACTCCGCAATCACACCCCGCACCATCTCCAACGACACGGCCTCCCTCGTCCAGACGCTCTGTACATACCTCTTCCAGAACAGCGAAGGTATCATTCGCGCCAGGGCGATGCTGTGTCAGATTTACTTCCTCTCGCTGCACGACCAGTACTACAAAGCTCGCGACATGATGCTCATGTCTCACTTGCAAGAGACCATCAACAACTTCGACGTTAACACCCAGATTCTCTTTAACCGCGCCCTCGTACAGGTCGGTCTCTGCGCATTCCGCGCCGGTCTGGTCTACGAGGCTCAGACGTCGCTGCAAGAGATCTGTGGTAGCAACAGACAAAAGGAGCTGCTGGCACAGGGCCTACAAATGCAGCGTTACTCGCAAATCTCGCCCGAGCAGGAGCGCCTCGAGCGCCAACGACAACTTCCCTTCCACATGCACATCAACCTTGAGCTGCTTGAGTGCGTCTACTTGACATGTTCCATGCTGCTCGAGATTCCTTTGCTGGCCCAGCTCGGCTCATCGCCCGATCTGCGGAAGCGCGTCATCAGCAAGACATACCGCCGTCTGTTGGAGTACCATGAGCGCCAAATATTTACTGGCCCGCCCGAGAACACACGTGACCACGTTATGCAGGCCTCCAAGGCGCTGTCGGCAGGCGAGTGGAAAAAAGCCGCCGAGTTCATCAACAGCATCAAAATCTGGGAGCTCATGGCTAACACCGAACACATCCAGCAAATGCTGTCTTCGCAGATTCAAGAAGAGGGCCTTCGCACTTACCTTTTCACCTACGCTCCTTATTACGACACTCTCTCCATCTCCACACTAGCCGGCATGTTTGAGCTCTCCGAGCGCAAGGTCTCCGCTGTCGTGTCCAAAATGATTTCGCACGAGGAGCTCGGTGCTGCACTCGACCAGGTCAACTCGGCCATCATCTTCCGTAAAGGCGTCGAGCTATCGCGCCTGCAAACGCTGGCGCTCAGCCTATCCGATAAGGCGAGCGGGCTTATCGAGAGTAATGAGAAGACGCTTGAGCAGCGTACGCAGGGTACGGCGAATGCGTTTGAGCGGCAAGGCGGACGTGGCGGTCGCGGTGGCCGTGGTGGTGGGAGAGGTGGTGGCGGGGGTCGAGGCGGAGGCGGTGGTGGGCCCAGGGGTGGGCGGAATCAGCAGTTTACTGGGGGTGCGTTGGGACGGGCTATCCAGGCTTAGAAGAGGACTGCATACAAGCACGTCTTGTTAGCACGGCCATGGCCATGGCCATGGCCATGATGAGGTGGGTGATGGTACGCTTAGGGTTTGCATGGGCCAAGGAGTTTTCTACATCCTCCTGACCCTGGATTTTCATAGTAGCAGAAAGGACACAAAGAAGAATTTCATCATGATTCACGTCAGGACATGGGCTTATGTTTATTCTTGTTTTTCTGTTCTTCTCCCTCGTCTTCTACTCCAACGCTCCTCTCCTTTCTTCTGCCCTGTCTTGCTCCTTCCGTCGAATCCCAATCCTGGCGCGACGGCGCGAAGAGAGCACTCAGTATTTAGGTACATGATTTTCAGCTCCGTTGCGTCCAAGCCAAAAGCCACCGACTTGGTGTCAGATTGTACCATAGAACGTACTGTTGATAATAATGAATGATTCTATATTGTCTTGTCTCTATAGGCACAGGCTGAGGTTTTAAGAGAGGTAGTTCTCTTCTTCGAAACCTCTCTATTTTACGTAGAACTTTTGAAGATCAAAGTATCTTTAACGAACTAGAGGGGGGATGTTAAAAGATAGTATAGACTTATACTTACTGAATATTCTTATTCTTCAGATGAACTTCACCGGCGACGGTCCTGGTTGTGGCATGGAAAGGATTGGCGAACCACCCTCTTCCTCTTGACACACGCCTTTTGAGCTTACTCTGCCCTCTGACAAATCTGAAGCTGGGTTCGAGGCAGCCTGGACATGTTTTTCGAACTCGGCGTCTGCCATTGGGGCGCGCTTGCCGCCAAAGTGCTTGTCGCTGTTGAGTGCTTTCCACGCCTTGTGTGGAATACCATCGCATGCGACGAGGGGCTGCTTTTTCGCCGCTGTAGGCTTTCACGGTAGACGCCTAGCGGACTTTGTAGCCCTACTCCTTCCTTCGCGGTCAGGGCTTTGTACTGGGTTGATCTGATCAGCATGTAGAACGAAGTGAGGGAAGGAGGGTGATAAGGAGAGCTTACATTGTGTCTCCGTCTTTGTCGACAGCCGGGAAGGGTGAGACGCCATGGAAGGCAGTCTCCAAACGAGGCTGAAAGCGGAGATGGAGCTTTCCAAGGTCATTGTCCGGGACAGTTTGTTCGAGCGCTTTGAATGGGTTATTGAATGGTCCTGTACGTTTTTCCATTCCATGGCCGTGAGGACTTTTTTCCAGCGTCGGCCGCGGCGGCACCTTGGTGGCAGACACACAGCATAAAACATGCCTCCTGCTGTGACATGCACAACTCCATACGGCGATTACACACACACACTATCAGCATGTAGGTCTTGAACTTGTGGATACAAAAAAAACACTTTTATCAACTGGATATGGTTCAAGAACCACCCAAAGACGACTGACAATACGTGGACACGCATGATATTCGCGGCCAACTACCTATGTACATGAGGCCCCGGAGGAGCGGCAAGCGGCCATGATATGCTTATCAAACTGAGCATCGGCAAGTGGGCACCGATTGCCATCAAAGTTGTCGTCGCTCATGAGCTTTTTCCAGGCCAATTGTGGAAGGGAATACCATACCACCAACGGCTGCTTATTTCCCACTTTGGTGGTTGGTTCTACAGCGCCTTCGAGAGCTTCCACCAATGGCGTCGATTTGTCTTGGAGCGAGAGGGATTGTTGCAACACGGTGTGGTATCCGTCAGGGTTGCTGTATGAGATTTTGAGGATTTGGGCCTCTGCCGAGGACTTGGAAGATAGCCATACGATAACCTGTTGCCAGTCGTGCCTCTTGCCTCCTCGCCAAGGGAAGTACCATGCATACATGATAGCGATGCCGACGGGCTTTTCAGAAGTAGCTGGTCCGGCAAATTCATAATGGCGAGCGTACACTTGGCCTCCTCCATTGTGTTTCTCATCGCACGTACCGTCGGCAGTTGTATCGCTGCTGCAGGAAGGATTAGGATGGAGAAGAAAGAATTGAGTAGCGAACTTACTCCGCTCTTCCATCCTCATCAACCGCAGCGTAATCTGCGCAACCTGTCTTGATGGTAAGAGTAGGTTGGAACTTGGCATACAGTTGGCCCAAGTCATCTCCACTGTTCTTTGTTCCCATGGGCCTAACTTTATTGTATCGGACGGCGCCACCGACGCCTGCGGCAACAGCCGCATTAAAGGCATGGGGTGAAGCGAGAACACAAGTTACAGCTAGAAACTGTACAAAGCGTGTAGAAAGCATTTTGCTTGGTGGTAGCTTCCGTGCAAGACGGTCCTGCAGAATCGTAGGCAGGTAGGGCATGGCGAGCAATTAATTTATCTATTCCAGGTACCTGCGCTCCTCGAACCACCACCTAGTTGACAGAGTTTTCGCAATCGTGCGTATGGACTAGCGTATGCTATTTTTTGAAGCCTCGCGTCCTCAAGTCTAAGAATAGTCTTGTGTCCTGCTAAACAGTCTCGGTTCTCCCGGATGCCGGCGATGTAATCGAGTAAGGATCTATTTCGATATACATAGTACATACCTATGTATTACCATCCGATGGCGTTCTCTGAGTAAAGGCCTGTGGTGAAATCAGTCTCGTATTTTGACATGATGAAGGCGACGGGGCTGCTCCCAGCCTTCGTTTTTTACACCTTCAGCCTCCTTCCATATCCTGGTATCAAAACGAGTCCCTATTCCTACGGAGAAACCTGCATGCCGAGTTTTACGCGGCTTTTATTTATCTTGCTACGATTTTGATTCGCGGTGTTACCCTGCAGTTTCTTACATGGTAGTATGAAACCGGGGACACTGCGCCATTCGGAAAACCTGCCCTAGGTAGCTCTGTTCGTTCCATTCGGCCAAATGTGTTTCAAAGAACATGCCAAGGACCAAGCTTTCGCGGGGGCTGGGCCATGGATGAGGAATTAAAACCTTTGTCGAAGTAGTACCTCAAACCTGTACTGTGGTGAAATTACTTACATGATACCTACCCCCTCATTGAGCGGCCCTCGTTCGATGCTCTTTGACAATTCTCTAGCGGTCGATGGTGTGGAAAGCCTTGTTCCTCTGCTCGATCCTGTTGCCGATCTTGTTGACGATGGCAAACGGACGATTCAAACGCGGGCCGGTATGTGCCTTGGTTTCATGGTATCCACTGTTTATGGGCCTTTACAGTGTTTCATACAGATGGCAGGTCAAGTGCCGACTACCCAGGCACTCTCGGTATCTATAGAGAGTACCGAGATAGAAGGAGGGAAAGAGCGGAAGAGCGGAGCTTCACGATGTCAAGCCAGGGCATAGGGAGTACGCGGCATTCAATGGCTGTAGTGAATATTGCCATCATTTGTGGCGCTCTCGAGGGAACATCCCGGGTCGCAGCAGTAATGTAATGGCATGGCGAGTAGGTAGTAACCCACTAGCTTATCGATAACCATGTTGTTAGACAGTTCTGGCCCCACCAGAATAATTCCTCGCCCCGTTGGTCTCAGATAGGTTCCGTTGTACGCGAGGACGAAATGGCGAAAACCAAGCATGTCCAGACGCTCATCGAGGTGGTCCAATCGACCCAAGCCCTGCTCGCACACTACCAAGCCTCCCTTGCGCCGTCGCAAACGACGCCATCCGACTCGCAACCCACCCAGACCGGCCTCCCGAGCCCGCTCGACGTGATCAAGGCGACGACCACGCTCCTCAAATCACACACCACGACGCTCTCGCTCCTGCTCATCACACCCCCGCTTACCCCCTCGGCCATAATCGCCAAGCTCAAGGATGTGAGCTCGGGGACGATCAGCGGCATGGTCGCCGCGGCCTGCTACGAGCCCCGGGACGGCGAGCCGGACCAGCTAGGCCGCACGATGCGGGTGGAAGTCAAGGCGCAAGTACGAAGACTGCTAGGCACATGGGGCGATGTGCTTGCTCTGGTTCGGAAGATGGCGGAGAAACGGCAGGCCAGGACGACGACTACGGCTGCGCTGGCGGAGAGTGAGAAGCAAGAGGTTCTCGCCACGACAGGCGTGGTCTGGGAGGCATGTGACACGTTGCTCAGGCTGTGCACCAACGGGACGGTCGGCCTCGTAGTCCAGAAAGCAGGGGAGCTCCGAGCGGTGCTGCTCGATGCGATTGAGGAGCTCCAGGAATGGGGCGATGATGTCGTCGAAGACAACGAGGACGACGGAGCGGAGCAGCACAGCGACGAGGACGAGGACGAGGACGCCATGTTTGGCTCGTCCAACAAGCTTGGCAAGGACGACGAGCAGCTGAAGCAGCTCCTGGATACCGGGGTCAAGAAGCTGAAGTTGATTGGGATACTCTACCAGGCCCTGATCAAGCGGCGACTCAAGACGTATCCAGCGTCTGCTGCGCCGGCTGCAGCCAACGGCGCCACGTCGAACCCGAGCAAGAAACTGGACGCACTCATGGATCGGTTGCGATCGATACCCGAAGCGGTGGACGACATGGCGAGTGCCTTTTACGATTTGGACGAGCACGGAGCGCAGCAGGTGCTGGCACGCTGCTGCGAAGAGGCCAACACGGCGGCGGAGATGATGCAACACAACTGGGCTGGCGCCAGCGACGAGTTCACGGCATGGTGCACGAAATGGAGGGAAATTTTCAACAAAGCCTAAGCAAGGGCTATGGGCTGGTATTGCAATTATATTTTGACTCCGAAGGTCCCAGGAAGGTTGTGTGTGTGTACAGTACGACCACGATTAAAAACTGAGTGACCAAGTATCCACTCTACAAGAAGGCGGCAAGACCCAGGGCGACGGCACCGAGGCCAGCCATGTTGGCAGGGGCAGCAGCCTTGGATGCCTCGGCGGGGGCGCCAGAAGCACCCGAGGCAGAAGCACTGGCGGTCTTGGAGGTAGCTGAAGCAGCACCCGAGGCGACAGCGGAGCCGGCAGAGGAGGCGGCCGAAGCAGCGGCCGAAGCAGCTGAGGCGGCGCTGGCCGGAACGGAAACGGTGATACCGGCAGACTTGCAGATTTGGAGGAGAGCAGGAGTAACCTCTGTGTGATACATTAGAAGGTGGATTTTTTTTTTGATGTGGGTATGGCATTCAGGGGGGGCGGAGCGTACTGGCTTGGTCGTCGGCGCTGCAGGCCTTGGGGATACAGGCCGTCAGGGACTCGGCGAGCTTAGCCTGACCAGTGGTGCACTGACACTTGATGTCGGCGGTGGTGCAGCCAGAGCTGGGGACGGCCTGGATCAGGCAGGGAAGCTGGGGTCGACGTCAGCATGCGGCTCCGGAGACAAGGCGCCGTGCACGCAAGGAGAGACATACAGCGCACTGCGGCACGCTGGACAAGTCCTGGGCGCCCGTCAGGGCAAGCGAGGCGGCGAAAGCAACAATGGTGGCCTGGAAACGCATGATGGTGGATTTGGTGGTGGTGGTGGAGTAAGTTGGTAGTGAGT
>Ga0182215_1000201_pt1 | contig 11243 bp, 8 predicted proteins | sample G5R1MG_24_FD_128404 | JGI IMG/M metagenome (GOLD analysis project Ga0182215, IMG submission 128404) | Switchgrass phyllosphere microbial communities from Michigan, USA - G5R2_NF_03OCT2016_LD1 MG | ecosystem: Host-associated > Plants > Phyllosphere > Phylloplane/Leaf | place: USA: Michigan... | reverse complement strand
CTCTCTCCGTTCGATACTCGCCTTTCCGCACACCCTCGTCAAACCAGCCCCGCACCGTGCTCACGCGCTGCGTATCCCGCGGCACGAGCCGGAATTGAAACGGAATAGGCTTGGCGATGAGAAAGATCGAGTAGTCGAGCGTGGGGTCGGCGGGTTTCTGCGTCGTATCGCCCCATTCCAGGGGTTTATATGCGGGGTTGGTGGCTGGCTTGTCGTGTTGCTTGTTGGTGAATGTCGAGTATGCGTGGCTGGCGCCTGGGTAGTTGTGGTTGGAGAGGATTTTTTCTTCCATGGTTGGAACATTCGACGACGCGTCTGCATTCTTACGGTCTCCGGTGGCGCCATCAACAGAGGCGTCACCAGCTGCGCGCTCAATATCAAAGAGCCAGGCGATGGAGCCGATGCCAATGAGAAGATCCTCGTCTGTGACCGCCTGGCCCTGGCAGGTTCGCCGGCCGTAGCCAAACTGCGTCGAGTTGATGATGGTCGGGAACTTTGTCAGTGGTTCTTGGTAAGTTGGGTAGGCTGGATCGACCCAGCGGAGAGGATTGAAAGCTTCAGGGTCGGGGAAGAGGTTGGGATCGCGCGCAATGGCCCTTTGCATTTTCTCGTCAGCTACCTTCATCACAGGACCTACCCCCATGACATCGACTTACCATTCAAGCGGATGAATTGTACTGCCCTTGGGAATATGAAAGCCGTTGTACTCATCATCCTGCACCAGGTAGTGCGGAATCCCCGTCGGCACAGGCGGCCGCCACCGGATACATTCCCTTATGATAGCGCGTAGGAACGGTAGCTGCGGTCGATCTTCCGAGCGAGGCAATCTGTCGCCACAAACACGGTCCAGCTCCTCGTGCAGCATGGGCAGAAACTGCGGGTAATAGGTCATTGCCAGGCAAAACGTCTGCATGGGCGCCGCGATTGTCAAGGCACCCGCAATACCATGCATTCCCACGGCGTACGCCCCCTCCATGTCGGACTTGAAGCCCCATTTGCTGCGGCCATCGAGAAACGTCTTCATCCACGAGGGCGTTGCTTTGCCCGCTTGAATATCCCCGATCACCTGTTCTTGCATTGCCTGGAACCATGTCCGCTCCGTCTTCGCGCGGCGTCGCTCCCAGGCCTTTGCGGGAGACAGCCAGTCCGGCAAAGCCATTACAAACGGTAATTTATTGGCGAAAGACCCCGTGGGCGAGACCCCGATTAGCAGCTCGCGAGCGCGTTGCTTCAGTTCATCGCTGCCTTCACTGTGTCCCCAGGCGAGACGACAGGTCACGCGCGAGATGAAGGATTCAAGTGCGTGGTTGTAGCGATGGGGCTCGTCGAGGAGTTCGACAAGCATGCGCTTTGCCTCGAGCTCCGGATAACGATGGAAAAGTGCCTTTTCGGATTCTCGCATGATAATGTTTGCGAATTTCCGTTGACGCGTGTGGCCATCTGGTTCATGTTAGGACGTGTACGACAATATCACTATGGTTTTGCTATGATGATGAGAAACGTAGGCTTACCATTCCTGCTGAGCAGCGGAAGATACTGTGCACTTGTGCGGTTGTCGTCAATTAACGCCGGGATATGCGGGCGGTCAGAGTAGATAGCGGCTTTCTTGGACAACAGTTCCTTTGCGATCTCGTCCGTCGAAATCCACACATGATTGTCTCCGGCCAAGTTAACCTGGTAAATAGGCCCGTACTCCTTCCCCCAGTCTGCAAATTTGATGAAGCCGTTCTTCTCGGGTACATCCGGTACGGCGCCGATGATGGGGTAACCTAGTGGGGGTCATGATCGCGTCAGCTAGAGTACCCTCCTGTCAAACGAGAGGTGGAAGTAGGGTGCTATAGATACCTTTGGGGCCTGGCAAAGGCTTGAGACCAGTCGGTATTCTATGACGACGCGATATCTCCCAGTACTTATAAAGCGACCACGCACCCAGCAGCACCACCGCTGCCAACAGTAACGTAGTCAACGCCATGAGAGGCAAGATCTAGCCAGCTGTATAATGTAACAAAGCTCTCTTTCTTAATGTAACACGTTTGACACCTCTGATCAAGGCAATGTGGCGGGCAAAAAGGCCGGCACCACCGCTCTTGTTTCTATAGAGGACATGGGCAGATCCGGGTGACATGCATCCTACATATAGGCTGACTTCACGGCGGACGCAATGGCCCACTCATCCGTAAGCACAGCGAGCTCTAGGGTTCAGAAGCTTACCTACCCAGCAGATCCGTGCAATCCGCTGCAGTCACACGCAGCGAAGATGCATGTGTGTTGCAGGTGTGTCTATGTGTGTCAGAGACCAGAGCCGATAGGATGGATGGATCTCAGCCTCTTGACACGGCTGACTAGCCTGACCTACATACACTCAGCATAGGAGATCAGAGGAGATACCTTCCTACCTACCTACGTCTCTGGAAGGCCTTCGCTGGGCCGTGGGACGAGGGAAAATCTTCTGTTGAATATTTCGCACAGCGCCACTACCTACCACCTAACTACCACACACCAGAACCATCCATCCCTACCGTCGTCGCTCAAGGGAAAACAGGGCATGCAACGTAGTTACCTACTACCCATCTATCCGACGTCGCCGAGCGCCCAACACAACGTACGCACGTCGTATCCTACCTACGTATCCGGCCCCCACAAGCAAATCATACGCCCCTTCCAAGAATAAGTGGACATATGCAGCATAGTACATGCCTATGCTGAGAAACCCCCCAAAGGAAACGCTGTCCCGAGTCGGCCGGCTGTCGGACTTTCTGCCATCGGGTCTCCGCAGGTGCCGGCGCGGGTGCAGGTGGAAGTTAGAATACGGTTGTAGTTAGTAGGCAGGTAGCTGAGCTGGTTGGTCAGGAAAATGCAGGGATCTGACAGGACAGGCGTGGTCTGGTAGTTTATGTATAAGTATACTTGGTATACTGTACACATACAGCCCGAGCCAAGTACGCGCAGAACAGGAGATACAAGGCGCCGCCCCAACGTTTTAAGGCCATGTATCCCTTGAGAGAAGCGGATGTGCGTTGTAGAAATCCAAGGGTTGGGTATAGTCATCTAGACGCCCGAATTAGGTACTTAAATAACTAGGTAACGACATGAAGGGAGGGAAGGGGGAGAAATACAGTAAGCTATTGAAGCCCGTAAATCTTTCCTGTGGTTTGCTTGTTTCTGAAATAAATCTAAACAAGTAGATGGCGAGCAACTTCCAGCTCGCTCGCGCTGGTTGCATGCTATCGCATCAGCAGGGTTTTGCTGTGCAGTCGTGTAACCACCCCATCGGCATCAAGGACTGCCGATGGGAGGTCAATCGTGCGCGTAGTAGCGGTATTGACGTGCGAGATATGTATAATTAGTAGATAGAAAAAGATACGACGCTGGCTTTTTATACTTACCTATGGTAGGAAATCAAGTTGGCGGAAGAAATCTCCCCACACGTGATCCATCGCACAACGATGAAACAAACCATACGATATTTCCCCTGGGTATCTATCTCCGTCAATTACTCTACCAAGTCCACCTGAGATATCCAAGTGCCAATGAATACAAGATCCTGTGCAAGATACCAGACTTCCATGCGCCCACAAAATTTCTACCCTACAAGACATCCTTCCAAGCCAAGACATCAATCTCCCTCTTCGGCACATCTGCAATGGTAGGTCTGCCCGCGAGATTCTGCGGCCACGGCTTACTGGGGTCGACCTGCGCATCACAGCTTCCTTAGCTCTTGTGCCCCTTGTGCTCGTTGGACTTCTGCCTCAGACTCACTTTGCTGCTCCCTGTCACCGAAGTCGCCCGCTGAACCGCCATGAAAAAGTCGCGGAACTTGTCGCCTGTGCTCTCTTGGGTGCGGGAGACACTAGGAGGTGTTTCGACAGCTAAACGCGAAAGGAGGTTTGGGTGAGATGTGGATTGGACTTCGATGGATGAGCGCACAGAAGCTGAGTGGGTTGGGCGGCGGAATGGCGTTGAGGGGGGAGGCGGTTGCTGATTGGCATGTGACTCTACCGGGAGCGAGTGGCGTGGTCGTGCCCGCTGTACGTGAGGACCGCGGTGTTCTAAAGGTCTCTTCTGTTCATGAAAAGTACTCGAGAGCGAAGTTCTGTCAGCTCTACTCTGTCGTGTTTTCGCTAGCGGGGGCGCAGGCATTCCAGCACCAAGCTCTTCGAGTGCCCTGAGTAATGTCCTTTGACTGTCTATAATACCCTTCTTGTATAAAGTATCGCGAATACCATTCTTGTAGAAGCGATGATAAGGTTCAGGGTCTTCGCCATCCTCGACACACATGAGCACATAAGTCGCGTAGTCGGTTTTATGGCGGATGATAAAATCATCCCATTGCCATTTGGGTACCATTTTGTCTTCTTGATCGAGTTTATTCATTTGTGTACACTGCCCCCTAAAATGCTTTGCGTTACCGCTGTACTCTGGATATGCAGCTCGAAACGTTTCAAAGACCGTTGATGCTTGCACTATACTGGGTTCAACTTTTCCACGCAAAGACTGCTCACTTGGACATGGGGATTCACCTGCGCGATATTCCTGGGGAAGCGAAACAGCAGGTGAGGATAGAGCAGACGCATTTGGTAGGCTTTCTGACTTGAATAATGGTCTAGGCGGACTGGGTTCATCATACAAACCTTGATGGCGAGGAGACATTGCGCGAAAATTGTGGGTACCGGGAGGTGTGTCTGAGACGTCAATATCCATTTCGTCAACGATTCGAGAAGTTTCAGTAGTTTCCGGATTCCCTAGCCGGCTCTCAAAGTTCATACTTGATTTGCGCTCCTCACGATACCTTTGTAGTGATTCCATTCGGTCTTTACGCAACGCCAACTCGACATTAATAGACGGAGGTGACTCGTTCCCGAACCCGACGATCTTGAACTCACGTCTCTTCGACTTTCGACTGTTTGGCTTGGTGGGCGATTCTACCAATTTCCTCTTGACTGATCCTGGTGTGGAATGACGAGCTGTATTGCTCTCCGACATGAGAACATCCTCATTCTCTAGGTTCTGGTCGCGTGGTGATATATTCATGTTTTTAATCTTTGCTTGCGGTGTCTCCTCTACCTGTACGATAGGCTTCACGAGTCCGTGTTCAGAGCTAGTGGTCTTTGCACAAAATGCGGATACACGTGCAACTCCTGTTGTATCTTCACCCAAAGCCTTAGGTACTGACGTCTCCATTTCCATATCTTCGTCTGAATCGGAAGAAATCTCGTTTACTGGGGGGGAAGAAGGCGGAGCACTTGGCTTATTCTCTTTAACCGGTATGATGTTGGAAAGGAGCGGACCGCCGGAACTATCAGGAATCATCGTAGACTCCTTAAATTCGAGGCTAGAGTCGGGGGGGAGGCCACAGTTGGGGTTTGCCGGTCGCTGAGGTGGGTCCGGAGTAGGAGATGCCGACCATGATACCTGGCTGGTCGGGGGTTCATTATCGTGTGGTGCCTGAGTGCCCGGTTCCGCAGACGAGATTATGGTGTGCTCTTCGGGATCAGAATCAGGTGAGGAATCCACGGCCTCCTCGCTGTCGCTTTGCGTGTGACCTTGAGCAGCGGCATTTTCATCAGCAATAGCACATATCTTGCTGAACCATCTATGAGGCATATTTCGGGCCGGGAAAGGAAGGACTCCGGGCTGCGGTTTGTACCAGCTCTCTGGGTTTTGCAAAACAGCTCGTTGGAAACTGTCAGGTACCATGGCCTCGCTGTTGAATACAAAGTCCTTCATCCATGGGCATTGTATGCTTGTATTACTGGAGTCGTCTCGGTCCAGTGCGGTTGCTGTTGCTTCTGGCAGCTTGGGGGCCTCGACAACGGCAGGCGAACGTGCTTCAACTTGCTTTGTTGGATCCTTGCGATGATTCGATCCAAGCGGACTTGTTTTCTGCACTTGGGCGTTGCGTGCCGAGGACGTCTGCTTGCCCAATGGGTTGACTGGGCAAGCCTGCGCAGGTATTCCCAATGGATCCTGGAGAGGGCTTTTTGGTGGGTTGGCTGGTTTATGATTGATCGTGCCGAGTAGTTCCAGCAGTTCTTTTCGCCTGTGGTCATTATCGGGTACCGCTGGCTGCTTATCGTTTTGCGCTGTGTTACCAGCCATGATACCCCGGCTTCGAGATTCGTGTTCGCTTGCTCGAGTTGGAGGTGGTGCCATTTGCGTGCCAAAACCGACCTGTGTATACGGCTGCTGAGTCTGCGACATATCGGCGATCTGGTCTATTGTGGGGGCAAGTATTGCATCTACTTCTTCATCTTCTCCTTCCCTTGCGTCCAGCCCTTGTACGTCCGATTCCAGGGTTGCCTCGTGCTTTGTCACAGTATCCGGACGCAAGCGTCGGCGATCCTCAATGTAGCGAGTGCGGTCCAACCGCTGCAGCACACTGGCAACTGGGTCGACCCGCTGCAGAGGCACAGGGGCCGGTACCTTGGCCTTGCCGAAGCCAAGCCAGTCGCCCGCGTATAAGATGAGCTTCAAGCGGTCGCGGGACGGGCCGTATGAGGTGTAGCGAATGGCGTACTTGCGAACAGCTATGCCAGCGTAGACAGGTAGGTGCGATAGATGAGGGACCTGGCTCAGCACGTGTTGCAGACAGGTAGGATCGAGGCGGGCGGTGACGAGGTGCCTCCCGTCTGTGACGGTAAGGGGGTCGGGCTGAACGACGTGCAATGCGCTGATGCGGTCGGGCGGGACCGTGTTGATGATGTCCAGGCACGAGCCGTTGTCGTGGTACAGCCCGCGCCAGGCGTGATGCGCCAGGCGTGTGAGGCCGGCTACCTTTTGCTGGTTTTTTTCCTGCAGCCAATGGTTCCCGAGCAAGAGCTGTTCTTCGAATTTTTCGGCAAGCCACCCGTCGGGGCACACGGCCATGTAGTTGAGTCTCTCGACCGGGGCTAGCAGCGCGGGGAACGCGACGCGTCAAGCTTAGGGACAGTGGACGAGATCACGGGACCGGCAGTGTGTTTTGTTGCCGCCCTCTATCCGAGCCGCCCGTTCTACAGCGACCCCAGCATCCCCTTACTGGGCCTGCGCCGCAAAGACGCGAGACGGCGAGTGAGAGAATACTCGAGTTCTGGCGGTTTCTCCGAACAACAGGGGTACACAAACTTTTGCTACCGGAATAAAACTTCAAACCATACATACTAGATTGATTGATGATATCTAGAGAGACGGGGTAAGGAATAGCGCGAGCATAAACACCCACGGTTTACGAGTCTATTTCAAATATGGCACAATGAAGATACCGTTGACGCCTGTATCGGCTGGCTTTTAATACCCATGTCGCATGACTGGGGATGCACAGGGATTTCACGAGCGTACACGCCGTGTAAGCACCCACCTGAAGATGGACTTACATCGCTTCTCGCTGCAGTGAGCTGAATCTACGTATGGAATTGAGTGTATTCCCAACTTATCTCTCCACAAATTCCTTCATTACATTTGAAGTTCACGAAATGTTCACACCAGGCCACCCACCAGACCACCTACAAAACCACCCGCCAGAAAACCCGCCAGGTTATACACTGCAAGTCTCAAACACTAGGCTCAGTCCGGAGCCGGTGCCAGATTCTGAGCCAGAGCTCAAAAATGAACAAGACGAACAAAATTTATATAAAATAGGCCCTATAATCCCGCTCCACGTCCTCTGCTCGAATTGCACGTTCTTCTGCGCCTACTGGCCCGTTCTCTCATACCTCCAGCACACGTATCCTGATATCGCTAAGGATCCTATCAAGCCCGAATATCCTCCAGCTCGCCTATGCACCCTCTCCCACCTCTTTCACGCCAAATCTACCTGTCATCTCTGTCATACGCTATATGAACTTGCCCAAACAAACTATCATCGTCAAATTTTTGTATCTGATATCAATGCACAGGGGCATGAATATATATGGTTGCGTCCTGTTGTATGGAAAGCAGGGCACGTTACTGTGAAGGAGATTTTTGGGGACAAGGAGCTGGACAAGTGGAAGAAATCTGAAGCCGGCTCATTCTCGTTAAATGCATCTTTTGGTAAGCTGGGTTATTTTTTTTTAGATTTGAGAAAGATTGCGCAGAACGGCTGACAAGTTCGTAGATCTCCCGCGTCGCGGATTTTTTAGCTACACCGGAGCAGAGTGTCTACCAGTGTATGCGGTAGATGCTGTTGGTACGGCAAAGGGCTGGATTGAGGAATGTACGGTGCGACATACCAGCTGTCGGCAGTTCCACAGTGATACCATTGGTGATACTAGCCTACGACCTACACGAGTGCTGGAAGTAAGCGAGAATGCGGTAAGGCTTCGGTGTAACATGTCTGAGGAGGTGTTTGATTACTTGGCAGTGAGCCATATATGGGGATCCAAGTCTTTGAACCAACTCCGTCTACTGAAATCGAACATTGCGCAGTTTCAAATCGATATACCGGAAGCTGCATTGGAGACTTCTAATACGTTTCGAGAAGCTGTTGTCGCGACCAGAATACTTGGGTACCGCTACGTCTGGATTGACTCTTTATGCACTATCCAGGATTGTGAAAAGGACTGGAAATACGAAGCTGACTGCATGTCCATCGTCTATGGCAACGCTATCTGCAACCTTGCATTTATCAATCCACCCGGTCCGGATAAAACATCTACACACATTCCACGGGATCCACGAACTTGGAGTCACTGTATCCTACGCCGAGGTACCACTACCCCGTCATCTCTGTCCAAAAAATCTGAGCACGAACTACCTGCGACATACATAGAACGCATGATCTCTTCTACGGAAGAATATCCACTCCTTCCTTCGAGCCCCAATGATTACCCCTGGCTCAGAACTCGTTACTGGCCTCTCTTCAACCGCGCCTGGACATTCCAGGAACATCTCTTTTCCATGCGCACCGTATTCATTGGCGCAAAGCACCTCATATTCCACTGTTGCACGCACTTAGTAGATGAACTTCTGGGCCCCTTAGTTACAAAGAGCCCCCTGAGCAAATACGGACTAAAGGCGTGATTTTCAAAGTACCGCAGCAAGTGTCGGTATTTTCCTGATAGCTTGTAGGCTATGAGGGCGTTGAAATACTTGTCAGATGTAAATGTGATGAGCTTTATGATTGACTGGACAAATATGATTAACGAGTATCGGGGTCGGCGGCTGTCTCATCCCAAAGATCACATTGTGGTCTTCTCTGGGATTGCTATGTCGCACTCTGATAGAGCCTCACTGTAAATAGTCCCTTGACTCCCTCTAAGGATCATCATCCTTTCAATACACGTTTTCTGTCCCAAGCACCGTTTTACTGCGTCTTTTGGGCTGCGGCCATTACAGGGATTGTCACGGCGATAAGTAATATGGGAAATTTAACACATATCGCGGGGCTGTGGGCTGAACATCTGCAGCTGACTCTACGGTGGTATGTGAAGAAAAAAAACGAACGCTTTATGCGCTTTGAGTGGAACATGCAAGAGGAGAGTCTCCAGGGAGATTTTTGGACTGATGAGGTGCTGGAACCAGTAGAGCGGCCAGCACCCAGTTGGTCATGGCTTGCGATATCGGTGTATAAGTTCTTCAAAGTGGGCTTTTTATTTGGTGAGTCGGACCGCATAATTGACGTAGACGAAGTATACTTTCTGGCAAAAAGCCAGCTGGACCCACCAGAGTCCCGTTGGGACGATGTGTATCGGGCGGCGGCTAGAGTAGGTCAGCCGGAACATGAAGTCTCAGAGAAGATAGGAGATGGGAATACATACTCTGACTTTGATGAGTCTTGCATTGAAATCCTGGCGTATGCCAATCCAATCGATTCCGACTGACCAGCGGACTTCTTGAGGCAAATTGTCACCTTCAGCGACACAAGTGCGTGTGAAGACGACTGTAATATTGAATTCAGTATCAAATTCAACTACTTTCCGGGTTTATCTTTGGGACCTGAAGCACCATCGGGCAACGCTTTCTACGTTGTAATCTCCGAGGTCCAAGCTATTCTACTGTCAAATAACGGTCAAGGAACAATTGAACGTCGGTTGGCGGGATTAATGCTAGTACCTGCTAAACACATGCATACGTGGAGACGAGTTAGGAGCTGGAAACTCCGGATCAGAATTGTGGATGTGCCGCTATCAAGAGATAATATGGATGAAGTTGCTATAAGATGGTGTAAATGTACAATTATACCATCGACAACATAGACTCGGCGTGGATTCAGATTTATATAACGAGAAGTAATTAAATAACCAACCAGCTCTGCTTTGAAGTATTAAGTTGACAATTTATTGATTAATTTTAGTTAGAAAATGCAATCAGAATAAGACAATCAACCTATTTGCAGGCATGATTACGCATATCGGCTTTAGATGCATATAAGTTATGCAAACTAGGATTTAAATCTCAAGAGGTTGCAAAACGCAGAGCATATATGTAGAAACCCCATGACCATAATAGCTGCAGGACCTAGCCAGGGAAAATGCTTACTTGGAACAAGCTAATTAGGATAGTATTGTTGATATGCGGTGCAGTTTCCGCCTTCAACTTCACAGCAACAATAGGCACATGAATGAGCTAAACCTGAATAGAAACCAAGTCTTGTAGAGCACTGATCGCGTAGAAGTTATAGACATAGGCAATTCCAAGCACAAACCCATTCTTAAACTAGCACAATATCTTGCTTCTCCCATGCATCACTCGCGATTTTATACTTCATCCACCTCTCTGTAACAGCCATGTAATTTTCTGCATCAACCCTCATTCCAGAAAATCGCATATTGAACTCCCACACTCCCACTCTCGTCCATGTACCCTCCTCTCGCCCGGGTGAAAGCATAAGACCCGCAAAAATGCGCTGCACATTGATCTCGCCCAGAGGTCTCACATACTGAATTTCACCCATTAACGCTAGAACACTTCTGCTTAGATCACTTTTTCCTCTGAGGTTAGAGGGGTGATAAATATACAATGGGTCGCAGTCGATATCGGAATCATCCGGGTGAGAGGGGTGGTTTCTAATGTGTATGAACTGGCCCCAAAGAGCATCGAACAAGTTTTCTCTGGAGACTATGAATGTTGAGAGAGTAATGCGGAGGTTCACAAATTGCGAGAAGCCAGTTGGATTGGGGAAGTAGTTTGGACGTAGCGAATCGAATTGAAAAGATTCCAGTGATGCCCAGAATATTTCGTCCAAGCGATGAATCGTCTTCGCTTCGAAAGGAGATCTTTTTGTTTTCCAAGTGTCTCGCCGAATATCTAGCACCTCGTTGCAGAAAAGGAAGTGCAAAGCGTGG
>Ga0182215_1000200_pt1 | contig 11271 bp, 13 predicted proteins | sample G5R1MG_24_FD_128404 | JGI IMG/M metagenome (GOLD analysis project Ga0182215, IMG submission 128404) | Switchgrass phyllosphere microbial communities from Michigan, USA - G5R2_NF_03OCT2016_LD1 MG | ecosystem: Host-associated > Plants > Phyllosphere > Phylloplane/Leaf | place: USA: Michigan... | reverse complement strand
GGCGTTAGAAGGCTGTGGCGTTAGAAGGCTGTGGCGTTAGAAGGCTGTGGCGTTAGAAGGCTGTGGCGTTAGAAGGCTGTGGCGTCACAAGACTGTGGCGTTAGAAGGCTGTGGCGTCACAAGACTGTGGCGTAAATGGGCGTTGTCTTGGCATGCCCGCCGCTTCTTGATCATCTGCGTGACACCAACCTCGCCTACAACCCATAGCCTCACCCTATCGCCGCCATGGCCGACAAACTCCGCGCGCAACAGCAGCTCGAAGCGCTACAGGCGCGATACATAGGCATCGGCAGCGCAGACACGACCAAGCACGAATGGACGTCCAACATTGCGCGCGACTCGCTGTCCAGCTACCTTGGGCATCCGCCTCTCCTCCAGTACATGAGCATTGGCCTGGGCCAGTCACGCGAGAAGACGCGGCTCCAGCTGCTGGAGAGGATGGTGCGGCCCGTGGGGCCTCCTCCCGAGGTGAGTGGCAGTGGCCGGTACAACATTAGGGAGCCGCCCTGGCTGACCCGGTGCAGCAGCAGGATGGATAGGCAGTGGGCTTGGGCGTTGAGAGGGTTAGATTCACGCAGGACGCATGGGTCAGTCGGAGAGGCGCATGGGGTCAAAGGGGAGTAGGTGTTTCTCCCCGTAGAGGCGGGCCATGTGGGCAATCAAGTTTTCCGTAAGCAAATGCCGCGCTGTCTAATCACTGTCACTTGCGCTGCCCCCCGGCCCATCGTCATCCTCGTGCACCACATCTCCACCGGCCTGCATGGCAAACTCGCCTCTCTGCAATATACCCTTCAATTCCGTGTTCCGCGGGTCCACTAGCTCGACCGGCTTCAGCTTCGCCTTGTTGCGTATCCTCGGATCGCACCCGGCGTCCAGCAGGATCTCGACAATGGCGTGGCCCGCGGCAGCCCACTCGGCGGCAGGCAATGAGTTGACGTAGCGGACGGCTTTGTGGAGGGCGGTGTCAGCTTCCATGCGGTCGATTTCGTCCATCTCAAGGCCTTCTTGGTCCAGCAGCACATCCAGGACCTCGTCTATGCAGGTGTATCAGTAGGGCCCAGCGCAGTGCAGATAGCCACGCACAACTGCCATAACTAGCCGCGAGATGCAGACAGCCGTTGCCAACGCCGTCGCGTGCATGGTTGAGTATGGCTGCGACATGCTCTGCAGGTACCATCCCGCTCTTGGAGGCAGCTGAGGCAAGTTCGGCAATGGTTTCTTCGAGGAGCTGGGTGTTGTTGCGGCGGCAGGACTCGAGGATGAGCTCGCGGGGGGAGGCGCCCTGTGGGGTGGTCAGGATGCATGTTTGTCCTCGTGATGGGCATTGTGCACCTCGTCCGCCATGTTGAGGGTGTCGAGTGCCCGTGAAAGAAAGATGTGCGCTGTGCCGCCCGGTTCAGGGAGGGTAGGAGGGTAAGGCAGTCAGTTGTATGCAGTGACCAAACGATGCCCGCGCCCTCACGCGTGCGCGCCACGCACTTTGGGCGCCTTCCTCTCTGTAGTCTAGCGTCTGGTCCCCGAGGTACCTTACACGCGCTTGACGCCCGAGACCTCTTCGCATCCTCCACATCACTCGCTACGCCCAATGTTGCTCTGTACGATTTTCCCCTTTCCTCCCACACTTGCCTGCTAACCCCCCCTTGTCAGTCTGCCCGACATGCAGCAACATGCTGCGCGTCTCCGCCGTGCCCCCCGGCGACCCCACCACTGAGCCCTATGTCGGCCAGAATCGCTTTGAATGCCTCACCTGCCCCTACCACTTCGTCATCACCAAGCGTTACTACGAGCGCAAGTATCTGAAGAAGAAAGAGGTCGAGGATATCCTCGGCGGCAAGGGCGCTTGGGACAATGTCGACAAGACCGAGGTCCAGTGTCCCAATGAAAAATGCAGGAACCACGAGGCCTATTGGTACCAACTGCAGATCAGGAGTGCCGATGAGCCCATGACGGCATTTTACAAGGTGCGTTTGTGCGGTACGCGGCGTGGCCTGGCTGGTTGGCTGGCTGGTTGGCTGGCTAATTTCCTCCAGTGTACCAAATGTGCAAAGGAGTGGCGAGAATAGAACAGGAGTATTGCTTTCATGGTGTTTGGTTGAGGAATGGCGTTACAGTATACCCCAGTGGATTATACACTCTACATCTCCACCCCGAGCCCTGCCCCCTCCCGACTAACCCCATACATTGGTACCGCGCTATCGCTAATCCCTTGCACCCTCTCTACTAACCCGTCATAATCTCCTGGACTCCCCATCACTGGCGCATTACTTGGCCATGCCCACAACGCGTCAAAATCAATCTGCTCATCCTGCCCACTCTCCTCGGGATGTAGACTCGGCACGCGCGTCGCCTCTAGCGCAGAGAGATCGAGCATCGTGGACACCGAAGGTACCCTAGCCGGCGTGTTCAACGCATAGATTGTAGGGCCGGTGCCAAAGGGATCCGAGTTTGCGGTCGAGACAGCCGGGCCTTTAATGGGGGTAAGGTGGACAGAGAAATCTTGTGAGGGCGGGTTGTGCATCATGGCTTGGTGATTGAGTGGATGGGGGGTAGGTGTTGCATCGGGAAGGGGTGTCGTTTGCATGCCTGGGTGAACATGTATGGCCACTTCGTGGGGTCGGGTGTCTGCTGACATGGCATCGGCTGTTGAACTGACTAGACCGCCCACGTTGACGCTTTGCATCGGCTGCGGTTGTGCAGCGCCAGCTGCGTTGTGGATCTGCGTGCCGATACTAGGAAGGGTGGCGTTATCTGCCTGGTCTTGCTTCCGACGCATACGCTGCTGTGCGACAACGTCGCGAAAGGAACTGAGAATGTAAACGAGGCGGCTGGCTTGTGGGTCGCTTTCTGCGCAGTAGTTCATGATATTGACGGCGTTGCGCATGCACGTGTCTGACGCTTCGACCTTGTATAAGCCTGCAAATTCGTTGGCAAGAATAACGAGTGAAGCAGCGAACAGGAAGTAGATGACTGCGGGATTCCGCCTCGACAAATGGCCAACATCGAACGCGTTCTGAACAAGAAGAATTGTATGCGTTGACGCAATAACGCAGGCTTCACTGAACTTCTCCATGCGGAGGTACGGTCGCGGTCCCCTTGCCGATGCTTGGTTGACATGGCGTTGCGTTTCCATGTTAAGTATGTACAAGAAAAACGGTCGTGTCAGCAGAATAATAGAGTGGCAGTAGAAGAGATTGACATGCAGGATGGCCACACCCTGGCCGGGCGAAGCGTGGGCCGCCTGCCGCCAGTGTAGCATGGCAGGCAGAGCTCGTGGCCACGCTTTGCAAACATCGGCGATTTCTTGTGCAAGGCGAGTACTGATCTTGCGTTGTTGATAGACTCTTCGAAGTATAACGCCAATTACCGAACAGCTTCGTACTGCAGCTTCCAGTGCATGCGGGCCCGTCTCCTTGTAATCTGGGATGGAGTGGATGCCAAGGCTGAATGGCTCTTCCACTATTCGATGGGGAGGCTGAAGAGCATTGCCCGAGCAGTCGTCTTCTGAGATTGCTGCCGGTCGGCCAAGCGAGCACGACAACAAGCGATCTATCACGAAGATTGATCGCCATAAATCCTTCCGCTGTGTCTGCTCGTCTGGGCTAAATATCACCATAGTCTCCTCTCTGTGTATACCCATTGCGTGTGCAGAGCGTGCTGCCATGCCCAGCAATACAAAGGCGGTGTTACGCTTAGACTTTGCCAGCATGTACACAGCCATCAGCAATAATGCTTGCACAGACCATAAGTCCTGCGCTTCAAGGCCTGCCATGGGGTCATTGAGACTCTTCGCGTTGAGGTAGAAGACCTCGGCTCGGTCAAGGTGTCCACCCCGAAGTTTGTCAATAAGCATTGCTTCCGGACTCCCAGGGAGCGGTGTAGCCATGGTCAATCCTATGGCAAATACGAGATTCAGAAGACAAAGCCAAGACGGCTCCACAGAAAGAGGATCGGCTAAGCACCTGTCAAGCTGCTCCATGAAGCGATCACGCTCGAAGACTTGCAGAAGGCCGTGGGTATTGGTGAAGAAGGCTTCAACAAGCACAGTGGCTGTCTGTGAGTCAGGGAGAAGATGCGCATGTCGATATCCAGGCGGCAGAGAATACTGCCCCTCGACTATCTTGTGTCGACGAGGATCACTGGTGAAAGGCGAGGGTCCTGAAACCGTCTCGACCATCATACGAAGCAGTTGGAGGAACGACAAGGTTGCCGAATCACCAATGTACAAAACACGGCCCGAGGGATCTTGCAGCATCCGGCTCTGGCTGTAGATCACGGCCTCTTCATCGGTGCTAAGTACAGTGGTGTCACGCGAAGCAGTTCCCCGGGCCTCTCCAGGAGTATGGGCCGTTGGCAGCAAGTGGGCTGATCGAGCAAGGTTATTAGCATAGACTCCGCAGCACAGGTCGAGATGCATGCTAACCAGAGTGGACAGCAACTTCGATGGTTGGTCTGGGTGTTCGGTGGATCGTCTCATGCGTCCTGTTGGTGGGATGGGCACCAGCATCTGGCCGATCGTAGACAGAAGAGGTAGGCCAGTGAAGAGATGGGGGGGATGCCTGCGGCAACACGTCAGGCGTTTGTGCTGTTGCGTCGTCGTAGTTACTATTCAAAGGATCGTCAGTCGACGTAGAGGTAACGAATGTCTACGGTCCTCGCTAGACAAGTTGCACTCACAATGGACTATCCCCTTCAATCGCCCGCCGTTTGGCCGGCAGTCGACCTTCTTCAGGCGAGCCGATATCCCGGTCCGAGTAGACGCATGTAAACTTGCGCTGTCTGATGTTGGCTTCTGCTGCGGTGGACAGCACATGCTGGGCAGGCACTTACTTTGTCGCACGTATTACATGGACACAGGCCGTTGCACTGCCGCCCATTAGTTGCGTGCCTCGGACCGCAGACAAGGCCTCGAACGCGCCTTTTGCTTTCGCCTCTTGCAGCTCTCGCAGGCCTGCGCCGTGCGCTGCCGCTGTTCTGTCGTGAAGCTGGGTCAGCGGCGAGCGCTGCGCCACGTGTGGTTGCGAGGGGGCGTCACACAAACCTGGGGGAACTCTGGGCCGTGTCATGATTCGGTTGCACGGCAGGACGGATCGGCAGCGGATCACGTGCCCTCCGCGGATGCTGCTATCGCCCTCGGATAGCACCCCTTCGGCGGTTGCGGGTACAAGACGAGTGGCCTATCCTGGCACCCGATGAGACGACGAGACGCATCTCCCGTCCAGGCTGGGGATGCGGGAGGGGCTCGGTGGCCGTCCTTGGCCTGCAGCCAGACGCGACGACGGCAATGAAGACGGTGCAATTCGACCTGGTTGGTGGTGGGGGCGGGGGCGGCCATTCGAGACGGCCTGCGACTGCGGCCTGCGAAGCGTGCGGTGAACGCTTTGACCTCGACCTATTCCGGGGGACCGAGAGGGGACCGAGGGGCCGTTGGGTGCCGTGTGGCTAGAGTAGCATCCGATGAGGACTTGCCAGTTCCACTCCCGCCATACGGGTCAGGACGGTCGGTCGTAACGGCGTTGCGGTACTTCAAGATGGCGCCGGAACCCTCCTGGCATCCTCGTCGGCGCACTTTCACCGCTGGCCAACATGACGCATTGTCTTGCATCCGAGTCACAGCGAACCGACGGGGAGAAGGGCGCCTTCGAGTCCAGCCCATTGCTGGCGGGCACGCGGTCCGCCCTGCACCAACTGCTGGACAAAGTCAAAGGCAGCCTGCCTGAAGAGTGCCTGCCTCACATCGCCCAAGTCCACTTCTCGGCGGCCAACACTGGCAGCCCATTCTTTCCCAGCCCACTCAAGCAGAGCGAAGCCATAACTGCACTCAAGGCAGTGGAGGCAGGATTAGCATCCACGATAGCTGATCTTGCCACGGGACCAACCCAACGTCGGATCAACGTCGATCTTGAGAGGTCTACGGCATCGCTTTTCTCAACCTATCTGGCTACTGTGGGAGGATTGGACAAGTCGAACCCCAAGGTGAAGAAGATGCTCAAGGGTTGGTTGTAGCCTTGTTTGTAAGCCCAGCCCTGGAACCATCACTAACGTAACAGACACCGATCTTCTTCAAGCGCAATCAATCCTCTACCGACGTCTCTCAGCCAATCTCTACCGTACCAAAAACCCGGGCGAGTACTTTCATCTGCATGGCTCCTTGGAAGCTACACAAGCCCTCAATATGATAGGACTAGAAGGGCACCGTCCCGACCTCACGGACTATCATGAATGTATCCGCATCATTGAAGATCACGTCCAGCAGTTCACAGCCGCTGAGCTGGAAGAGAGGAACCACAAGATCCAACAAGCCGGTGTCACCTGTCTTAAATGGGATGAATTCCGGGCCACAGAGCACGGCAAGGAACTACTGCAGCAGCCGCCTTGGAAAGTCGACAGCCTCGAGACGGAAACACTGCCGACTCCGTTACCCTTCCATTCCTCGCGTGCACCCGGACCACAGATTCTCGCAGGAATTCGCGTGCTTGAGCTATGCCGCATCATCGCCGGGCCAGCCATGGGCCGTGGCCTCGCAGAATACGGCGCACAGGTCATCAAAATCACAGCCCCGCACCTATCCGATGTTCCCTTCTTTCAAGTCGATGCTAATGTCGGAAAACATACCACCGACCTTGACCTCAAAGATCCTCGTGACCGCAAGACATTCGAACATCTTCTCGCTTCCGCCGATGTCGTGCTTGATGGCTATCGTTCGGGCAGCCTAGAGCGACTGGGCTATGGCCCACGTGAACTTGCGGAACTGGCCAAACAACGAGGGAAAGGCATCGTCTACATCTCCGAGAACTGCTTTGGGCACACCGGGCCCTGGGCTACGCGGCCAGGCTGGCAGCAGATTGCAGATTGTGTGACGGGTGTGGCATGGGCACAAGGCCTAGCTATGGGCCTTGAGGAACCCGTCGTTCCGCCTTTCCCCATGAGTGACTATGGAACAGGATGCATGGGCACCATCGCTGCGCTCGTGGGAATTTACCGCCGTGCAAAGTTAGGTGGAAGTTATCTCGGTACAACGTCGTTGGTGCAATATGACATCTACCTTTTGCAACTCGGATTATACGATGAAGCCATGATGACAGCATTGAAACAACAGCACGACGCCGAGTTTTTCGAACTCAGGCACCATGACTCGGTGGATGAGGTGGGGAAGCGGGCTTTAAGGACGATGAGGAGAACACATCCCCAGCTGTTTGATGAAAAGCACATGCAGGGTTATTGGAGCAAGGGATTTGGAGCCAAAGTGAAAACGATCCGGCCCGCAGTTGGTGTAGAGGGATGGTGGAACGGGTTTTTACGCAGTTCGCGGCCGAATGGATTTGATGAACCAACGTGGGAGAATTGGGAGATCGATGACGAGTTGTTGGTTGTATAAACCTCAAAGCAGGACAAAGTCCTTAGGGTCTTGGTCTTCAATGACGTAGATAGGCAAGGAGACGTTGACTTGGACAGCCGGTCGACTTAGACAGCCGGACTTGAATTGGCGTTAGTAAGCAAGAGCTATGACGAGTTGAAAGTTCATTTCCCTCGGCAACACCCACCTAGACACTTTCGTGCTTCTGTTCCCGCCATTGACTCCAACGCCACTCATACCTCGCAATGGCTTCTTCAAGACTGCTCGCGCGCTCCTCACGCGCTCTGCTCCGCGCTCCGCGCACACACTATCGCTCCTTCACGATCTCCACCATCCGCAGCAACGAATTTGAGGCCCTCAACAAGCGCACCAATGACACTTCGGAAAAGTACCGCAACTTCCAAAAATCGAAGCCGTTAAACCCTCATATGACCAACACTACCTCAACTATTGCCAATGAGATGCCGTCGGTGGGCGCTGATGCGCCACCACCGGAATTGATCACCAATGTCGACCCCAAATTTCGCCCCAAGGATGGTGTGCCAACGAACACTGAGCGTATGACTGGTGGAACGCAAAGCAGCAAGAATAGTCATGTCAGCAGAGCTAACAGCGACTTGGGTGTTGGTGAGATGGAGGGTGCAAAGTTCAAAGTCGAGCCCATCAGGCGGACTGGCGAGGATGCAAACACGATGCGCACGAGGTTATTATGTCCGTTCCTACATCTACCTGCTTCGTTACTCTACTCATCTATGCGCTACTGACATTCCAAGTAACATACTAACACGCGACAGATCAAAGCCGCAAGCGAGGAACCCTAGAAAGTGACCTCCTCCTCAGTACCTTTGCTGACGCCCACCTCTCGACCATGTCTCCGTCTCTACTCGAACAATACGACCTTTTTCTTGATGAAAACGACTGGGATATCTACTATTGGGCAACACAGGAGTCTGCCCCCACTTCTCAGGAGATGACGGAGGGTGGCGGTTCTATGATGTCCCCTTCCAACGCACAGGGCAAAGACAGCAAAAACAAGAGAATAATGCAAGAAAAGGACCAACAAGCACGAGAGCCCGCGACAGGCGAGTGGGCACAGACTATTGGCACTTTCAAGCCCGCATACCGCCCTGTACCGACTAGATGGAAGGGTAGTGAAATCTTGAGTCTGCTACGAAGACATGTTAATGATCGTAAAGCGGGAGGTGTGATTGAAGGCGAAGGATCTGCGAAAAGGGAAGGTAAAGGTCTGGGTATGATGCCTGAGATCAAAAATTTTGATCAGTAAATTACGAAAGCTCTACAAAAACGTCTCCAGGTGTGTGTCACAACTTGCAAGTTACCGCCATATGATCGAACAATTTCCGTAATGGTATTGGTACACTAGCATACGTCTGTTCTACCGTATAAGATGCTTCCTCAGTCAGCAATCTTCCTATCGCCTTCTGTCTATTCTTCACAAAGTTTCTAGTCTCTCCGCTCATGTTCTATATCTCGATATGTACCCAGGACCATGCTGTCGCTACTCCAATTTGATTGTCTCATGCGGCAACGCTCACCCCAACTAAACGTCGCGTACATTAGGGAAGAATTTCCTCCAAGTGGTGTACTCTACGTTGCCAATGCCTTGTGCCCTAACATAGACTGTGAAACTGTACAAAATACTCATTCTAGCAAGGGCTGTTATGAATATCTACCTAGGAGGCCTACACGACAGCGGGATATGAGTAAACCCAAGAAAATAAGTAGTCCCTGCTACGTGACAGGGTGGGGATCACGAGCATTGGTGGCCCAGGTGCATAACTCCACAAAGAGCGTACTTGAAAGTCGAGACGCTTGTTCACAGCTACCTCTACATACTATTTGGCCTTCTAATTCATATGTATAAATTTGCTTGTAGGGGCTAAACGTCCACACTCATAATAATAAGAACAAGTCTCATGGATTCTCGGCAGCTCTCTAATAAAAGAAACTTCACGTCCACTGTTGATTGTAATCCTCCTCGCCCCCTCCCCCCCCCACCCAATCATTAACTCTATGGTCCAAATCTATGGGACATGGATAAAAACCTTATAGAATCACTGTAGATATTCATGTATTCCAAGGTAATTAAGACCAGTGTTGGCCGTGGTTTTTGATGAGACTGGTTGAGAAGATTCTCAAAGCGGTACAATTCAGCTGCTACACGGATATCGTTGTCAAAATTGCTGAATGACGCAGCGACAAAGCTTGGAAACGAGGCTCCGGTTGTGAAGACAGATCAACCCTAAACCTGACTTAATCCAAAACATCAAAACATGTATATCAGGATACGGTCAGATACAATAGATGGAGTCGGTGGTAAATGCTCTTCCAGGAAAGAAGTGCACGGGTTTGTTATACTGGAAGCCTACGTCAATTGAAAAACCCTGGGCTCGGAAGTAACCGTGTTGAAACCCTAAATGTGACTCAATACAAACGTGACAAGACGAATTACGACGCGAATAATTATTACCGGAAGCTAATACTGTTGGCGAAGGGACACAACGCTCTGAGAGGTCACCATGGTATCAACTCTCATAAAGAAGGCGCGTGGTTGAGTTTATTGGTCGAAGCCATCTTTCCATGGTTGTGTAGTCTGAAGGATCACATAGCACTAAATGACTCCATAACCTCTCATGTCAAAAGTTGCGCAGTTCGCCCGAATGTGCTAAGAAAGATTTATCAGGGTTCGTAATGGCATCATGACATTCCATTTCATTCCCTGCTTGTACCTTATGCGCCCCATATCCCAATCTCCATCTATTGCTCCTCGGGGTAGCCCTCGCCGCCGGCGGGCAGGACCTCGGCCTCGCCCTGCTCCGCCTGCCTGGCTTGTTCCGCTGCTTGTTGGGCGGCAATGGCCTTAGCACCGTAGTCCTGGGACATGGGCTGGACGACGGGCTGCTCCTCCTTGGGCTCAATAATAGTAACGGAGTCGGGGAGAGTCTGCGATGGGCCGGCCTTGCCCTCGGGATCAGATCCACGCATGATCTTGACCTTGATACCAAGCACACCCTGGCGGAGCAGGACGTGGCGAGTGGCGCTGTCAATGAAGTCCTTGGCGGGCTGACCGGAGTGAATCATGAAACCGTCCTACAAAGATTAGTTTGCTATCGGATGGGCCATGAGTAAGAGACACTTACCGTGAACTTCATGCTCTTGGCACGAGCGGCCCTAAGCTTTCCAGAAACAACAACCTCGCAACCCTTGGCGCCAGACTCCATAATGAATCTCAGAACACCGTAGCAGGCCCTTCGGACGGCAAGACCGTTGAGGAGCTTGTAGCGAAGAGACTCGCATTGGGCGACAGCGGAGAGACCACGGTTCTGGACCTTAGCGGCGTACAGGGAAACAGAGTTCTCGGGGAACTTGAAGCGCTTCTGGATGAGCGATGTGAGCTCACGGATGCGGCGACCCTGCTCTCCAAGGACCTCTTGTGTGTGGGTGGCGCGGATGATGATGTCGGTGACGGTGGGAGTGACGCGGACTTCGACGCCCGAGTAGCCTTCCTCAGCCAGCTCGCGCTGGAAGAACTCGTTGAGCTCGGCGTAGAACACACCGTCTGCAGGGGTGTTAGTGGGTGTAGCATGCGCGGTGTCTTGCCAAGGCAGGCGTCGGCGTCCCCGAAGGCGATGGATCTTGTGCACACATGTACGTTTCGCTCGCACCCCGCCAATCGTTGCTCTATGCTCTGCCTGGGCCTGTGACTATGGGAGTGGATCTATCGTACCAGCAACGAACTTTCTCCGCTTGGAGCTGCAGAACGTCAGTAGCCATCTCCGCCATCATGCGCTCGAGCGAGCGTCTGCAGGCAAACTCACATTGCGGACTGGGTAGTGGCCATATTGTCGATGTGGGTTGGCGTGTCTGAACCTCCGGGCGTGGTGTTCAGAAAGTCG
>Ga0182215_1000197_pt1 | contig 11345 bp, 8 predicted proteins | sample G5R1MG_24_FD_128404 | JGI IMG/M metagenome (GOLD analysis project Ga0182215, IMG submission 128404) | Switchgrass phyllosphere microbial communities from Michigan, USA - G5R2_NF_03OCT2016_LD1 MG | ecosystem: Host-associated > Plants > Phyllosphere > Phylloplane/Leaf | place: USA: Michigan... | reverse complement strand
ATAATATATAATAGTTAACTAAAAAATATAGATATAATACCTTATTAGTATAGTATAGTACTAGATATACTGTATATAGTACTAATTTATTAGTGCGACGATAGCGCGTGTACTGTCGCACACTAATGCACGCTACCGCTTGGCGACACGCCGTTTAATCTTTGTCGACACGCTGTTTAACACGTCCCGGTGCCTGGGCATCTATCGCCCTATGTGAGCAAGCGCTGGTGAGCATTTGGGGCGACGGACTGTACTCGGAGATTTTTGGCCTGATCTTTTCTTATCTCGACGTTGTCAGAAAACATCAATGGGCCCGATTCGCGCGACGTTTAGGGAGGGGAGGGGTCGGCCTATACCCCCAGAAATGCCGATGCTTTCATTCGTGGAATTACTATGTACAACAGAATGACTTTCCACTCAATGAGCCGAGTGGGTTACTCTTTCGAAACTTACTCTCTACAACAGTAGTATGGGGCTCTGGATTGGAAAGTTTAAAGCGAAATGAGGCTTATGAATTTGTAGTAGAGCCATCATTTTTGGTGGGATTGGGAAATGGATCCAGGTGTAGATGTTCTGTTATAGGTATAGGAACGAATCGTCGAGACTGGACCGAAACGTCCCCGTTGTATGGGATACGACAGGGTATATAGCACGCGTTCTCCCTGTGCTTATTCCAATTTCAAACGCATGTACATATACGGGTAGGTTGCCGCTGTTAAGGCCTCCCTTTGTTCGACCTGTGCGCATCTCGTTATTTCCATTACGGGGGTTCTCGTCGCAACAAGCCTCGGATCGCAGCACCATTCTATGCGGTAAGACGAGTCAAAAGTCCCACAATCATGATGGTGGATAAGACTAGAGTGTACAACTGGTAAGCATCATACTAATTTCAGACGAACTTTGGCTAATAACAACAGGTACATTTCGCTCGTTGCAGCATCATGCATGGTACTCTACGGCTATGATGCGTCTGTCTTCAACGCCCTTCAGAATTCGAAGCACTGGGTCGCCTATTACAACCATCCCAGCGCCAACATAATCGGAGCCATCAACACATCGTACACAGTCGGTGCCGTTGTAGCGGGATTCTTCATGGGAGGACCCCTTGCCGATTGGGCTGGTCGTAGAGTCGGCATGGCAGTAGGGGCAGTCGCTGTCATCATTGCCACCTTCATGCAGACATTTGCCTCGCGTGGTCAAATCGCCGTTTTCATCGCGGGTCGAGTGCTCATAGGTATCGGCCAAGGGCTATCCCTGAGTACATTTATCTCCAGATGCTACCGATATACTTGAACTAATCATCACGCAGCTGCTGGATCCATTTACATTGGTGAACTGGCGCCCCCAGAGATCCGTGGAAAGATCATGTCGTTCTGGCAAATGTTCTATTCCGTTGGCGCTTTCATCGCTTACTGGATCAGCTTCGCAACTTCCAAGCACCCAAAGGGCCTCGGTGAATGGGATTGGAAAATGGTCGTCATCTTCCAGCTCCTCATGCCCATCCTCATCGTCTCTCAGGTCTTCTTCATACCAGAGTCGCCTCGCTGGTACGTGCAAAAGTCCAGGAACTACGAAAAGGCACGCAAGTCTCTTCGCCGTGTTCGTACTACTGAAGAGGACGTTGAGGAGGAGATTACGACCATCCGCGAGGCCATAGAGTTTGAGGCTGAGGCGATATCCTCTGGTTACTCTGCGCTCTGGAAGGACAAGTCGGTCCGGAAGAGGATGTATATTGCCATGATTGTCAACGGTGGTCAGCAAATCACGGGGCAAGGTACACTGAATTCGTACAGTTCCATCATCTATAAAAAGGTCTTCAAGAGCTCTGACACTGTCGCGTTGATCAACGCGCTGAATGCTACCTTTGGGATCATCTTCACGTTAAACGCGACATGGACTGTCGATCGATTCGGCCGCAAGTTCCTCTTCATCGTCGGTGGTATTGGTATGGGAATGTGCATGTTGATCGCCGCCACGGTGGAGACACAGACACCGTTGATCAACGGAGCCAAGAGCCAGCCCGTGGGAATCGCAATCGTCTTCGTCATGTTCTTGTTCGCCTTCTTCTGTCAGTCCTCCCCACGCGATCCATACAGCAATCCACCAACGACTAACGATAGCCAGACAAGCCGTCATGGGGTGCCACGGTCTGGATCTTCACCGCCGAAATCTTCTCCATGAACATTCGCGCACAAGCCGTCGGCATGTGCTCGCAAACCCAAAACGTCGTCAACTCCATTGTCCAGCAATTCTTCCCCATCTTCCTCAAAAACGAGGGTTTCTACGCTTTCTACATGTTTGCAGGCATCAACTTATTGCTCGCTGCTTTTGTCTGGTTCTTCGTGCCTGAGACCAAGCAGGTGTCGCTCGAGGAGATGGACGCTGTGTTTGGCGGCGCCAACCACGTGGTGGAGGGTGCGGCGATCGAGCACAAGGATGGTGTGAGGCATGAGAGTGTGACGATGGATCCTGGGGCGAAAAGCGTCGGCAATTAATCAATGTCATGGATGAGGAGCCTATCAGTTATTAGAGACAAAATCACTATGTGGTGTGCCGTACCATGACGAAAGCCGCTCGGCACACACGTTGCTGTCATTAAAAAGACGTCACCGTGGCGGTGTTGGAGCCAACAGCAACAAGGGTCCAGAGGGCTTGTGGCGCTTTGTCCGTGGGGCTAGTGAGGCAACTAAGACAGGGGCAAAGGGCCCATGCGACCGGCGACCCTCCATCCCCACGGAATTAATCGGCCGACTTGCGCTGGCTCAGGAGTCTTGCCTCTCTTTCTCTCTCCCTCCCTCTCTCCCCAAGTCCTTTTGCTTTCAGAAGAAGTTTTCCTGCTTGACAATCCACTTGCAGTGCACGAACACAAACGGGTCCCGTCGCAATTGGTATGTTGAGCGCCCCTTCACGTCAGGTCACCTACGGGAGGGAGGCACCCCTTCACGTGCGGCCGACCGTCCCTTCGTCTGCAACTTGCCCTCCACCACACGTGCGCTGACAAGCAGCCTGCAGCACTATTGCCATGAGTAAAGCACAGTCGCCCTACGAGTCGCTGCGGCACATCGCGCAATACTATGACAACCAAGAATCGCACAATTCGGCACTGAGCCTCATTCTCGCCCTGCGCCCCGACTGGCAAGAGACCAAGGACACAATTGAGTTTGTACGCTTCACCGACGGTATCACGAATACGGTAGGTAGTTGCTGCAGCCCTCAGGCGGACGCCTCACGCGACTGTGGCTGACACAACGACCAGCTCCTTAAGGCGGTGAACCAGCGACCAGGCTTGTCCAAACCCGAGGTGGAGGAGGACGCGATCTTGCTGCGGGCATATGGCAAAGGCACAGACGTCCTTATAGACCGCGAGAGTACGTGCGGCTGCTGATAGAGACACGCGTACAGGCTAACACTGCGGTTTAGAGGAAACTCGCTCTCATTCGCTCCTCGCACGTTACGGCCTTGCTCCTTCTCTCTACGCCCGGTTTGAAAATGGTCTCCTATACAAGTTCATACAAGGCAGCGTATGTACGCCCGCTGATTTGCGGCGGCCCGAAGTATGGCGAGGCGTGGCGCAAAGACTGGGGGAATGGCATGCTACACTACCTATATCGAGCATTAGCAGCACATGTCCTGCGCCCTCACAACTCACTGCCAACAACAAGCGTGCCTCTCTGGCGGCTATGGCCACACTCACGCCAGGCAAACCCATCCCCAATATATGGACAACCATGCAGAAGTGGATCGAAGCGCTCCCAACAAGCACCACCGCGCAGTCCACCCGTCGAGACGAGCTGAACAGTGAGTTGACAAGCCTCACAACGTTGCTGGGTAATACGCCTGGTATTGGTGGCTCCGGTGCTTTCGTTTTCGCCCATTGCGACCTCCTTTCTGGCAACGTGATCATCGAGCCCTCGCCTTCGTCCGCCGCTCCGTCTCGTCGATCAAGTACCTCCGATGGCTCCTCAGAGCTAGAGACTGTAGCATCTGTGTCCTTTATCGACTACGAATACGCTACACCCGCACCCGCGTCGTTTGATATCGCCAACCATTTTGCTGAATGGGGTGGCTTCGAGTGCGACTACAGCGCGATGCCAACACGCAAAGTCCGCCGTGCGTTCCTCCGCGAATATCTGTACAGCTGCAGCGCACACCAAAATCGGACCTACCAGGAATCGGAATTAGAGGATTTGTTCGAACAAGTCGATAGGTTTAGGGGCGTTCCTGGCTTCTATTGGGGTATTTGGGCGTTGATCCAAGCACAAATATCGCTCATCGACTTTGACTATGCAAGTTACGCCGAGGTTCGCCTAGGCGAGTACTGGGCGTGGAAAAAGGCGGCTAATGGAGAGATCAATGGGATGCAGACGGAGAGGGAGAAACGATGGGCACAAGAGGAGTAATTTCGTCCCGGGAGGAAGTACCACCAGCATGCACTTGTAATTCAACATTAGACTACCGGCACTGGGGACTGGAGCCTTTTCCTGTCCTTTCCTATGGGTTTATCAGCATTCTCTTTTTCTCTCTCTCTCTCTCTCTCTCTCTCTTTTTTTTTTCTTTTACCACATTTCATATCCAATGCTACTTTATGAACTATTTTCCAGTCTTCAACCTGTTGTTTATGCATACAAACAGCATGTCCGTTGCCGCTATGGTTCCTGGGATGATACGCTTCCGAATGAATAAGACGATGCACGCGCGCATCACTGTACTATTGCCATGCATGTTGTTTCAGTATCCATGCTATTCATCTGGCATCTTTTCTGCCTTGAACCACGTGCGGTGCATACAAAGTAGGTAGAGAAGTGGTGAGACGGCGAATAAGCATGCTGCCAAGGTCACTGGAGATTGATTCTCCTGGGGCATGTTACCGTTACTTGCATTACATCATCGTCATGTAAATCCCGATAAATATATATATATATATATATATATAACCCATGCCATTGAAATCCGTGTACAATCAGACCCAACCGCGCAAGCAAGATGGCAAACGAGCGCATACTAAGGATCCTGCTCTCATCTTCGCTCGGCTTCTGTCCTTTTCTTCTTCTCTTCTCCTTCGCTAGCTTCTTCAAGCATCGACGAGGAGCGCGTCCCCCGCACCGAGCCAATCCATATCTCCCAGCGCGCCCGAAAAGGCGATAGGATTCGTCTTGTTCTCCATGGCCCCGTCGTCAAAAGTAAAGGTTTCCCCCACGGCATCCAGATTCAATAAGGAATCAAAGTCTCCGTCGTCAAACTCATTGTTGAGCGGCAGGCTTGAGAACAACATCTCATTGTCTTGATGGTGGATGATTTTGCCATACGGATTGGGCGGTATATCGTCGATACTCCATTTTGGGAAATGTGGCTCCAGAGGCTTATGTATCTGTTGAGCTGTTGTAGGGGAAGTTGGCGCGTCTGCTGAAATGGTGATGCTGGGCATGTGCTCGTGATCGGACTCGGGTGGGGTGGATGCAAGGAATGTTTCAAGACGGCGAGCGACTTCTTCGTCCGTGATATTCGATTCGTGGGGCTGCTTCTCCAGAGCAAGCATGTTGGTTGTGCCGCTGTCTGGAGGCGGTGTTAATGTGGAGCGTTGGAGGGGCTGTGGCGGGGTGGACGCTGCGTGGGCCAAGTCGAGGTGTTTCCCGGCATTTACGAGGTCCTCTACTGTTCGCACAGGCGACGCCCTGGGCATTGGTGAAGATTGCGCGGTGAGTGGAGCAATGTGGATACCTGCTTTGCGAATGGCGGCCTCGAGAAAGGCAACAGAGTAGTCGGCTGCGGCGTACAGATCGCGCAGCTTGCTCATTACTGACATGCATTGGCAGAATCCACGGAGAGATGAGCGTCGCGTCTCTTCCTCCGGTGCCTTGATGTCGAGAAGATGGATGATGATAGCTGGGAGAAGTACGGTGACACCTGTGGTCGGTAGGTACTTGACCAAGCCAACTGTCTCGAGACGCTGGACTATCGAAGTGATCGCAGAAGCTGCGCGGCGAACATTGCGCCGGGAAACCTCCAGGAGATCGGATTCAACACCGACCTTCGCAGGCGCGCTAGCGGGTCCGCCATGTGCGTTTGGGAGAACCTGAGGCCTATGTAATGCCGATAATGTGGTGAAGAAGACCATATGCAGGAGTGATTTGGCGAGATCAATCGCGCCAATTCCGCTGAGTTGATCGGAGTATTGCGCTTCTTCAGGTAGCTCCGAGACCCATCTCTGCAATTCTTCGTCACAGGTGTTCACCTCACTCGTCCCCGGATCAAGCTTCTTTGGTAGTAGCATCATCGTGGTACGATCGTTCTGGAGACCATGGTTGTTGTTCAGCACGCAGTATTGCTTTGATAGCACGTGAGATATGCAGAGACACAGCCTGGCTTTCTCTATACACATGATTGCTAATTGACGTTGCAAGTCAGCATCTCTGGCGACATGGCATTCAACGGGAATGCAAGTGATGGAATCTGGGATAGGGGAAAGTTCGAAGTCATCCAGCGTCAGCATTGGGACGTCAAAGTCTTCGGATTTGATCCGTGTAGGCCGTCGCATGCCAAGCGCGATAAGACGGTCTCGCATGTATGTCGACCACCATATTCGTTTCCAAAGCTTGGCGCGTTTACCGTCGAGGTTCGTATTGTGGGGATTTCGGTGAAGTCCGATGGTCAGTGCGACCGACGTAGCAACACCCATCCAATGCCATGTATCTTTCTGGTCATCGGGCGTCTCGTAATAGTACGTCAATAACAGCAAGGCCTGGACGAGCGAAACGCGATCAGATTCGTAATCAAAATCGTACAGAATCTGTTCGCATATTTAGTTGGTATTTGGATAGCTTTCGGTCATGCGCTGGCCAGCGGAACCGAGCCATCCGAGCAGCTACTACGCAATGACTGACGAGTCGACCGCACGGTGTTGAATTGATAAGAACGGGGCATATGCTCACCCTGGTCTTTTGGAAAAAGTCCTTGCGCGCCTCCTTTCTGGTAGCGTAGCCTGCTGTATGTAGGTATTGCATATCAATAAATGCAGAGCCGGCGAACATGACAGCTTGGAACAGGATCAGGCTGACCTGGCCTTTGCTTCCATCTGCGCAATCGATAACAGCTAAGAAATCGTGCAGGTCCAACAAGGGCATATACGGGTGGACAAACTCAACGTATGCGCGAAGCATCTCACGGCGTATAGTCCCGTTGGGCACTAGCAAAGCCCCCTTCTTCTCAAGATAAGCAATTTCCTCCGGTCCGATTTTGGCGGGTAGAGGTTTGATGAATCTGGGGAGTTCAGATGATGACGGTCTCTGCGGCATATTGCCAAAGAAAGGCGCTTGCGTTTCGGTGGCGAAGGGCGAGAACGGCAACGTAGGTAGGCCATTGATTTGCGATGTGCATGAGAGCCGACGCTGAGAGTCCGAAAAACTGGCCACGGAATTCATTCGATTCCCATGGTTTTGATCTGCAGTCGAGTTAGTATGCCTGATTTGCCCAACGGGTACCAAGGGTACAAGGTACATATCGAATGAGGGACATGCTTGTCCCGACGCAGTTTCACATCCTGTGATGCTCGCAACGAGCTCGGCGTGAGACACTGAATACTGTCCAGGGCATCTCGCGAGGCAAGTTTGCGGTTCGCACTTGATGCAGAACTGAGGATTTGCACTGGTTGTTCGTCATCTTTGCCCCATTTTCTACAGACGTCAGCAACGTGAGACTGTGATGTAGCTGCTTTGCCGATCATTGGCGGGAATTGGCGGAAAACGCATTGCCCAGGATTACCAAGCCTCGAACAACCTCGCGTGACAACATTCCGCGTGCAGTAGGTTGTGAAAGCGGTTTGTTGGAGATAAGTCCGCAAGCGCTGGTAACGTGCAGGGCCTTCGAGAATGGCACGGAATGGGCTGTAAGCTTGCAAACTCACTTTTTGCGCCTGCTTTCCGAGACAATGCAGTCCACTTCGTCTAATCGGCAGTTTGTGCAGGGTGCGCCATGCTCGGTGACGTTACATCTGACCTTGCGGGCTCGACAGCATTGGCAAGCCTTTGACGCCCTCCTCTTGACCGAGCGTCCTGTAGGATGTCCGTCTAGTCCAGCTTGGATGCCTTTGCGTTTCTGTGGTAGCGGGTCATGGCGATAATCGGGCGGTGATCCAGAGTAATCAGACATAGCTTTTGCCTTTGTTGCTGTCCGGATTGCGCTTCTGATAACGGCCCAAGTCAGGTTGGTGTGGGGGAAAAGCTGAAATACCGCTCGCTGCTCACGCGCGACGGGTCGGGGGGATGCAGAGGATATGTACGGCACGAAAGCTCTCCGAGGTGAGCTCCTTGTCAGGGCTAGTCGCGTGCTTGGGGCACGAACACGTACCACGATTCATTCTGGTGCGCTTGAACGCTCATGACGCCGCCTCGCACCCAGTGGGGATCGTTAGTGAATACCCCAGTCTCCAGCCCCAGATGCACATGGCGGCGCTTTACCCTTGGCGTCCAAAGCGCCGACTCTGCTCAGACGGCTGCGGGACCAAGGCCGCATGTGAAATTGCATGCGTTGATCGACGTCAGCTGCCATAGGGACTCCCATGTACCCTGGAGACTCGAGTCCATGTGCGCATCCAGGGCGATGCCGCGGTAGTTGTGCGGCCCAGGCTGACTCTGCGCCGTGTCTGGGTATTGGATGGTACAGCTATCTGGAGCCTGCAGCAGCCAGGGCAAGCCTGGCGATGCTAGATGCGGCAGTGGCCTGGTCTTCTGAGCATGTTCACTCTGGAACGGCCCAACAGGAGCAGGCCGAGTCAGAGAATGTGGGGTCGGCTGGCGTGGTACGTCTGGTGCGGCCGTGCCTTGAATCGGGCCTGGGCGCGAGGGAGCGAGGCGTGCGGAAATGGTTTCCCTGGGGCGGCAACATGATTGGCGTCAGAGAGGCGGAATGGCATGACAAAGCTGGACAGTTCTGGATTGCATGGCCGGCGCGCTAGCCCTGTCGGATGCACGTGACGCTCACTTCCGGTTGCGAATCATGGATGCGCCCACGGCCGCGGCCTAGGGGAAGACACCGGAGAGGTCCACGCACGCCTCCGACGCAGACGCCGGTGAAACTGTAGGTACTCGGCGTCCCGTGGTGCTCGTTACTTGCCGTCGTTCGAATCGAGAGCGCCGGCTGACCGCGGTGAGCTGTCGCCGATGACCTTACGTTGGACCTCCGCCCGTGCGGTATCAACTGGCCAGTTTGCAGGCCACGAATGCAGAGATCCATCCATCATGACCGATGCGCTGATACGTCGCAAGGCAAGAAGAAGCCCCACTATGCTGTGCACAAGCGGCCTGGTAACGAAAGGTTCCCTGCCTACACCGACAGGAAATACGCTCGCGGCTAGACGCTCGTCACGGTCCCGCACGCATGCAGGCAGCGGCCAGGGGCAAGTGGAAACCTTCCGGTTGAATTATGTCAGGAACCTGCCATGCTAGGGCGAACTACGCACATCGGCCGATAAACCATCGCCTCCCCAGCTTGAACAGTCTTGCGCCGCGAGAAGCATCGATGTTGGGAAGTAGGGGCGGTACCTACAGTCTCCATGCACTGCCCGGAAGATTTTCGGTCCGGGCTCGTCCATCCAGCTGACTCCCTGGCAACGGCATCTTTCTGACACAAAAGCGGGGTCTGGACGGGGCTCGTGTCTCGACGGCATGTGGGGACGGGATCAGCCGGAGGGAGGATGGCTTCAGCCTTCCCGTAAGCTCTCGGACGGCACCCCCGCGGGAATGCATCGTGAAAAGTCCGTATACCGGTTTGTCAAGCAAGAGATAGATGACCCTGGCCAGCTAGCACTGGACACCATATTTCCTCAAGGTCTCCTTGCCTGTCGTAATCTTCATACCAATTCTAACACACACTCATCAGTACAGCATCTCGGTGAAGGTAATGCAATGGCAAAACGTACCTTGCGTCCAAGTCGTACCCTTCCCACTTTGTCACTTCATCGAGCCAGTCCCGACATTGATCCAAGGTCTGAGTATGCGCTTCCGGATGCCCATCTGCATCAGCCTCGCGCCAAAGATTCGCAGCCATCTCGTATCGCGCACAAGGCGCCATCCAATTATCCTTATGGGTTCCCTTGAGCAGAGTTCGGTCCACGGGCAAGACCTCCTTTTCCAGTAGCGCTTTTGCCTCGGCAGTCCTCCCCATGTTTCGGAGTGTAGCTGCGCGGAGAACCGCAAGAATGGCTCGTTCGTCCGGACCTTCTCGTTCCCAGTACGGATTCGCCGCCGACTCACTCCACCCAAGATTCCTGAGTGATACTTCGAGGTGGTCGGCGCGCATCCTTTTGTACCCGTTCCAGAAATAGATCATTTCCTCCAAAGGGGACACGCCAATGGCATCGATGAAATCGCACTTCCACTCCTGCACACGAGCCTCCCATTTCTGGATCTTACGAATAACAAAGACATCGAACGGGAGCTGGCGCGCCATGAACTTCTTTTTGCCCGTGTTGGGTACGACTTGTTGGAAAAACTTCTCCGCCTCGGCTGCATGTTGCTTGGCTTTTGAAGAGTCGGTAGTCTTGTGGCGTCTGTATAGCTCAACATACGCCGCACCGCTGATGAAGTAGTACAACCCGTGGCTCCAGTTGTTGAGCGATATGCATTTTTGGAAAGCAAGAGCGGTTTTTTCGTAATCGTGAATGTACATGTTGTTCAAACTACGCTCAAACCAGCCAAGTGCTTCTAGTTGCTTGAGCGGTGACTCGCCCGCGCCTTCAACAAATTCGATCGACTTTTCTAGTTTTTTTTCGACGGCCAGCATACGGGCTTCCTCGAGGAGATAGAGGTGGCTCTTGGGGTACCGTCCACGCATATGCTTCAACAATGCTACACATCGATCTCTGGGATAGGATCCATCGCCCAAGCTCGGGAGGATATCACAGAAATTCGTGAAGCCGTTGAGGTAGCCCATGAGTACCACACCGGCCAATGCACCGTGAATATTGTGGAACTTCGTTGCTTGCCACAGCATTGCCATTCCGCGATCCCTATCGCCTTTGAAACCAACAATCTTGAGCAGGGAAGCGAAAGAAGGCGGTATGAAAGAAAGAAGCAGTAGGAGCATTCCAAAGCAGAAGTTGGAGCCGGATAGAATGAATTGATCCACGGGATGGTCACTGAATTTAGCAATGTCTGCCTCTGGTCCCCCCAAATCATTCAATGGGAGTGGTTCAAAATCTTTGATAGCTTTCGGAGCAGTGTTGGAGGGGTCCTCTTGTGCGAGTGAAAGATTGGGAGCAGTGCTAGCATCAACATCCAACTTCCGTTGCGCCGTGTCCAAGGCGGTGGACCCTCCGTTTGCCGTGGCCATGTTCAAATGGCCAGTGTATT
>Ga0182215_1000196_pt1 | contig 11349 bp, 2 predicted proteins | sample G5R1MG_24_FD_128404 | JGI IMG/M metagenome (GOLD analysis project Ga0182215, IMG submission 128404) | Switchgrass phyllosphere microbial communities from Michigan, USA - G5R2_NF_03OCT2016_LD1 MG | ecosystem: Host-associated > Plants > Phyllosphere > Phylloplane/Leaf | place: USA: Michigan... | reverse complement strand
CCCCCACCAAAAAAAAAAAAAAAAGCCCGTCCTCTTTCCCATGCATACGCCCTTGAAAAAAGAACCCCTCCTCCCCGTCCAAAAGTTTTTCTTTTTTGCATAAAACTGAAAAAAAAAAGGAAATCTATCACAAACAGTCCCCTCTCGACTTGCACGAGTTGCTACTACTAGATAGCTAGTACAAACGACTCCCCTCCCCTCCTCCCTCACAATGTCACAATGGCTTATCCTGCCGCGCTACAAATACGGCATCCACAACACATCCATCTGGCTCAACTTGAGCGGATTAACCGCGTGCGCGACATTATCCACGACAGTCTGATTGGCGGGCAAATTATTCCCGACCGAAGGGAGACTGCCCATGGCACTCGTGCGCTTGACCACCAAGTCGCTGTTACTCTGCACGGTTTCGCGCAGGACATCAGGCGTGAGCTGGGCCGTCTTGTGCTGGCTCGTGAACCAGTGGTTCATTTCGTCGCGCATGAAGATGCTGAGTTGCATTTCGAGCTCGCCTTCGGGTTCGATGAGGCAGCGCGCAGCGGTCATAACGGCAGGCGCGAAGATGCCTTCGAGGTTGAGCGGACCCATGATGGTTTGTAGGTTCGGCGTTAGCCGGAAGGGAACGGGCTCCGTGTTGTGAAGCATGGGCTTGCCGGCTGCCATGCTTGGAATCAGCTCGGAACCCCAGACGCGACCAGTCGAACGCGAAATGCTAATCTTTTGCGGGAAGCGCGTGTTCATGTGCATGACGTACGTCATGAAGGTGAGGGCGGCGAGCTGGTAGGAGAAAGTGCGGCGGAAGAGCCAGAGGTCATCAAAGGAAGGGAAAGTGGCGCGGAAGTAATCCTGGAGAATGGTGGGGGGTACAAATTTCTCTTGTACGGCGGAGAAGGTCTCGAGTTTGATAGAGTTCTGGTGATCAACATTCTTCTGTGGATCGTCAGCGTGTGTTCTTGTAGGCAGGTGGTAGGAGTGCGAGCATCATGGTACGTACAGGCTGTAATGCACGGAGTTTCTCAATGCTAAAGAGAACCGGCTCATCCTTGTTTATACCATTCTTGCGGCAATAGTCCTCAAAGATGCCCTGCATATTAATGTACGATGAATCGTCCTGTACCATACGCACACTTGGCGTAATTGGTACTATAAGGGGAAGATGAAATTGCAAGTTCCGCCGACGGCTCTCCTTGCGCTTGGCCAAGATACCATTGAAAATTCGGAACAGCTGCAACATACGCTCTTCGCGTCGGGAGCTCCTCGCTGCTGGGAACTGAATGGCAAATGGATGGATGCTCCCGTCATGGCCCCGGATCGTGAGGCGTCGGTGACATATACCGATACCCCGGACAAGCTCGACATCCGGCAAGAAGCGCTCGATACGCACAAAATCGGAGTTTTTGTCGCGATGCTGCAGATATTGTCCAGGGACCTCTACGTCATCAAACTTGAGGAAGCGGAACTCGCTGAGCTGATGTGTATACTGCTCCAGCGGCACACTAAGCTTCCTACGATCCAGCCGCTCCTCGAAGCGATTCCTCCACGTCCGGAGCTTTTGAATGTACTCATACATGGTGGGTTTATGCGTCACGAAGTCGTGTTCAAAGGCCTTACGGATGTGTGGCGGGAGCACGGATTCTGCGAATCGTGTTATATTGGCCTCGGTCGATGGCGGTAACTTGACTTCTCTCGCGTAATACTGTGGTTGCCTACCTACATAGGACAGACCATCGTTGAGGAGAGCCACAATGAGTCGGTACGCATCCTCATCGGGAGGACATTTGAAGTTCTTCTGGATTTGATCGAGCATGGTTTCCATGGATAGAGCGAGGAGAGGGAATGCAGTCTTCAAGATCGCACTAATTTCCTCCACATGATCCCACGGCTTCTTGGGGACTGGTGGTGCATCGGCCGGTTGAGGCGCTCCATTGATAGCAGGACTGCCTTGGACAGGTCCCTCCGTCTTGACAGTAGCGTTTGATGTACCATCTGAGACAGCCTTACTCTCACCGGTAGCTGTAGTAGGTTGGGTGCCACTCGAATCCGCGCGAGCTTCAGGGGAGCCCTGTTTTACGACCGGAGAGCCCTGGCTCTGTTGCTGCTGCTGCTGCTGCTGTTGTTGTTTAGCCTTTGCTGCCTTTTCTTTCGCCTCCTTTTGCTCGTAATTTTTTTTAAGCACCACCATATCCTCCCTTGTGGTTCTAAGATGGCAGTACAGTGCTTGCGGGTAAGTCTTTGCAAGTTTACCTAGAATTGATCTAGCGATCGGCGCCTCTTGCCGCGAGAGGCTATTCAATAGTTGCGGAATATACGTAATCCAGTACCACGCCGGCGTATCACCCTTGAACTCCTCAAACTTCTCTGCCAGCCTTCGCTCCGGATTGTCCAGGCTGAGTAGCCACAGCACACGGCCAAGTAACTTTCTCGATTTTGCATTCTTGAACTGGCTCGCGGCTTCGAGGTAACAACTCAGCGCTGCTTCAGCCCGCTCCAAGTTCTGCGGCTCCTCCTTGAACAGCATGTCGTTGTAACGCCCCCATTCAGCCCATGCCTTTGGTAGCTTAATATCAAAGTACAGTGCGGTACCAAATGCTTCGCCAGCCTCATTCTTATATCCAAGCTTGGCCAAGAACATTCCCTTGAGCGTGTAAAACTCTGCCTTTTGTTGCGGACCGAAATAGTTCAAATTCGTATTGTTGATGACATCCAGCCCACTATTGAGATCGGCACGGATCTGGTAATGGCACTTGGCTTGTTCGCGCAACTTCAAGAAGGCCTCCTGAATCTCAATATTGGGCAGAGTGTAGATGCGACCGAGCTGGTTGATGCACACGTCGGGAAGATTGTGTTTGCGCGCAACATGTGCAAAGCGGTTGATGATCCAGGCAGTCTCATGGTAGCCTCGGTACGCAAAGGAATTGCCGCTGGCATTGTTCTGGTTCGGAGGCAGGAGATTGAGGTATACGCCGTTAATGAGCTGGAAGATGTGCTGGCGCCATGTTACAAGATCTTGCCAAGCATTGATGTCGTCCCAGAAATTCGGTAGGCGGTCCCGCCAGGTGCCAAGGAGTAGCTTGAGCTCCTGAGACTTGACATCTAGATTGCCTTGCGTTGTGAGTGCGAGGCTTTGGCAGATCACACTAGCATCATGTAGTTCTACCAGCTGCTGGAAGTGCTGCAATAGTGGAATATGCGCCTGGGTGATGCGACGGGGGAGCTGATGCCACTTGCGAATTGACAATTGGATCGACTCATCGCAGAGTCGATGGAATTCAGGCTGAGACTCTTGCTTGTTGTGCAGCTTAAGTAGCGACATAAAGGTCTGGAAGAACACTCGCCTGGGCGTCGGAGCATCACTCACCGCCTTGATGGTCGCATCCAGCTGTTCGCGTGTCTCGGCGTTTTGCCATGCATCAAACACCCTCCACGTCGATTCCAAGTAAAGATCATTGAAGTTTTCGTGTTTAGCGAAATCGCTCAAGATCTCCCACTGCTGCAACTTCTGTGCGCAAATTACCCAGTGATCTTCCCAGAGCATATACTCCCCAGTCGAAAACGGGAGTACCGAGGTTCGGGCCTTGATCTGTGCAGCCTCGTACATTTGTTGGGCCTTATCCCAGATACCGCACTGCTCATACGATAGGGCAGCATTACTCTCAATGAATTGGCAGCGACGGCGCCACGTCCCGTAGAACAAGTCGTCCTCCTGAAGGCCACTGTAGATCTCCAGCAGAGCATCCAAATTGCTCTCCCGCAGCTTCTCCACGTCTACGATAGGGGATATCGCCGAATCTTCCATGTACACAGCTGCCGTGTACCATGCGTTGTACGTCTGGGCTAAATACTTCATAATGTGCGGTGGAAACTTCACCCGTGGTCGGGCATGCACGATAGCATCCAGCATCGTCGCGACGCAATTCGGGCGCTTGTCGAGTTGTCGGGAGTGGTAGTCTTTCGTAAGGAGCGCGGTCATGCCCTTCTCGAGATCGCTCTGGTCGTCCTTGGTCAGCGCTGTCCAGGCCAATGGGAAGAAAGCAATCCAAATGTCGTGGGCAAGATTGGTGTCCGTGTGCTGTAGATGGCCAAGCGGCTCAAAGATATCCCTAATTTTGACATCCGCAAGTTGATTGCAGAAGCGGCGGTGGCCATTGACCAGCGCCTCAAGCTCATCGTCAACTATGACATCCCCGATTCTCGAGTCTCTGCTGTACGATCCAAACAGGGCCGACGGCTGTGCGAGGCGGAAGTCGTCAACGTGCAACTGAGCCGTGGTGTTCATCTCGACTGAGCCAAACATCAAGTGTATCACTTGGCTCAGCCAGTAGCTGTCAGACAGCGTATCCCAATTCTGCGACGCAAGCACATAGCTCAAGCGACTCGCCGCAGTGCGGCTCAAACTCTTGTCAAAGATGGTCATGTACCGATTCCGCATCTCGACGTCTTGTGCTCTCGTGCCGATCAAGAAGGCATGTTCCATGCGAACCGTGAGTTCACTTCGCGTAATCTTGGGGTCTTCGTAGATACGAATGACCAGGTCCAGGAAGCGGGTCAACAGCGAGTTATCCTGTCGATGTTCGAAAAGTAGCATCTTGCTGAGTACGGCTGTTTTCTCCTTGAGTGTAGGTACAGGCTCGGTGGAGTGAAAGATCCATTCTTCAACCAGGTCGAGGACTTTCATGCAGACAGAATTGGTCTGCGATCGCTCTACTAGCGAGGCAAGCACACTAAGGTAAGGTCTCCGGTTCTCGCCCAACTCATTCATCCGTGCAGCGAGGATATCGATGGTCTTGAGCACCAGATCAGTCTGGATCTCAATTTCTCGGGGATCGGTCGGTGCGTTGGCTCCATCCGGACGCAGACCGGACGGAACAGGCTGGCCGGGGGCTCCTCCTGCGTGGCCAGCAAGATGGTCCTTGGCCATCTTACCCTGGAAAGCCTTCATGATCTGTGGAATATGCTGGTCAATCTCTTCGGGTCGCTTTTGACACAGCGTCCAGAGAATGTTGATGGCGCAGATGTAAGAACCGTTTGAGAGGGCCTCTGTCGCTACAGTACCCATAAAGTTGACAAAATCCGTCGATGGTGATTCCTCTACGTTGCCCTCGTCGTCGGTAATGGGCTCAGGCATGACTTCGAGAATCCGCTTGAGTATAGGATTTAGCTTCATTGTTCCATCCTCGGATTCATCTGTTGCGTGCAGGCTAGCTTGTATATCGGCGTTCTCGGACCGAATTGCCTTGTCCAGGATCTTTTGAAACTGGGGAATGCGTTGCAGCACCCAATCATCCGGCTTAACATTGACCACGACCTTGACAATCTGTAGGGTATTGATCATCCGGCTATTGAAAGGTTCGATCTTGTCTTCTTGCTTTAGCTCCGTCAGAAGTATTTCTTCAATCTTCTTCGCGAGCATGACATCCAGATCTATATCATTCCACAACCTGGGCGAAAGGAGATCGTGGAGAAGCTGTACGGCCTTCCTGCAGATTTCTGCAGATTGCGATGGAGTCACGGATATCGCTACTGCATCCTTTGGCTTAGGCGAAGCTACGGGGAAGCGTTCTGGCAAGTAGGCGATGAACTGGATAAGATATTTGACCAGCATCATGCGCATCCCAGCCGAAGCAACGAATCCACCTAATGATGCGCCAGGGTTGACGAGCGAACCGTCGGCACGCCTCTTGAGCGAGTGTGGAGATTCGGATTTGCGTTCCATCGTGCCGTCGGCCTCGTTCGCTGTCCGCTCCTCCCAAGTTCGAATAAGACTGATCAGATTCAAGGCGAGCTTCTTGGCATCTGTGGATGGATTCGGAGGCTGGGCAATCTTGGAGAGCGCCGTGATGATGATTGGCGATAGATGATCGCGACCTTCGTAGAACAAATCCGGGTGCCGAACAATGAAACTGAAGATGCTCATTTGCTGCTGTAGGTTCGAGCTCTCCTCGGATAGAATCTTGCGTGGCATCTGAACCCATCGAGGCATCTTGGGATCGCCGCCACTCATACGCTTCTTTAGCACCGGACCCATCAACTCAAGCGACTGCATCACCAAAGACCTACCCTCGTTCTGATGCGCCTTGAGTAGCGTCTGGTAGACCTGTACGAAAATCTTCATTGGCGTCTCAAATTGGGCAATGAAGAAGGCAATAAGCGCATATGCCGCGTATTTGTTGATGATATCTTCCAGGCGAATGTAGTTCCACGCAAACTTAATGACGTCCTTGCGGACCTCACTGACCATACCGGAATAATGCTTGAGAAGAAGCGTCGTGAGTTGTAGCAGCTCCATTCGAGAATGGTCAACGCCAAGCTGAGCAGTCTCCTCCGATGTGTCTGTCAGGAATTGTGGTGTCCAAAGACGATTGTGTATACTCTCAGTCATGGCTTTGTCCATTAGCTTGGTACCCTTGGCCTTGTCGTCGAACAAGCTGTCCCAATTACGCTTGACATCCATAGCGAAGATGGGATTGACAATGTATCGGAAGATGAAGGTTTTGGTCTTTTGTGAGGTGGTGCGCGAGACGTACAGATCAATGCATTTATTGACCAGCATCTTCAAGTATTCAACAGATTCGCTCGACACGATTTCCTGATAAATGAAATCATACAGCCTTGGGGAAGCCTTCAACTCTTCGCCGGTGACGGCGTCGACGAGCTCGAAGAAGAAGTCCAGATTGCTTGGCTCGTGCTTAAGATAGGTCGTGAAGATGACCATGATTTGGTCGCCAGCTTGTTCAGTAGCCAGGCGTAGTTCCGAGTCAATGCTGTTTTGCCGGAGCTTCTGCTCCAATAGCCGGGCAGCTTCAAACAAGCCTTTTCGCAGATCGTTGTTCGACATGAGCCACTTGTTGGTGTCATCAAATTGACTTAGGGCGTAGGCAATGTGGACTGCGTTGAGCTGAGCTTGGCACTTTTCCTTGTCGGAGCCTTCTGGGGTCATCGCGCTCAGGAAGCTCGGTACGTCTTCCATGACTTGCTTTCGTAGCACGGCACTCGCCTCATTCTCCAGTAACTGGGCGAAGAAGCGGCCTTGTATCTGGTCCTTCAGGTTTGTTGCAAAGTACTCCACAGTCTCCTTGGGGTACATGCATAGGTACTTAATAAGTGGTTCCCTGAACGGACTGTAATGCGTCCTTCGTAGCGCTGTCTCAAGTTCAATCACCTTTTCGATGATCTGCTTGAGAAACGTGCTAGCTGCGGGAGGAAGTAGATGGAAGATGTTGAAGATACCCGTAACAATCTTCATCTTAGCGTTGTGCTCGACCATGGTGAAGGAGATTTTCTGTAGGCTATTCTGGTCCGCGATGCTCTTCAGATGATCCAGGAGACGGGTGCCGATCTCGACCTTGAAGTAATTCGTAAGTAGTTTCAATAGGCGAGCCAAGCCATCCAGATTTTCAACCGAAAGCTTTCGCGGATCCTGCAAATTCACCAATATTGGTCGAAGGCCACTCTGAAGTACGTCTTTGGGCAGCTTATTGGTGGCGGAAATAACGCCAGACAAGCCAATATTTGCTGCCTCAATGACTTCAGGTGACTTCGAATAGAGACACTTGAAGAAGACGGCGATGATGCGCAGGAAGGTCTGATTTGGCGGCGTAGTGCTAAACTCGGGGAAGCTCTGCGCAGTGGACAGAAGCCGAATGCAAGCAACGCGTAGGTTTACAATGTGCTCTGCATTTCTCTGCTCGAAAGGCTTACTTGCAAGACCCTCGTCTTCTGCGTCTGCCAACGCCAGAGATTCCATGAGCAGCCTCGTAAGCTGGTCATTGAACTCAAGAATGTTGTTCTTCAATTTGAGACAGAATGTGATGGCGTCGATGTAGGCGATTTGAATGCTGAAGGGCAGTGCTCGTAGAGGTTTTGTCCAGATGGGTACAATCAACCTGTCTTTGACTGGCGTAATCAATTCACTGACTTCCAACTCCGTAACCCGGGACAAGACGAGAAAGGCATTTTGCGTTGCCTTGCGGACACTCTTGTTCATATGTGAAAGATCCCCAACCAGTTGACCGCAGAGTCTGAGTGTGATGTTATTGCCCTTCTCAAACTCTTCTTTGGTGGTCTTCTTGTGACATTTTATAATGAGATCTTCAATGAGACCTTCGGCCTGGATGCGGGTTTTGGAGTCGAGGTCGATGGGCATATCCTTCATCACAAAATTGAGGGCTTGAATGAGTTGGTAGTGGCGAGCTATCATCCAGGACTGGGGGAGGCCTAACTGTTTGATCATGATTTCGATACCTCGGGTACCACCCGACTTCATGAACCAATCTTCGGCGTGACAGTTGTGGCAGAAAGTGCCGGAAAGCTCATTGAAGAATGCGAACTTGTCGAGTTGAGTGTCATCGCCGAATATTGTTTTGATTGTGTCTCGCATTGTCATGATCGCTTGCTCAGCAGCATCGCGTACTGCGCTGTGTTCGGAAGCCAGCGATTCGCCAATAGCCTCAGAAATGACGTCGCTTTCAATGAAGACGGGCCCTTCACCTGCATGTACATCAAATGGTTTACTTCTGTGCTTTAGCGTAGCGAATTGTGTGCCCAATTCAAGCAGAGTAAAATGCCGTGCCAGGTTGGCCACAAACAACTCCGCATCTATCTTCAGGTCCGGTAGGGACACGGCAAAGATGGACGCTTTGAGCAACTTTTTAAGAATGTTTTGTTCTACGCCCTTTTTGGTCACAGACTTCTCTCGTTGAGTTGTTGTGAGGATATCAATCCCAGTATCGAACTTTTTGGCACACAAATCGGTGGCTTGTAATCGGACAAGCTGCGCGAAGTCTTCGGGTAGGCTATCAAATCCCAACATGAGCTTGGTCTGTGCAGCTATCAGACGAAATGCCTGCTGCTTGTGGAATGCATCTGCCTTCTTCGCAGCCGGTAGCTTGGGAATTTCATAGAGCTTCGCGATCGCGGTATCAATCCCAATTTCAGCAGGAAATGCTCGATCTTTTGTAGAGCCTATGAGTCGTATATCGACAGAAGATTGATCGTCGGAGTAAGGCTTGAAGTGGAGTTCTGGGGGGTCAGTTATGAACTTTCTGTTCCGCCCACCAAGCTTGCCAAGGATGCGCATGGTGGTGTGGGCATGGAAATGGCTGTAAGGATTAGGCTTGAGATGCTCCCATAGCGCAGCCATCAGTTCGTCAATGACAGGTGCCATGATTGGGTCCAGGTAGTCTGCTGTGAGATTATCGACGCAGAGCTCGAGTGTTCGCAAGCCTTGCCCCACAAGATCTGATCCCGCTCGCAAAGCCACAACCAACGGTCGCATGAGGTAGCTCAAGTGCGGGAGTAGGTTGCTGAGTCGCGCTGGCACTGTGAGAGACAGCTCAACAAAAAGATCTCGTTCCGCCGGTTTACGTGCTGTCAACAGAAGATTATTCAGTACGTCGAGTAGCATTTCGAGTAGCGGGAGAATCTCCTTGTAGAGATGCTCAAAACGTCCGCCGCCAATGCTACGGAATAGCGATCTAAGCAGTAAGAAGAAGTTCATAGGTTCCTCAGCCGTTGTTGAGAATTGTATCGACTTGGTGATGATCTTGCTGACATGAGGCAACAGCACCTGCTCATTCTGCGCAGAGAAGAGAGTGACGGCCATGAAAGAAAGCTTGAAGAGCCGCAGTAATATGGACGACTTCTTGACGTCTGCTGTTCCAACCTCCTCGATACGATTCATTAGAAATTGTAGCAGCATGCCCGAAAAGCTGGGCGAGGTTGCTTCGGAAGCAAGAAGAAACTGTGGAACGTGGAGCAGCGCGGGGTGATCAAACATCATATCGTACAAATGGGGTATCTCGGATGAAAATACTTCGTGGAACGTAGCCGGGTCAATGTGGTGGAAGACTGTCGCGAAAGTCTCCAGAAGCTCCTTCTCTTCCTTTCCGCTCGACATCATGTGTTGGTTACCCATGTAATCACCTGGCGACAAGCCTTGGGCCTCTGGGAGCTTGTCGGATCGGTAGTAGCGAAACACCTTTGCACCTTCTCGGAAAAGTTTAATGAGGACCTCGACCTCTTCCGCGTTGTAGCCAAACGACACCTCATGCCAATTGGCCGATGCATTGGCTGCATCAATTTCCTCCTTGATTTTGGACGGATTGCACGCCCGAAGTTGATAGAACAAATTCTTCAGGCCATGCAATAGATTCTTGAACAAGAACTTGTTGTCGGCGATGGGGTCAGAGCTTCGATCGCGCGGATTGGAGGTCTTGATGGGTGTTGCGTTGAAGATGTCGATCTCGTCCCAGTCTGGAGGATGTTCCTGCACAGCCATGTGGTTCTCGTGCGCCGCGTCGATGGAAGGTTGACTGTACTGCGCCGATAGTTTGACCGCGTTCTGATATTGCCGGTTCATAGCGGCGAACTTGTCCCCGATGGCATTCAAAATCATGATCAGGAAGTACCGGGCGTCCTCTTTGGGCTCTAGTTTTGCGATGCACTCGGCCATGTTCAGCAGGAGTTTCGCACTCATGGTTTGAAAGCTCGTGCCCGGGAATGTGTCGTGGAGGTTCTTGGTGTATACCTCGACGGTCCGTCGAATTTGCTCCTTGGAAAGCGAGTCACGCAGATGGTGGATCAGATCGGCAAGCATACTATACGCCAGTGGCCGCATCGTTTCGTACACCGTGAGGCCGTCTCCGATCAGAGTCCGTTCGTCCAGCAATTCATCAATCTTCTTGAGGAAAATTTTGCGAAAATTGAAATTGATGATGTGCCTGATAGCCACGAGAAGCTCTTTGCGCGCCCCAGACTTTTCCCGTGGACAGTCCTTCAACAGCCGAACGACAATGTCTGGAAGGGTAGGCAAGAAGTCGTTCAGCTGGTTCGCATACACCCTGAGTAGGTAAGCCAAAAAACTCATCGTCTTCACCTGCGCCGTGATGAAGTCGCCAAACGCGGCGCGATTGCGAATGTCCTTGCTGACGCCGGTGAATATGGTGCCCTGGGCTTTCGCCTCTTCGTGTGCCTTTTCTTGCGGCTTCGCCTGGAGCAGCAGGACATTCTTAATTAGCGGAACAAAAAGTTTCACGTTCTTATTCACGCAGTTCCTATATGCCTGGAACAACGATACAACAATGATGGGACACTCGGCAAGGACCTTGAAGGACTGCATCCCCTTGAGTAGCATGCGCGTTTGCTGATGTTCGGAACCCACGTCGCCTGCTGGACCGGACGTGAGTGCGGTTGCCGGCGAGCTCGGGCGCGGAGACTGGGAGTACTGATGGGTACTGGGTGTCGACGGTACACCCTGCGAGGCCGAGGCCGAGGCCGATGTGCTGCTATCAAACGTGTCGTGCACCGCCTGCTCCATGGTCTCAAACATTTCCTGGATCAAGTCAAGGAATG
>Ga0182215_1000193_pt1 | contig 11438 bp, 7 predicted proteins | sample G5R1MG_24_FD_128404 | JGI IMG/M metagenome (GOLD analysis project Ga0182215, IMG submission 128404) | Switchgrass phyllosphere microbial communities from Michigan, USA - G5R2_NF_03OCT2016_LD1 MG | ecosystem: Host-associated > Plants > Phyllosphere > Phylloplane/Leaf | place: USA: Michigan... | reverse complement strand
CCTAGGCGGGTAGCACGTGACGGATCGCTGTACCTACTCTGCGCGTCCGATCGACACATGTACGTACTATGTCCATTGATTGATATCTGCAGAGGCGGCGTGGTAAAGACGGATAATTTTCCGTGCCCGGGCCGGACACACCTCACCTCGTAACGCCGGCATTCTCATTGGCCAGCAGACGCGCACCCGGCGGCGTGGACGTCAGCCACGGACGGAGAGAACATGCAGCATGCCAGGCCGTCGTGTAGAAGAATGCAGAGCGTATTGCCACTCCGAGACCTGCGTGCGGACGACAGAGGAGGTGACAGCATCGTCGGGCGGCCCTGATGGGCGCACTATCTCAGTGTGTGGCTGCGAGCCGTGAGGCATTTTGTCGCGACTGGCTGTGCCGGCAATGCTAACTAGCCCGGCACGGGGTCTGTGGTGCCGGCAATCATCGTCACGGCAGAAGCCTCTCCTCTGCACACCCAGCTCCCGCCCACACCTGCCGCAACCATGCTGCGCACCACCCTGCGCCAGTGCTCGCGCCCGCTCCACAGCCGCCCGGCGAGGAGCCTGGCGACGCTGACAGCGGCGCCCTCGCGAACGGCCCTCGCCACATGTCGCCGGCCACTGGCACTGGCACTGGCACCCGCCCCCCGCCGCGCCTATGCCGTCGCCGCTGAGGAAACCAGCACCGGCGTGGATCCCAACGACTCGTTCTTACAGGGCAACACGGCCAACTACGTCGACGCCATGTATGTGCAGTGGAAGGCCGACCCGGCCAGCGTGCACGTGTCATGGCAGGTCTACTTCCGCAATATGGAGACGGGCGACATGCCCGTCTCCCAGGCCTTCCAGCCCCCGCCCACCCTGGTGCCCACTCCCGAGGGCAGCGCCCACCGCTACCAGCCCGGCATGGGCATGGCCGCGGCGGACGGCTCTGACGTCATGAACCACCTCAAGGTCCAGCTGCTCGTGCGCGCCTACCAGGCCCGCGGCCACCACAAGGCCAAGATCGACCCACTGGGCATCCGCTCTGAGGCTGAGCTGTTTGGATACAGCAAGCCGCGCGAGCTCGAGCTCTCACACTACAACTTCACCGACAAAGACCTCGACCACGAAATCGAGCTGGGGCCCGGCATCCTGCCCCGCTTCAAGACGGAGACGCGCAAGAAGATGACGCTGCGCGAGATCATCCAGGCCTGCGAGCGTCTATACTGCGGCTCCTACGGCATCGAATACATCCACATCCCCGACAGAGAGCAGTGCGACTGGCTGCGCGAGCGCATTGAGGTTCCCACCCCCTTCAAGTACTCGGTCGACGAGAAGCGCCGGATTCTCGACCGTCTCATCTGGGGCACCAACTTCGAGGCTTTCCTCGCCACCAAATACCCCAACGACAAGCGCTTCGGTCTCGAGGGCGGAGAGAGTCTGATTCCCGGAATGAAGGCACTAATCGACCGCAGCGTCGACTATGGTGTCAAGGATATTGTCATTGGCATGCCGCATCGTGGACGTCTCAATGTACTCTCCAACGTGGTCCGCAAACCCAACGAGTCCATCTTTAGTGAGTTCGCCGGCACTGCCGAGGCCAGTGATGAGGGCTCAGGCGACGTCAAATACCATTTGGGGATGAATTTTGAGCGGCCCACGCCTTCAGGCAAGCGTGTGCAGCTCTCATTGGTCGCTAACCCCTCCCATCTCGAGGCTGAGGACCCCGTTGTGCTGGGAAAGACTCGTGCCATTCTGCACTACAACAACGACGAGAAGGATGCCGGCAGCGCCATGGGCGTCTTGCTCCACGGCGACGCAGCCTTTGCTGGCCAGGGAATTGTATACGAAACGATGGGCTTCCATCAGCTGCCCCAGTACCACACGGGTGGAACTATCCACATCATTGTCAACAACCAAATCGGTTTCACAACTGACCCTAGATTTTCCCGTTCAACGCCATACTGCTCCGACATTGCTAAAGCCATCGATGCACCTGTATTCCACGTCAACGGTGACGACGTCGAGGCGCTAAATTTTGTCTGCCAACTTGCCGCAGATTTCCGAGCCCAGTTCAAGAAGGATGTAGTCATTGACATGGTTTGCTACCGCAAACAGGGTCACAATGAGACGGATCAACCCTTCTTCACACAGCCTCTGATGTACAAGAAGATTGCCCAGCAGCCACAGACATTGGATATCTACACAAAGAAGCTCTTGGAAGAGAAGACATTCACAAAGGAGGATATTGACGAACACAAGGCTTGGGTCTGGGGCATGCTTGATGAGAGTTTCAATCGAAGCAAGGACTACACGCCAACCGCAAAGGAGTGGCTTACCTCAGCATGGAATGGTTTCAAGTCGCCCAAGGAGCTTGCTACCGAAGTCTTGCCACATCTGCCCACAGCCATTGAGCAGTCACAATTACATCACATCGCGGAGAAGATCGGAAGTGCGCCAGCGGGCTTCAATGTACACAAGAACCTCAAGCGTATTTTGGCCGGGCGCACCAAGACCGTAGTGGAGGGCAAGAACATTGATATGGCCACTGCTGAAGCCCTGGCCTTTGGAAGTCTCTGCATGGAAGGTCATCACGTTCGTGTCTCTGGCCAGGATGTCGAGCGCGGAACTTTCTCGCAGCGCCATGCGGTGCTCCACGACCAGGAAAACGAAAAGACACACACTCCTCTGCAGGGTCTCACTGAAGATCAGGCAACCTTCACCATCTCCAATTCCTCGCTCAGCGAGTACGGAGTGTAAGTCGGCAGCCTCTACCTTCACGTTACATCTGCTAATCACCCTAGTCTCGGTTTCGAATACGGCTACTCCTTATCTTCGCCCAACGCACTCGTCATGTGGGAGGCTCAATTTGGTGACTTCGCCAATACTGCTCAGGTCATCATTGATCAGTTCGTTGCATCTGGCGAGGTCAAGTGGCTTCAACGATCTGGTCTGGTCATGAGCTTGCCTCATGGCTATGACGGTCAAGGTCCCGAGCACTCATCTGCACGCATGGAACGCTACCTCCAGCTCGTGAACGAAGACCCTCGTGAATTTCCTTCGCCTGATAAGCTCGACCGCCAGCACCAGGACTGCAATATCCAGATCGCCTACACCACCAAGCCGTCCAACCTATTCCATCTGCTCCGTCGCCAAATGAACCGTCAATTCCGCAAACCGCTCATTCTCTTCTTCTCCAAATCTCTACTCCGACACCCACTGGCTCGCTCCAACATCGAGGAATTCACAGGCGACTCACACTTCCAATGGATTATCGAAGACCCGGCACACTCCACCGGAGAGATTGAGTCGCATGAGGGCATCAAGCGTGTTATTCTCTGCACGGGCCAGGTTTATGCTGCCCTTGTCAAAGAACGTGAGGCCCGTGGCCTCAAGGACGTTGCCTTTACCCGCATTGAGCAACTGAATCCATTCCCTTGGCAACAACTCAAGGAGAATCTCGACTCGTACCCCAATGCACAAAACATTATCTGGTGTCAAGAGGAGCCTCTCAACGCCGGTGCCTGGAGTTTCACTCAGCCGAGAATTGAGACTCTGCTGAACGAGACCGAGCATCACAACAGGAGACACGTCATGTTCGCCGGTCGCAATCCGAGTGCCTCCGTAGCCACTGGCTTGAAGAATGCGCACAAGAAGGAGGAGAAGGATTTGCTTGAAATGGCGTTCACCGTTAAGCAGGACAAGCTTAAGGGCGAGTAAGCGTGCATACGCGTTCACATTGGTTTATCTATTATGGCTCGCGCTACTCCAGTCTCCTGATGCATGCAATCTGATTCTTGAGTAACCTGACAGTCGGACCCCAAGAGGCCCTTTGATTTTGTAGGGTAGGATCTCCTTGACTGTATATCTGCATAAAGCGGGGGTTTATGTGTACAAAGTATCGTTGTAAAAACATGGTTTCCTTGAAATCGAGTACACGTGCTGGCATAGCCCAAGATGTCTATGCATGTGTCTATCGGAGACGAGAGGTATCTATCTTTCAGTCTCTTGAAAGATGTTCGGCTCCTCTCGATTCAGGAGTAGGCATAGCCTGCTCCCATCTTCCGGTTCCGTCCGGGCAGACTCATGACGCCGTTCAAGGCTACTACACGCACGGCTTGACCGCAGTTTCTAGCAGGACAGTAATTTGGTGATGTCGCGTCTCCGATTGGTAATTTTCTATTCCGATGGCATATTCACGAGAAACAGGGCCATGTGCAATGTCCATGTTCCGCGGGTGTCGGAGGAAGTCGGGCACGAGCGCCCCGCGAACCCGCTCGACCCCTCTCCACCTTGCGTCTCCGCTTGCGCACCATCGTGAGTGAGCCCATGCGCCCTCCCATAGCCAAGCCAACGACGGGTGCAGCTAGCACAATGCGTGGCCAGACCGCGTCGCCAGAAACCGGGGCCATTTCTCGTCCCAATTCCTCTTGACATGTGTTGTGTGCCTATGGCGTAAAAGGGGTAAGGGCCATATTCATTGTAGGCTCGTGACATTGGCCTTCTTGCCGAGGACATGCTCTATCCAACCAAAGCATACGCTATACAAATACCGACTCTACCCACCAGTACCCAGTTCTGACTTCATACCCTGGGATTCGCTTTACCAATTGATATCCACTGAGTCGTATACTCCCTCCTCTTTCTCTCTCTCTCCACACTCCCCACTGAGTCGTATACCCCCTCCTCTTTCTCTCTCTCTCCACACTCCCCACTAAGCTGTCGTTCACACCTTGACGTCGATACACCAAGCTTACTTGGACCAATTTCGTATCGTCAACTGCGAAGACGGGCTGGATTGCATAGGCATAATGGCTTCCAGCGGCAGCGGCAAGACGGAGAAGATCAACACAGACATCATTACGCTCACGCGATTTCTCACCGAAGAGCAAGCAAAGCACAAGGAGGCGACAGGAGACTTCACGTACGCAAGATTCCATCTTGCGTCTCCTTGCGACGCACTGACAGTCCTAGTCTTCTCTGCCATGCCCTGCAATTCGCCTTCAAGAGTATCGCCTACTACATCCGGCGAGCAACATTGATCAACGTATGTCCCTCAAACCGTCAACCTGCGCTCGAGGGAGGAAGGCTAAGTGAAGCAGCTCACCGGGCTACAAGGCACATCCAACACCACGGGTGACGACCAGAAGAAACTCGATGTGATTGGCGACGAACTCTTCATTTCTGCCATGCGCTCCTCAGGTCGTGTGCGCCTGCTCATTTCCGAGGAGCAAGAAGAAGCCATCGTCTTTGATGATTTCCCCAACGCGCGATACGCTGTGGCCTGCGACCCCATCGACGGCTCCTCCAACCTCGACGCTGGTGTCTCGGTCGGAACCATTTTCGCCATCTACAAACTTGCCGAAGGTGCAAAGGGCACAAAGGAGGACTTGCTCGTCCCAGGCACAGAAATGGTAGCGTCAGGATTTACCATGTACGGTGCATCGGCGCAGCTGGTCATCACAATGAAGGGCGGCACCGTCAATGGCTTCACGCTAGACACAGCGTTCGGCGAGTTCATTCTCACGCACCCCAACATGAGGTGTCCTGAGAAGCGCGCCATCTACTCTGTGAATGAAGGCAACTCCATGTACTGGGAAGATCCAGTCAAGGAGTGGTGCCATAGCCTCAAGAACCCGGCGGAAGGCGAGAAGCCATATAGCTCCAGGTACATTGGCTCCATGGTGGCTGATGCATACCGCACCCTGCTCTACGGTGGTATTTTTGCGTACCCCGCAGACAAGAAGAGCCCCAAGGGGAAACTGCGCATATTGTACGAGTGCGCACCCATGGCCATGGTTTTTGAGAATGGTAGGTTTCATGCTCCCATGTCGCACGCTCTTTTCTGTAGTCGTGCTAACGACGGTGTAGCGGGCGGACTGGCAGTGAACAGCAAGATGGATCGCATGCTGACCGTAACTCCGGAGCATATTCACGACCGATCTGGCATCTTCCTCGGATCGAAAGGAGAGGTACAAAAGGTCATTGATGCGCATAAGAAGCACCAGAAATAAGCTGCTGGTTCCTGGAGCGATTCACTTGGATCCAGGATGTCTGCGTCAGCGGAGAACGCGTAGGATCGAAAACGGGCCCCTACATGGTTCTTCTACCCAGTATGTAGAATACTCGTATGGTCCGACTGCAATTGAAACCTGCCCTATCTCGTAGACGGCGACGTGGGACGAGTGATTGGGGATGGCCAGGACGTTTGCCGATCGCGTCCGAATTTGCGTCTGTGCACCACCCATCGTGCACATTGCACCGCTGTGAGAACCGTCGGCCCGCTGGGCATTGCAAGCTTCACGACATGTCGCCTACCACCTTGGTGCCGCGGGCAGCTCTTCGTTTAGGCTCCAGAAGTCTAGTTCTTCCTACCTCGCGGGCAATTGGCTCGCCATGTTGCAGTTGGTAAGCCGGTCTCCGCTTTGCGCATGGTCTGATGAACCTTCACCCTCACGCCCTTCAGCACGCGTCTTGGACCGACGGCTCGATGGTTCTCCCTTAGTTTCTCGCTGCACAAGAAGGCCAGCAAAGCGCACGCGCGCACCGAAGCCACCCCGCCCGCCAACAACAAGGTGGGCGCTGCGAACGCCACGGACGAAGCCTACAATGTCTCCGGCCTCGAAACACAGATTCTCAAGGCGATTGAGAAGCTCACGCAGGATCTAAGTCAATTGCGAGGCAGTGGAAAAATGAACCCCGGGCTGGTCGAGGGCTTGAAGGTGCAGCTGGGGACCACGAGCGAGGGCAAAGAGAGCGTCAAGCTGGGCGATATCGCGCAGGTTGTTCCCAGGGGGCGAATGCTCAACGTTATCTGTGGCGATGACACTGTATGTTGCCATTGCACCCCTGTCCCGAGGCGAGAGGCGCAAGGCTGACGCTCCTCTAGCACATCAAGCCCATCTCCTCCGCCATAGCCGCCTCCCCATACTCTCTCACGCCGCTCTCGCCCGAGGCCAGCAACCCCCTCACCATCCAAGTGCCGCTGCCCCCTCCCACAGGCGAATCGCGGCGCGCGGCGGTTGAGTCGTCGATGAAAGCAGCAGAGCGCGCGGACAAGTGGATCCAAACGGCACGGCAAGAGCACAACAAGAAGCTGCGCCGGTATGAGCTGAACCGAGACGTACTGCCGGATGATTTGCTCAAAGCGAAGAAGCGGATGGAGGACGTGGTGAAGAAGGGGCATGGCGAAGTGAAGAGGATTAGCGAGGGGGCGAAGCGGGTGCTCGAGTGTCAGTAGGGAGAGTCGTCTGTCTGTAGGAGGGAAATGAAGACATCCAGCAGAACATGCTGGGCACGTCCCAAACGGGGCAGGCGTGCTAACCGCCGCCGTGCTTACTGCGCCCAAAAAGGCGGGGAAGTCGAGGCCACCCGTCTGGCTGTCAGCCATCCTCCCGCGTGTCATCATCCTCACTCATGTCATCCTCACACACATGTCCCCCTCACACATGTCATCTTCGTGCGCCGATCGGTTCAGCCGTTTTTCTCTTTTCTCATGGGTCGGCAGTCGCACGGTCAGACGCATTGCGCGAAGGAGCTTGCGATTTACGACCCGCGCTTCAGAGATGAGCTGACGGCGAACGGGCACGCCGTCTGACGGCTGATGTCTTCGAACACCTGCCTAGCTTAGGCCGTCCAGTCGCACGCTTTGCCCAAGGCAGCCGGTCGGTCAAATCCGCGGGTGGTCGGTTGGACGACGCGGGACGCGGGACATTGGACCACGGACAACGGCCACGAACGCCAATGACGCCAATGACGGGCTGGCGGATGCCGGCCAGCAGCGATTGGCTGCACGCGACCGTCTGCGCTGTTGGTTTTTCTTTTTCAATAGCCACGACGATGGTAGCGGGGCATCCATCCTCTCGAGCGGCAGGCATCATGTGCCCTCGACACCCATTGCCCATTCCTTGCTGCTCGTGCGGTGGTCTCATGGTAACGCGGGGAGAGCCTGCTAGCATGCGCCTCTTCGTGTTGGATTGTTGCTCGGCCCTGCGGTTGGGAATTGGACAGGGACGTGATGACGGCGCAGCCCTCATCGTGTCCGCCAGACCGCTGTCGGCCGCGCCACTGCCAGACTGGACGGGCATAGTGGCACGGCGCAGTCGGTACATAAACGATGCCGCGCGTGAGATCGGCAGTTGGCGGTCGTCTATGTAAAGTGGAGCGCACCCCGGATTTCCGTGTCCACTCTCTTGGACGTTTTTTTGGAGCCATCTTTCGCAGCAACATTCCAGGACGCCCCTTTTGCATTTTGGCGCGAATCACACCCAGTCGGTCCGGAGTGCACATATGTGGTATTGTTTGCCAACAACACCCTCCTCCCCATACCTGGCTATGTGACAACGGGACCATGCTGCCCGTTCGCAATGTGGTCCAGTCCAGTCTTGCGAAGCGCTTCTCAGCCTCTCATACCACACGAACCTCGCCACCCACACGCGCGAGTATGACGAGAGACGGAGGCTTCCTCGAGGCCTGGGCGCAGGGCTACTATGTTGGGAGCTTGATTATTCTCATTTTGATTGTTACCTGTAACTATCGCTCGGGAAGATGGCTGCACAAGTTTATTATGCTTGAGGTAAGTGTGCATTTGTCCCAAGCTCCCATTGTCCGACATGGCTGATTTCGAGCAGCCCATTCTGGCCTTATGGCATGGCACCTTTATCTTTGTCAAAGACCCGTACTATGGCTGGTACCTGTCCGCAACAGCAACCCTCCTCTTCGTCTCGTACTTCCTGCACAACGTCGTGTCTTGGCTCAAGATCCGCCCGTTTCTACCTCGCCGAGGCTCCCACTTCTTCATCATATCGCTCCTCTGCGTTCAGCCCTTCTGGATCGCCGAGGCCTGGTCCAACTTTGCCTATTTCAACTCCCTTGGCTCCGAAGTCAACGTTAGCATGCGACCGTGGGAAGCATTGTTCCGGGATCCCTGGTGGATTTTCACCACCTGGAAACTGCTCGATGCGATCAAGAAAACATATGGACTGAAGCTCTGGACATTGTGTCGCATCAACCGGCGATTCGGGGTCATGATACTGTGCATGATGCTCTCTATCGTCTTCCTCATCACAGATGTCGCCGTCAGCGCAGCAAGGATCACAGCGAACAGTGGTATCAACCCATATTGGCGATTTGCCCTTGTCTTCAAGTGCGCATCCGACACCATCTTCCTCGACGACTTCAAGTCCGTCCTGGACGACATCGTTGCCCGGACCCTCATGTCCGCAAACGATCCCGCACGTCGGCGGTCAATCGGAGGTCCCCGGAGGGGTAGCCAGAAGCGTTCGCATTCCGCCTCTCGTGGTCAACGCTTCGTCGAACACGCTCACCTCGATACCGTCGCTCAGCCCGCACTCGTCGCACCGGCACCAAACATTAAGCGACCTAACTTTATGCAGCCTTTTGCAGAGCCAAATCTCAGGCGGCCCGCAGTACCGCCCATACAGCTTCCGCACCAAATGCCGGCTACACCGTCAGAGAGTCAGCACAGTCATACCAGTTTTGGGAGCCAGAGCCCCATGTTGCCGCAGCCTACTCATTCGGCGCGTAATAACCGTTTTCCGAGGGCGAACGGAGGAGATGGAGGTGCGTGGACTGGACGCCTGGTGTGAAAGATCGAGGCTTTCCTGGCTTGTCTGCAGGGAATCTCTCTACACTGGCGCCAACTGTGCGACGAAGAGCTATTATTTCCATGACTCGCCGAGTACGAAAGCACTTTCAGCTACCCACTGATGCGTCACCAATTCGTTCTGGGAGATTTGGAATGCGCTTCTTACCGATGCGCTAGGGTCTAATCGTTGATGTCTTCCTGGCCAGGATGACGATGACTTACGCCCATCACGAAACGCACCATCATCCACTGCGCCACGTCGTCCACAGGCACGTACCATCAAGCCTTGGGACAATCAATCACCATCACAGTGTGCAGAATAGCCTCCGCTCAGTTTAGATGCATTTCTCACGTTCAGGGTCAGTTCCTTGATGGCGAAGGTGCATTTCGGTACTTTGCAGAAGGACCCAAAGGACGAGATTCCGCAGGGCTAGTAGATGGCGGCGAAGAAAGCGGAGATAGTTGCGAAGAAGGTCATGAAGGAGGCAAGTAAGGCAGATGAGGCTGATTGCTGGCGCGAGCAGGCTGCGCAGTTCTACGTAGGGCAAAGACGTATACAGTCTTTTCAAGAAGCATTCGCTATGTCTCAAGGAGACCATGGTTCTAGACACCGTTGGCAGAGCCGTGAAGGATGAGACGACCAGGCGCCGATCAGATGACATTGGTCACAGCTGTTTCCAAGCGTCCCATGTGGCTCGTAACGTTATTTGGTGCGAGCTTTGGGATGAAATCCGGGTCCAGGGGCACCACGCGCTGCCAGCTCTCCACGTGCTGTAGCGGGACGACGCGGTTGTGAGGTATTTCGCTTCACGGTTGTGTAAGCAGGGAAAGATGGCTAAGAGGGTCTGTATCACGGTCGAGGCGGTATTGTCGGATATTGCGTAGACGGTGCTTTCCTGATGGTTGGCTGGTAGACGTGGTTTAATCGCCATGTTTTCGTGGGAAGATGTCCGTCGCATTCCCTTTTTTTTTCTGCAACGGGGTGGTGTTGAAGCTGTGGTTGGTGATGTCTTATTTGCATATATACCCCAACTCAGTAGCTAGCAGAATATCTCGAGCAGCCATCACCTAGATACATTGTTTGATGCATTGTATTTGGCTAGCTTTTATTCAATACATCAAGGATGACTCTGTGTTTGTAATTGGGGAACACGAGGAATAAAATTCTGTGGGAGGCTGGTTTTCCTTTGCTGCTGACGGCGTTTGGCGAGGTTTGGTATATCTTGGTGGGTCGCTGTGAGGCAGCTGTGAAGTCGGTGGTGAAGATGGATGACGTGGATCGCGGGCGCGAAGCATGATCTGCCATTTCCTGCCCATTAAAATCGTGGGCTTCCTATCCTTCAGACAGTTCGTCCAACACCACTGACGATAGCGGATTCTGCGATACCAGCCAAGCGCTCCACCATGCCTCGAGCTTCCAGGTCGAATCGATCGCTCCGCTCACAACGAGATCAGAAGCGCCGCCTTTGCGATCAGGATCCACGCCAGACCTGCACAAGAGAAACGAGTCACCTGTACGAGCAGTCAAGGGGTCACTCCTTCTCGGTCTTGTTGTTCGGTCGGATCACTTCGGTGGTGATTCGGATCCCTGATCTGGTGCCGGGTTGGCAACATCGACGAATGACAAGTATTGTGTAACCGCGCGCCGGGTTCACGCAATTTGCAGGATTGTTGGGGAAACGAGGTCGCAGCAGCCAATGCAAGGATTCTATCCAATAACTTCTCTGTTGAGTATCAGCGGCTACGGCGGACCTGGGTCATGTCGTTTGGCAGCTGGGCCATGATAGCTCAGCTTTTGGTGTGATTTTATCGGATAGTTTCGGGGGAAGCGCGGGGGGACAGGGGGGGTGCGGGGGGG
>Ga0182215_1000192_pt1 | contig 11486 bp, 26 predicted proteins | sample G5R1MG_24_FD_128404 | JGI IMG/M metagenome (GOLD analysis project Ga0182215, IMG submission 128404) | Switchgrass phyllosphere microbial communities from Michigan, USA - G5R2_NF_03OCT2016_LD1 MG | ecosystem: Host-associated > Plants > Phyllosphere > Phylloplane/Leaf | place: USA: Michigan... | reverse complement strand
TCCTTCGGCATCAGCCGCCACCTCCGATGGGCCAGATGCGGACGTGCTCGGGGTAGTTGTCGAACCCGCAGCAGCACTCGATGACGTCGCCGGTGCGGGCGCAATGGGCGAGAACGCGAGCGAACTCGGTTCGGCAGTCGGGGCAGAGGTACTCGACGGGGCAGGGGCAGTCGTCGGAGATGACGGCGTGGGTGGCGACCGCGTCGTGGGGGCAGGGTGTGCCGTCCCAGATGCCGCCGCAGGGGAGCTGGGTGGCGTCGCGGATGGCCTGATCGAGGTTCGGGTCGGCGGTGAGGGTGGTCATGACGCGGCCCGGTGCCGGTCGGTGCGGGATGCGCGCTTGGCGTCGGTGCAGGGGCCGCAGCGGCAGCCGCGCTTGTACATGGCAGCGTCGCCGTGGGTGATGGTGGGGCGGACGTAGCCGATGGTGCGGGCCCAGGAGCGGATGGACTCGTGGTGGACGCCGGTTTCGGCGGCGAGGTCGGTGGACCTCTCCCCGTCGATGAACCGCTGGGCGATGGCCCGCTGCTCGGCGGTGAGGGTGCGGCGTGCGCGGGAACCGAGGCCCGCGGCGCGGATCCACTTCTGGACGGCGGCGCGGGAGTAGCCGATGGAGTCGGCGACGTCCTGGGTGGACTCACCGTTGAGGCGGCGCTGCACAGCGGCGTGGCGGGTGTCGGCGTCTGCGACTTCGCGGGCGATGGCGGCGCCGCGGATCTCGCCGGCGACGACCCCGTCGATCTGGACGCCGGAGTCGACGACGCCCTTGCACTGGGCGAAGACGGGGCAGGTGGTCCGGCACGCCTGTGCCGCTGCGGCGACTTCGCGGGGCGTGCCGTTGTCCCAGGCCTTGGGGTCGTCCTTGCATGGTCGGCGGTGATACAGGGGGGCGTCGAACAGGAGGGTGTAGGCGGCCCGCTGTGGTCGGGTGAGGGTGAACAGCTCGTCGGTCATGCGGCGTCCTTGTGGGTGAGGTGCTGAAGGGCCTGTACGCCGAAGTGGTGGGCGTAGGCGGGGGGGATGGACAGGTAGAGGCCCTGCTGGGTCATCCAGTCGATGCCGAGTAGCTGGGCTTGGACCTGGGGTGAGCGGGGGACGTACCCGCCCTTGCGGACGTACTTGGCTTCGTGTCGGTCGCGGGGTGCGACGTCGGCGAGGGACTCGTTGGGGCGGCGCTTGGCGCGGCGGGAGCCGCCGTAGACGCCGGCGACCTGCTGGCCGGTGTGCGCGGGGTGTGCGGGTGCGACGAGGGGCAGCCGGGTCTCGAAGAGGCGGTGGCGGTCCATGACGAGATCGGTGCCGTCGGCGTCGGTCGCGGCGAGGCCGAACATGCGTCCGCACAGTAGGAGCGGGTCGCGCATTTCCGACCGGGCGCCTTCGACGTTCTCGATGACGTAGTCGAGGCCCATGTCGTCCATGAGGGCGCGGAGGGTCGCGATGAGCCGCTTGTAGCCGGTGGGGATGCCGTGGGCGCGCATGGCCCGGGTGCCGGCGGAGTAGTCCTGGCACGGAGGGCCGGCCCAGACGAAGGCGCAGTCGTGGCCGTGGTCGGCGATGTAGATGACAGCGTCGTCGACGAGGACGGTGTGTTGTGCGGGATTGCGGCGGAGGCGGGCCGGGTCGTTGTCGATGGCAGTGACGCACCACCCCGCGTCCATGAGGCCCTTACTCGAGCCGCCCTCACCGGAGCACGCGTCGAGGGCCTTCCACCGGCCGCAGCTCTCGCACCACGTCGATGGTCGAGTCATGCTGCCCTCCCGCTCTTGATGGTGCGCATGGCCCGGACCTCGACGGATGTGAGGAGCTGGTCAGGTCCGGAGGTGGCGAGGGTGAGGCGGCGGAGGAGGTCGTGGCGGTAGGACCGGCGGAGGGTCCGCTCGATGGATTCCTTGGAGCGCCCCAACCGGTCGACGATGGAGACCCAGTTGGCGCCGCAGGTGATGAGCCAGGCGATGTCGTCGATGTCCGCCTGGATGTCGGTTCCGCCGCCGCGGGACGGTGACCATCCGGGGTCGGGGACCTCGTCGGGGTCGTCCGGGTTGTCCCAGGCGAGGGCGGGCGGCCATCCGCGCTTAGCGGCCCTTTCGGCGGCGACTCTCGATGGGCCGACGGTGCCTGCAAGCTCGTCGAAGAGGACGGCGACGCGCGCGGCAGTGCCGGCCCAGACCTCGTTGGCGGAACGGAGACGTCCGACGTTCGAGAATGACGCGAGGCCGAGGCGGGGGGCGAGGGACGCGAGGTCGTGTCCGTCCCGGGTGAGTCCTTGCAGTCGGCGGCGGGTGCCAAGACCGTCGACGGTACGGGGGCGGCCGTTATTGGTCTCGTAGACGCGGTGGCGGTTGTAGCGGGCGGACTGATCCGCGCAGGGGCGGCATCCGCGCGTGCGCTTGGTGTGGTTCCAGCAGGACACACGGTTACGGGGTAGAGGGGGCGTGCTCACGCCTGGCCCTCCTGCTGCTCCCAGTGGTCGGCGGGCGGCTCGTCGTAGTCCGCGTCCGGGTCGGCGGGGGCGGCCTTGAGGCGGTCGATGACGTCGGACGCCTCGTCGCGGGTGAGGTGCTTGGAGGAGTCGATCTCGCGGCCGGTGACGTCCTTGTAGAGGGCGAGGGCGTCGTCGCGGTCGGTGATGCCGGCGTCGCGGAGGGACGCCTGGAGCGCCTTGAGCTGGGCGGGAGTGATGGGCTCCGCCTCGGGGACGGTGTCGTCGACGACCGGGGGGGTGTCGTGGACGCCGCGGGGTGCGAAATCGGACGCCTGCGGGGTAACCGGGGCTGGTCGGTTGTCGAGCGGTCCGGAGTCGCGGACTTCCTCGACGGACAGGCCGATGCCGAGGAGCGCGTCGGCGGCGATACGCCTACCGAGGTCGGTGGTCGCCCTTGCGGTGAGCATGGTCTCGGGCTGTGCTTTCCACTGCTGCTTGCCGGTGAGGCCGAGCTGCTGTGCGCGCTCGATGGTCCAGACGGCTTCCTGCCATGCGTCTTCGCCCTTGCGGCGGCCGCGCATGACGACCTTGGTCGGGGACGACTCGACGACGTGCATCTCGTGGCCGTGGGACTGGACGATCGCGCGGATGGTGAGGGCGCGGGGTGCGGCGACGCCCTGGATGACGTCGAACGCCCGGAGCGACGCGAGGGGCGACAGGCCGACCTCGGCGCCGGCGAGGATGGCAGCTGCTCCTTCGATGGGCTTGCCGCGGAACGCGGCGGGTGCGAACGCGGATGAGCAGAGGCGCTGCGCGAGGGAGTGGGCGGCGTCGGCTTCCTGTGCCCACTGGACAAGGTGGGCGGGTGCGGGGATGGGCTGGGGCTGGTGGATCGCGACGTCGGTCACTTGGTCTCCTCGTTAGCGGGTGTGCGCGCCCACTCGGGCGCGTCGGGGTGCTTGGGGCCGCGCGTGGGCATCCGCTCGGTGTTGTCGGTGCGCCAGTCGGCGTGCTCGGGGCCACCGCAGACCGGGCAGGGCGTCGACGCGGTCACGGCGTCTCGTCCTCGATGACGAAGAGGCGCGGCTCCACGGGGTCCTCGCGCAGGCAGTCGCACGCGTCGCACTGGCACGCGTGGTAGCAGTGCATGCAGCACTGGCAGGTGTCGCAGCGGCTCCCGCAGCAGTCGCTCTCGTGCGGGTGCAGGTCCTCGTTCGACCAGACGCGGCGGTGCTTCATGCGGCCCACCGGGGCGCCTGGAGAACGTGCACCTGGTCCCCGTAACCGCCCCACTCGCCCGTCGCGGTGCACGCGGCGTAGAGGTCGAGGGCGTCCTGCCACTGGCGGGCGCCGGCGTCGAGGAACGACTGATCGAGCTCGGCGACAAGGACGAGGTGGGGGGCGTCCTTGTCGACGGCGATGAAGAGGAACGGGGGCGCGGTGTCACCGGTGCAAGCGGTGTACGCCTGCTGGTAGGCGGCGGCCTGCATCCCGTACTTGAGGGTGGCTGCGGCGCGGGTGAACCCGGCGGGTGACGCATCCCGAGCGGTCTTGAGATCCACCAGTGCGGCGGGGTGAAGCCAGTCCACGCGCCCCCGGCAGGGGATGACGGTGCCGTCGGTGGCTTGGGCGTCCCAGAACAGGGACACCTCCGCCTCCCCATCGCTGGCGAAGACGGCTCCGGCGTAGGGGTGGTCGAGGACGGCCTGGGCCATCGCTTCGGCTAGGACGAAGTCGTCCTTGGTGATGGGCGTCTTGCCTGCGGCCCTGGCGGCCTCGACGCGCTCGGTCTTGCCGCGGCCGCCGTCGATGACTTCGAAGGGCCAGCCGGTGCCGAGGGCGAGGGTGTGGACGACGCTGCCGAGGTCGAACGCGTCGGACGTCCGGGGGTTGGCGCGGTTGTGCTTGAACAAGGCGGGGGCGCGGAGGAGGTCCTTCGCACCGGACACGCTGAGCTCGGGGCCCGAGTGGTAAAGCCGTTCCTCGAGTCCGTGGATGAGGCCGCTGCGGGATGGGTCCGGGGTCACTGGTTGCCTCCAGGTTTGTGCGGTGGTGTGGATGCTACTTCGCGTAAAACGGTCGGTCAACGGGTGGTGTGGGCGTCGATGTACGCGGCGAGGGCGTCGGGGTGGACGCGCCAGGTGGGGCGGATGCCGTCGGGGTTGAGGTCGATGGCGGGGAACGCGCGGAGGCGGATGAGCTTGCGGGCCTGGTCGACTCGGACGTTGAGGAGGGTGGCGACCTGGGCTGGGGTGAGGAGGGGGGTGGTCACTTTGGGCTCCCGGGGTAGATGACGCGTCGGACGCCGGCCCGGCGGAGGCGCCGGGTGCAGTCGGGGCAGGGTGGGCAGGTGATGTAGGCGGTGGCGCCCCATGTGCGCCAGGGGCGGAGGCCGCGTCGGGCGTGGCGGAGGGCGTTGTGTTCGGCGTGGCGTGCGATGCAGTTGTTGTAGGGGGAGAACGCGGGTACTTGGTCGTAGCCGAGGCGGCCCCGGGGGCAGGCGCCTTCGGTGAGGCAGCCGGGTTTGCCGGGGGGTGCGCCGTTGTAGCCGGCGGCGACGATGCGGCGGTTTTGGACGATGAGGCAGTAGACCTGCCGCCTGGTGCAGTCGGCGCGGGGTGCTCCGGCTTGGCACATGGCGAGGAAGTGTTCGTCGAGGGTGAGCCTCACGTCGTCGGCCACATGGCTCGGGGTCTGGCGTCGCTGTTGCCGTTGGCGCTGTCGTGCCAACCGTCGTGGCCGTGGGGTCGGGTGCAGGTGAGCTGGCCGACGTAGGGCGCGCCGCAGGTCACGTGTCGTCCTGCGTGCGCGGGCCACGAGCAGCAGCGAGAGCAGCGCGGGCGCTCAAGCGGTCCACCCGCCTGTGCCGGGTCGGGTGATGTCGTAGTGCGTGCCCTCGTGGTGGCGCTTGGGCTTGGCGCGCTCGACGGCGTCCTCGTCGGTGGTGGTCTCGGCCCCGGGAGCAGCCGCCGGAGGGACGAGCCGCCAGCCGTCGCACAGCCTCAGCCGCGTGCGCTGCACGGCGCCGGTCGGGTCTGCGTCCACGCCTGTGACCGCCTCGTGCACGTCCGTCGTGAAGCGGTCCTCGTCGGCTGCGGGTGCGGTGGCCTGCGCCTCACGGGCCCGGACGAGGGCAGGGACGACGCCCCGGAGGAGACCCGCGACGGTCGCGGTGACGTTGCTGCCGTGCCCGAGCATCCCGGCCTCGACCCGCTTGGCGGCCTCGGTGAGGTACGCCTGGTCGGCCTCGTCGGGGTCTACGCCCACGGGGCCGTTCGGCACGTGCGCGAGCTTCCGCAGGTCCGCCCACGCGGCGGGCTCGTCCTGGTCTGGTCCGGTGGGGTGCGCGGCCACGACAGCGCGGAGGGCGGCGAAGGTCTCTCCCCCGTCGGTGCCGTGCGCGAGCAGCGTCACGACTCGCGCCAGCGTCTCGGCGGGCACCTGGACGGAGCCGTCGGACGCCTCGCGGAGCGCGTTGTCCAGGTCGTGCGCGGCGTCGGTCAGGTCGGTCATCGCTGGGTCTCCTTGTCGGGGGTGGCCTCGTCCGCCAGGCGGGCACGCTCGTTAGCCAGGGCGATGGTCGTTGCGGCGATCTCTCGCAGCGTGCGGGGTCCTGAGTAAGGGCCCGTCGCCTGGACCGAGTCGCACTGGATGCCGTCGTACGAGGCGAGCAGCAGGTCGCCGTCTCGCCAGACGCGGACTCGGTGGGCGTCCACCTCCGGCAGCCCGAGCCCGCCCGTGTCGTGTGCGTGTGCGGCGGCCAGCTCGGCGCGGGCAGCATCACGCTCGGCCAGGACGACTGCGTAGCGGCCGTCGAGGGCGAGAAACGCGGTGCGCAGTTCGCGCTTCTCGTCGCTCAGCCGCTGGACGTCGGCGCGTAGCCCGGCCTCGGCGTTCACGGCGGCCACCGCGCGGGCCGCGTCCTCGGGGCCGACGACCATGGCGACCACGTCCCCGTTGCCGTCGCGGACGAGGAAGTCCGTGAGCCCGGACACCCGCCACTGCTCGGGCGGGCGCATCATGTCGATCTCCCACTGGGCGAGCGGCTCGCCCCGCTCGGGTCCGGTGTCTTGGGCGGGGTCGGGCTGGTCGGCGGGAACGGGACGCAGCGACCCCGGATTGCGGAGTAGCCCGCGCCGCCCGTCCTCGTGAGACACCTCGACGTCGGCGCCCATGAACCGCTCGACGGTCACAAGGTCGCCGATGACAAAAGCGCTGGATGGCTCGATGCCGTGGCAGCCCCAGTACTCGGCGACGGCGACCTGTGCGCGGGCGCCCACAGTCGGGGACCACGCGACAGGAGCAGGCGGGGCGACGAGGACGGCGTCGCGGACGTCGGCGTAGTCGTCATCGGTCAGGCGCAGCCCAACGATGCCGCGCTGGTGCAAGTCTTCGACGACGCCCGTGTACTTGGTCTCGCCGTACGGGTCCGTGCCCCTGGCCCACTGGCCGACGTGCTCGGCGGTCACCGGGACGTGCCCGAGGAGGGCGCCGGGGAGGACGCCCTCGTCCTCCTCGCCGTCCCAACAGACGGTCACCGACTGCTCGTCCGCGTCCTTGACGGTGCCGGAGTAGGCGCCGTGGAACGTCGTGACGCGGTCGCCAAGCTGGAAGTCGGGCATCACTTGCTCCTGGTGTGTCGGTGGGTGGGGCGGACAGGCCCGCCCGTGTACGAGGCGACCCGGGCAGTGGCAGCGCGGTGGAAGTCGGCTGCGGCGAAGCGGGCCCAGGTGCCGAGGACGGCGAGGCCGACGGCTGCGGTGATGACCGTGGTCGCGGCGCCGAAGGTGAACAAGGCGTCGGCGGCGGTCACAGGAGGCCCCCGCGCATGAGCCGTGCGGACGTGGCCGAGCCGCAGGTGTCGCACCTGACTGGTCGGCGGCGTTGGCGGGCGACGTTGACGCCGAGGACGTGGATGCCGTGGTGGGGGCCGCAGACGACGTGAAGGCAGCCGCACCCGAGGCGGACGTACCGGTCGGCGCCGGTGGGGCACTCACGCCACGAGCACTCCACGGTCAGGGTCAGGTGGTCGCGCATGTCCGCCGCCCACAACCGGGCAGCCGCGACGTCGTCGGTGAGCTGACGCAGCCACGCCTCGTCGGGGTTCATCCGATGCCGCCGGCGGCGATGATGACGACGGCTGCGAGGACGGCCCAGAAGCCGGCGGCGAGGGCGAGGCCGTTGGCGATGCCCCTCACTGCGGATCGGCGGGGGAGCGCGTTGTGGGTGGGGATGGTGCGTGTGGCGATCACTGGTTGCCTCCGAGGATCGTGTAGGTGCCGACGCCCACGAGCAGCGCGGCGAGGATGGTGAGACCGAGAGAGCGGACGTGCAGGCGCATGCGGGCTGCGATGACGGCGAAGGTGATGCCGACGAGCAGGAGGGCGATGCCGAGGGCGGTCATGCGCGGACTGCTGCGAGGTGGTCGCGGATCCGCTCGAACAGGAGGTGGGGGCACTCGGACCCCCGTTCGGGTTCCATCCGCCGCCACACCGCGTCCGCCTCACCGGGTGTGCCGCCGAGGTGGAGGACGACCGCGAGGACCACGCCCCCGTGGAGAGGGATCACGCGGCCTCATCTGGTCGGGACCACGCGGCCACGTCGGCGCGGGACTGGCGGTTCAGCTCGCGGATCTCGCCGGGGGTCATGAGGTCGGCCCACGCGTCGGCGATGTCGGACGCGCTGGGGAGGTCGTCCTCGTCCCACGAGTCGTAGGCGGTCACGCCCAGGTCTCCACAATCGTGAGGCCGGTGCCTGCGGCGTGGCGGCCGTCGTGTCCGATCTCGCGGGTGCAGATGGCGCCCCAGGGGAGCGGCGACTCGTTGTCGCAGGCGAGGCCGTCGAGGCTGATCCCGGGGCGGGTGCCCGTGAGGGTGCGGTCGGGCCCACCGATCGCGAAGTCGGCGGTCACGACGCCACCCGCCGGCGGTTGGCTGCGTCGCGGATACCTGCCTGGACCTTGTTGCGGCGGACCCGGTCGATCTTGTGGGCGGCGCGGAACGCGAGGAGCCCCTCGATGACCTGGTCGAGCTGAGCCGGGGTGAAGTCGGCTTCGGCCTTGACCGCGTGGGTGTCGTGGAGAGTGAGGGTGATCCCGCCGGTGCCGGTGGTCTCGAGGATGAGGACGTTCTCGTCGGCGAGGTAGGAGCCGATCTGTGCGTCGCGGAGCCACCCCCCGCGGTCGTGTGAGAGGACGGTGTTCATGGGTTCCTCCTGTGTGCTCGGTCGAGGTCGTTGGCTTGGGCGTCCATGAGGGCGGCGAGGCGTGGGTGGTTTGTGCGAATGCGGGCTGCTTCTTCGCGTAAACCTGTGATGAGGGCGCGCGTGCGGGGACTCATCGAGGCGCCGCGCCGATGCGGCGGATGTCGTCGGCGCAGACCCACAGCACCTGGTTGACCGAGCAGTCGGCGAGCGTGGTCAACACGCCGTACTCACCTGCCCAATCGGGTCCGTCGGTCACTACGGCGGGTGCGCCCGGGGCCGTCCAGCGGCCGCCGTAGCCGTAGGTGTTGACGTCGGTGAAGACGACCTCGTCGCCGACCTTGAAGTCGTCCTCGTCCACGTCGGGTGCCTTTCGCTGCTGGTCGTTGTTCATCGGCGTGCCCGTCGGGGGATGACCCGCACCGGCGCGGCGGAAACGGGCGCGGTCGAGGTGACGCGGCCGGTGAACAGGAGCCCCGCGGGGATGTCGAGGAGCCGCTCGATGTCACGGGCGACCTGCGGGGAGCACGTCTTGCGGCGGCCGGTGCGCATGTGGCCGATGACGGACTCACCGCACCCGACCTTCTTCGCGAGGCCGCGGACGGTGTACCCGCGGTGGTCCATGGCGCGGCGGAGGACGTCGGGGGAGGTGAGCTGGATGTCGTACCGCCAGCGGGCGGGTGTTGCGGTGGTGGTCACTGGTTGCCTCCGGTGATCGTGGTTCACGCACGGTTGGGGCTGCGTGTTCGCACAAAGTAGCACGGGTGGCGGGGTTTGCACACGGTGTTGTGTGCGCGAGCGGGTGGCGGGTGCGAGACGATCACTGCCCGGTCGCCCACACGTACGTGTCTCTTGCACACGCGCCGTGTGCGCGGCTGGTTGGTCCCACCGTCAACCGTCAGGAGAGTCCGCCGTCGTGAGCAGGAGAGAGAGCCAGCAGGGACGCCCTGGGCTGCCGCCGCACTGGGCGAAGGCCATCGTGAAGGCGGGCTACATAACGGGTGGTGGCCGGTACAACGTGTCGGCGTTCACTCGGGCGCTGATCCAGCACGCCGGTGGTGGGACGTGGCCGTCGCAGAACACGGTCCTCGACGTCATCTACCAACGTCGGGCGACGCGACCGGACCCGAAGCTGGTGGGGCTGATGGCCCAGGTGTTGGGGCTGCCGCGGGACGTCGTGAACGGGTGGGCGAATCCGGTGCGGCCGGGGTCTGCGCCGTGGGTTCCGCCGGCTGCTTCTTCTCTGCTCACGGGTCAGCAGCGACGTGTCCTTGACCGGCTGGTTGAGGTGATGGTCGCTGACGGGGACGGTGACGATGATGGTGGTGATGGCAGTGGCGACACGGCCCCCATGAACGGTGAGCTCGAGACGACGGCTGAGCGGCGTGACGGGACGCTGCGGGTGTCGACGAACGTGAGACCAATCCGCGGTGACGGTCAGCCCCGAACCAGCGGTTCAGGTGGCGCGAGGAAGCGCCAACCGGTCACGGATCGTGACGGCGGTGACGACACCTAGGCCCCGTGTCGGTCCCCCGTCGCACACTGGGTGCACGGAGCGTTCGACGGGGAGCGGGGGGCCGCGATGGTGCAGGTGACGGTGGTACGTGGGAAGACGCCGGCTGGGTGGTGGACGAACGCGGGTGAGGGTCTGCTCGTGGCCGCGCCCGACGGTGTGAGTGATGTGGGGCTCGAGGCGTTGCAGGTGACGTGGTCTCGGGTGATCGCTGAGGGTGGGTTCGAGCTGATCGGGCCGGACCCGTGCGTGTCGTACGTGGTGTGTCCTGCTGCTACGGCGGTGGTGGAGATGTGTGTGGGTGAGGGTCGGATTGTGGGGACGTTGCACCCGGATCACTTCACGGTGGGTGCGGCGCGTGCGTTGACGGGGGTGGTGGCGGGGATGTACCGGTCCCCGTCGCCCCTCGTCGCGTAGTTTGTGCGGCCCCAGGTGTGCGTAATCGCGTAGACTGGTGCGGCGCCACTCGGGCGCGCGGACGGAGGCAACCCATGACGCTTACTGATTTCCTGCTCGCCCGGATCGCGGACGATGAAGCCGTGGCGCGCGCGGCCGTCGCCAGCCTCCTGATCGGAGCGCCGCCCGAAACGGGCGAGTGGCGATACCAGATGGACGTCATCACGGGTATGGACGGCGACGAACTTGTCTCGCACGTTGTCCGCGACGGCTCGCACTCCGACGAGGGCGCTTGGGCGCTGGCAGCAGAGGACCCCGGCGCCGACAGCAAGGCGCACCATGTGGCCCGTCATGATCCGGCGCGGGTGCTGGCCGAGTGCGCGGCGAAGCGTCGAGTCGTGGCGCTCGCTGCAGTTATGGAAAGCATGGAGTACACCATCGAGAACGAGTACGGCAGCCTCGTTCAGCCGTCGGCTGGCGTCGAGTTCGACGAGCCTGTCACTGCGGGCGACGGTGACACCTACCCGTCGGCGCGGCTGCTCCAGCACCTCGCGCTGCCGTACGCCTCGCACGCCGACTATGACGAGGCGTGGCGTCCCTGATGGGTTCGGTTGCGGATCAGTGGCATCGGAAGGTCGACGGGAAGCGGGTCCGGTCGGACCGGTACGGGCGCGGCAAGAGGTGGTTGGCGCGGTGGACGGACCAGTCGGGGCGGAAGACGGCGCAGGCGTTCGCGTCGAAGGACGAGGCCGTCGCGCACCTGGCCAGGGTGGACGTGGATGTCCGCTCGGGGACGTACGTGGCGCCCAGCAAGGTGACGTTCGGGGAGTGGGCCGCGGCGTGGCGGCCGAGGCAGGTGCATTGGCGTGACTCGACTGGCCGCTCTCACGACTCGAGGCTCAACGCGCACCTGTTGCCGGCGTTGGGGGAGCGGCGGTTGGGTGAGCTGACCCG
>Ga0182215_1000191_pt1 | contig 11493 bp, 12 predicted proteins | sample G5R1MG_24_FD_128404 | JGI IMG/M metagenome (GOLD analysis project Ga0182215, IMG submission 128404) | Switchgrass phyllosphere microbial communities from Michigan, USA - G5R2_NF_03OCT2016_LD1 MG | ecosystem: Host-associated > Plants > Phyllosphere > Phylloplane/Leaf | place: USA: Michigan... | reverse complement strand
ATCTTATAGTAGCCTTACTTAGGTAATAGCTATATTTAGTACCTAGTATATAGTTATACTTAGTCTAATAGTAACCTAGCTTTACTACCTCTATAATAATATTTATATAGCTAGCCTATAATAGATTATCTACCTTAAGGTAGAACTTCTCCTTTACCTAACTATAGTAAATATCCTTACTATTTATAAGGCTTATATTTATAGAGACTAGGGTAGCTAGGTTAGTAGTATTAGTATATTAGGCGCTATATATACTACCTAGCTTAAAGTAGGTAGAGGTATTAAAGTTAAGTATAATAACTATAACTCTAGTATTAGCCTAGCGCTTACTAAAATAGGTAATTTAGATAGCCTTAAACCTATAGATAATATAGATATATATTAGGGCAGCTATATAGAATAAAATAGGTAGGCAGTATACCTAGTAAATTCTTAGTTAACGTTATAGTGTATAGCCGTATTTTGCAATTAGACCGTCTGATCCCTACTAGGCTCGGCGCCAGTTTTGCCAGTCAATACGGTACATCTATGCGAAATTATAGGTAGATATACATGTGGGTGGGATTTCTACGTCATCAATTAGCTCTCACGTATAGCCCACAGGGCGTTTCACATGGTCTTCGCGCTACAATACCGTTGTCAAGAAAAATACCAGAACAAAGGCTAATCACACATTGTGACTTTCGTAATGCAACTGGAAATTGGTTGCACTCCGCAGCCTCATGTTAATGACCCAAGGTTCTCGGAAAGTGCCTGCCTCGGCTTAGTTGACTACTCTGGTCTATGCCAGAAGTAACGTCCCTAGTCACTCCGAAATTACAGCCCCGCGATCAGTGCACACAAAAATAATATATCTTCTACCACATCCTATAAACAAGCGGTCTTTATAAAGTTAGTATAGTCTTAAATATCTAGAAAATAGCTATTTAATCCTATAGAAATAAAAGATTATATCTAAAGGATGCGTTAGAAAATCGCTTTAATAGCAGTGACTTGCCGCCCCACTCAAATCTCGCTTTCGGCGACCAGGGACATTACTTCTGGCATAGACCATAGTAGTTAGTGCGGACCTGACTATCTAGCTAAAGAGATCTACTCTTAGTCTGTTACAGCCCTATCCTTTCCGGAGGACATGGACCGACTTGGAAAACTTTCAACATCCCGTAAAACTCTGGAATACACTGGGAGTTGAAAGACGTATTGAAGAATGTCCGAAACAGATTACAGCCTACAGTCGCAAGTGTCCGCTCCGGCAGACTATGCAGCGAAGTCTAGCGGAGGTCGGCCAAGACCCATTTCATCTTGCTGGACTTGCAGACGCCGAAAAGTAAAATGTGACCATGCTCATCCGGTCTGCTCTTCTTGCAATCGAGGCAACCACGTTTGTACCTGGTCGGAGCAAATCCAGGCAACTACTGGCTCTGGAAGAGTGTGGAAGCCAATTCATTCGGGCAGCGGAAAAGCTGCGAAAAACGGCGATGTTCAGGCACGCCTGGACCGACTCGAGCTACTCTTGGAAAAGGCGCTTGCGACCCAAGGAACTAACTCAGTCTTATCCATACGGTCCAGCACCGATGGTGAGATATCAGAATCGGAAGCGCAGCTTACGCCAACCTCAACCAGTCAGATATCCCACGGCGGTGGCATCGCTTCTGACGATGACGATGGTACCCTAGTCATAAATGGAGAGAAGTCCCAGTTTGTTTCTTCTCACCACTATTCATTACTAGCAGAAGAGGTAAGCTATGACACATTCCATTCACAATATTGCACCAACCAATAGTGCCAACAGGCCACTTTTTTCTGCCCTTCATATCAAAAACCTATCCCGTTCAATGATATGTGCTGAAATTTAGCAGATTCAAGATATCAAGGTCCTTCTGGGTGACAAAACAGACGAGGGGATGAAGGAGATACCACAAAGTCCTTTCGTGGATTTACTCTCACTCGGTCGTGCGCATTCGCAGTCAAGCCTCCAGCAGCTGCTGCCTGGTACACAAGATCATCGCGACGCTCTGCTCGATATATATTTCGCCAATGTGGAACCTATAGTGCGGATCATGCACAAGCCTACGATTATCCGCAAATTTCTCTATTATAACCGCGAAGCCCATCCGATCTCCTTTGCTGTCTATTTCTCGGCTATCAACTCTTTACCCCCAAAAGTTGTTTTAGAGGAATTTGGCGAAAGCAAGGAAACTCTTCTGGATCGCTTTCAGCTAGGCATTGAAATGGCACTCGCCCGGGAAAACTATCTTACAACCACTAGTCTTGAGATCTTTCAAGGCTTCATACTTTGGCTAACCTGTATCACTAGAGAGGAGGATATTGGTAAGTGAATTATTTGAATTCGCGTCGTTTCCACTGTCTGACCGTTACATCAGGGAAAGCTTGGGTCTTACTTGGACTAGCATATCGAATCGCCCTTAATCTAGGCCTCCATCGTGACCCTTCACTCTTTCCTGCTGGCTCGATGGATACAATTACTATCGAATTACGGCGCCGCGCGTGGTATCATTTTGGTCATATGGAATTTCGCGCCGCGGAATGTAAAGGTCAAGAGCCTGGCATAACAGAAGATTCCTACACAACATTGTTTCCGCGGAACATCGATGATGAGGACTTGGTGGAAGGTGCCATTCCAGGCCAGGCGCCGTATGACAAAGAGAAATTCACGACCATGACTTTTCAGTTGGTGCGATGTATGGGCATGCGAGCATTACGACGCGTCGTGCAAAGTACCTATCGTTTGGAGCGACGTATGTTAGACTCTGGGCTCCAGGGCACCTCACGCCCTGATTCAACACGAGAACTTCAAACCCTGTATGAGCAGATCAAGGTGACGCTTGATGAAGTCCATGCAGAAAGCCAGCGGAAGTACTTGCGTCATCTCGACCCGGAACTACCGATGCAGCGATTAACACTAGGGTTGGCGCCCCTCCTGGAGTGGCGCTGCTATTTACTATTCTGGCTCCGTATGCCTCGGGCTTATCGTGATACCGTCTTCTCGGAAGATGTTCGGAGATCGTGAGTTCTCTTTTTTTTGTGCTGGCAACAGCGGCTGACCTCTATATAGCATCTTTGGGAAGTCGGTCAGCTGTATTGAAGCACTTAATGGCGCTGCGTCTGACGTGGACACTGCTCGATTCAAATGGCATATTGGTTCGTTGTCACAGTCAATTTATCAGCGGTGGTTGCTGATATTTCAGGCTACATCGCGTCGTTTCAGGCAATCATGCATGTGCTTTCAGAGCTCCGAACCCCCTTGATTGATGGACCAGACCGACAGAGAGCTTTGAGTGCTTTGCAGATTTGCCGAAACCTACGGGAGAACAACACGGCAAAAACGTGGCAAGTCGTGAAGAATATGATTGACAAAGCTGTGGCTGAATACAGCCCATGTTCAACAAGGCAGGAGCACGATTCGAGCACATATGTAAGCACAATTCCAACGATTTCGAGTTCACCACAACGGGAGAACACACAAAGCAATGGCGTACCTATGTCTTTGCCCATGGACTTGGTTCAAAGTTACCCTTCACAGCAGTTTCCATTGAGTTCAATCAGCCAGACGAGCATTCCTTTACAGCCACAGCCGCTGCACCAAGTACGTATGGAATCCCTATCGACTCTGCAGGACCCCATAGCACCTTCGTGGGACGATTTAAATTTGAGTCATATCGCCAATATAGTTGGGAATATTCCACCTGCACCAGGAGTTATTCCGGATTCAGCTTTCGTAAGTCAACTTATACCCAGATAATAAGAGAGAAATCTGATGGGTAATAGGGCTATTGGGGGGATCCATTTAACTATGAGAGCGAAACAGCGATTCCCTTGACAGACAGCTACTTCCCCATCTGGTCTGGATAATCACTATTAAGAGAGAGAGAAGACAATCGAAGGCCACAAGATTGTTCTTTGTAATAGCGAATCCCTCTTCTAATTCGATAGCTTTCACAGATAGAGAATAGGAACGCATGACTCCAGAGGCATTGCATGAGTACTCTAACCAATGTGACATGCAACAGCGAGACTGAGAGTATTCCACCGCCTGGTGTTCCTCTATCTGCACCATTGACTATTCCCTGCTTTCAACACAGAATTGATCAGAATCGCGATTCCCGCCCCAGGGTCATGCTGAGGGAGATGAACGCTGAAACGACAGCAGTCGCAACTTTGACTATCCTCTCCTAATCTGGTAACTATCTCAATATATTTCAATCCTCACAACAGTTTGACATGACTTGTGCGCGACATGTCAGCATGGATCAATCGACGACCACAAGGCAACGGGAGGAACACGACGGAAAATGACGCCCCATGAGCCATACACACTAGCTGCACGCGTGTTCTTCTCTTGCTTTTGCGATCAAGTACTTATTTATGCACATGCATGATAATAACACATGGGCAATCATGTGGAACCGAGGAATGAGCCGACGCTCGTGCGCAGGCAACGGCATGCGAACACAGACTGCGTCATCGTGCTCTCTTTGTCCGTACTATGTACGCTCAGGAACGTCGGCATCGGCGGCTCTAGTCCATATTGCGCAAGCGTATCTGCTACTGGGCTCTAAATTTAACAGGCACATGGCGTTGCTGGGCTGAAGCTGAAGCCCAGACCCCCTGCCGCTGTGCGGATCCACAACGGAGGCTGAGACTTGGACATGTCTAGCAATCGCTTTCTCCGCCACGAGGCTGCAGCCTTCTTCCGTCCTCCTTACAACTTGGCCTGTTGACCGATCAATACAACTCTCTCGCGTGTAAACAACCACAATACTCTATCGCCGCACACGATAGGCACAGCGAACGTGTTGCTGACGTCTGGGATTGGCCAGGCAGTGTCTACGCTCGTCCTTTTTGCTGCTCGCGCGTCGGTCGCGCCTTGTTAGAGCTCATCGCGACAAGACAAGAGGATCAAGATGAGGGTACCGCAGTCGTACATCCAGAAGTGCAAGGTCGTAGCACACTCCTTGCAGGCCGTCCTGGTCTTTGTGGCAACAGTTTTGACTATCGCTGTAATGACCAAGGAAGGATCTATCAAAGGTGCTACCAAGTACTTCCTCGCTATGGTAAGTGAACAGTCATCTTGGGGTCATGCCCGGTGCCGTCCCCGGCAGCGATAGATTCGAATATAGAGGAAGCAGCAAGGCTAACAGACCTTCGAGTGCTTTTTTTCGATACCAGCAATCATATACCTCGTCATGGTCCCTATGTGGAGCAGAGCCTCACGATTCGCAAGCGCATACGCCTTTCTCGCTGTCGATGCACTATACACAATATTATGGTTCGCAGCCTTTGTCGCTGTCGCCATTTGGAACTCGAATGGCATCAAGCAGGGTGCCAAGGAGAAGAAGATAGCCGATAATGATAGGAGTTGCGCAACATTTGCCTACGGAAGCGAGAGCAAATGTAAAGTCAGTAAAGCAGCAGTCGGCATGGGGATCATAATATTGTAAGTGGAGGGTTGTGCTCATCCCGTGGCCAATTTGATGGCTGACGTTAGTTCCCGCAGCATCCTCTTTGCGATAACAACCAGCATCAGCGCGTACTACTTTGTCAAGTACAAACGAGAAGGCGTCCTGCCATACCAATCCAAAAAATCAAATCCCCACTATATCTCCGGCGAAACATCGAAAGACAACGCATGGTCAGCTGAGATCGAAACATCGCATCGCGATTCATCAGACTCCACAGACCGCCACACCGACCACGGTGGAAACCAACAGGAAGACGAATACGCGCTCCTACATGGCACAGACACAGACGAGGGACGACACCCAGGTCGGCCGTTAAGTTGGGGTGATGACAGAAATGGTGGATTTGGAAGACCGATCCCTTCGTATGCGGATTATCGGGATAGTTCGGTGCCCGATACTGATGCGCTGAGCCCAGGGGGTTATGAGGATTACAGGGCGGCGGCTGGAGCGGGGACTACAAACGAAGGGAATATACAGCCAAGTCACGGAGGAAGCGGGTACAGCTTCGCTCGGTGATCTGAAGTCTGGCACAACTTTGGCGATTAAATTGGAATAGAGTTATCGTGGAGTTCCTACCGCCAGTACCGAGTCTAGGCCAGCAGCATATGATTGACTCGCTGTGTTGCATTTATAATAGTGAGATCTAACCCTAATGACATACGTTGTCCTTCTTCACCATTGATTTAGAGGGTGTACATCGTCGAAAGCCGTCATGTATGAGCGTAGACTTCCAACTGTCTCATCGCGGAGCAGTGTGCGAATCATGGTACTGTCTGGCATCACGGTCATGTAAAACATCGGTACACCACCGTACGCCGATGAACACGGTCAATCGAACGTAGCTAGCCACCGAATTGCAAGTCGCAGAGGGTTTGCCCTCGAAGAGCCCTGCTTGATTGCGGTCTTGCACCGCCAGTTATGTTCTTTCTTAGCATGTGAATAGAGAATGCGAGAGTGAATGTATCGCGCGCCCTTCAGCCTAATGCCTATCAGAGAACAAAAAGCCTCTCTATCTATCCTATCCTATCAATTTTGCCTGTACGGATAATTATGTAGAGGACAAAGTGAAGGAGAAGATATTTACCAGAATACCAACTGAAAATTAGCATCAAGGGTACACGCTAGGTTACTCGCTAGCGCTGGCTTAGCATGCTGAGATGCTCCAGACTGGTTCTGGCCGAGGTAGAACTGATATAGCGTTGCAATAACATTAAAAATTATGGCAGATGGCGAATCGCATCAGATTCTGGCAAGCGGTCCGATGACAATGACCGAGTCCTTCGAGAGTTCACAAAAGCCGCCAACGCTGCCTTACCAGCAGCCAGACAGCTGGTACTGCTTTGCCGAGAATAGGTGTGTTGTTGCAATATATCCACAAGTAGGCCAATCGGACTGGTCGTTCAGTGTAATATGTTAACAAATATATTTTTATAATAACGAGAAACACTACTTCTTCTCAACGACAGCGTAGATAGTAGTACAGGGTTTGTCTATTTTGGCCTACTCGACTACACTCTAAACCCATACCGGCTTGTACCATACTTTTTCTTTGTGGACCTGCCAGCATTAGAGCGTTTCGCAGTGAAATCTCGTTATACATAAAAACTGAACCGAACTGCACATTACAGGGTAATATAAATGAGGACCTATTTGCATTTATTATGTCAGGTACCGAATACGCCGTTGCCATATACCCACGAGTGAGCCTATCAGGCCGGTCGTTAAATTTAATGTCAACCATTATGCATTCCCAGTTAAACGGTGACAAAAATACATCTTTTTCAGCTCTAGGAGTCCGACTTGATAAAGTTCGTCTACCACGGCGTACACAACTTGTAATACTCGCAGCGGGCTTGGTGTACTTGGTGGTATTCCACTGGTTCCTTCTGCCACAAGCCCTGATGTTTGTTACCTCACTACGCACCGAAGTTGATCACTGCCCTCAATCATCTGGAGCAAATGATATCCTCGTGGTATTGCGGACAGGCGCCTCAGAAGCCCTCGAGAAGCTCCTTATTCACTTCAATACCACATTGCGCTGCGTGCCGAATTACGTGATCCATCCGGACGACGCAGAGATCATAGACGGCCACGAGATCCACGATGTCTTTCAAGATGTCAACAAGACCCTCATTGCAACAGAGCCGGCATTTGCACCCTACAGACACCTCCAGAGTCACGGTCGGCCAGGCCTAGTTAGCATGCCACACTACGGAAGCTGGCCAACGGGATCGCCAGATAACCCAAACTGAGTCATTGACAAGTTCAGATTTCTGCCCATGGTTAAGAGTGCACTAGATCATCGGGGAAACGCAACTTGGTTTGTATTCATAGAGGCAGACACGTATCTCGTGTGGCCAAATCTCCTGGAGTACCTGTATAACTTCCATTCCGGTGACGCACTGCACTTGGGCAATACCATGTTCATCCAGAATAAGCCATTTGATCACGGTGGCTCCAGCTGCATACACTCCAATTCCGCGGTGCAAAAGGTCGTCAGGGACAGGGATGCACATCTATTTGAGTACGACCAGTTGACTGTTCGCGAAAGGGCCGGAGACGCGGTGCTTGCCCAAAAACTCAAGAAAGTCGGCGTCCCTTTGATCTGGGCATCGCCTCATTTTGCAGAAGAAACGCCTTCCACCATCGATTTCAACGCCACTGGGGCATCGCTGAAGCCATGGTGCTACGCCCCCGTGACCTACCACCACATGCGTGTCCATGAGATCCGTCAGCTCTACGACTTTGAACAGAATTGGCGGCGCAAAAACGGATCAAAGTTGCTCTACAGCGAAATCTTCAAGGGGTACATACAGCCAAAGCTTGCTGCGGCCCAGGAGGATTGGGATAATCTGTCCAAGGAGCTGAAGCTCATCCGGGATCCGATACCCACAAACCCCTCGGAAGAGTGTCTTGCCGTGTGCGAAGCCGTGTCCAAATGCCTCCAGTATTCGTACCTGTCCGGAGACTGCTACATTGCATCTCAAATTCGACATGGCAAGAAAACGGATGCAGGCGGCGCGGCTGTTCAGTCGGGCTGGATGACCGATCGCATCGCTCGATTTACTGATGCAATGAATCAATCGTGTCACAGCCTCAAAGACGCCCCGTGGCACGTTTGATGGATGTTTTCCGTCGTTATGGGGAAAGGTTCGATTATCACCTCTCCAACAGAAATGCCAGGGTATGCTCTCCTCAGACGAGAATCCCGTTTCGGTGCATTGATGTCTTCAGAATACCATGCCATGAGTCAATGTAGGACTGATGGCCGCTCGGCTGGGCGGAAGGAATCACTTGCCTGCCAACGACTGCGAAGACCCTTAACTACGCTCGGATCCATCTTACACATGGAACATGGGAAGTTGTCGGTGGGTGTAAATGGGTCGCGCGGGTAGTACCGCGGGGTGATCCGAAGAATAGGTGTACGTGACTTAGGACAGAGTGAAGTATGATGAGTAAATAGAAGAGCAAGAAAATGGCGTACACTATGGTTTACTGTACAATCAAGCAATGTGGTATGGGATTCTTGAACCATCTAAAAGCTGGCAGTGCTCCTTGCTCTTTGCAACAAACTCATAAACTCAAGTGAAGAGCGGATCCAATCATATACCAAGCCAATCCCTCTATTCGTCCTTGACACCACCACGGCCTGCTCTCTCGGCAGCCTCGACGCTCTTTTTATCCGTCTTGATCTCTCCTCCGCCCATGGCGCCCATCATACCGCCGGCGGCCTTCCAGGGTCTTGCCAAATCACCTGTAGCCGGTTGTCCGAGGAGATGGACCTTGACGAGGTTACCCTCGAAAGCGCCCTTGAGCGGGATAATGGACTGGATGAGCAGCGGATTGGTGTACTTGAAATAAATGTGCATCACACCCATCATGCCAACGCCCATGAGCTGGGCCTTGAAAAGCTCGCGCAATTTCTGGAGATCGTAGGCTTTGACGGTGGTGGCGACGAACTTGGGCTCTTCGCCAGAGCCCATGGGCGCAGGCTCGACGTACTTGACGACGGTCATATCTAAGTCACCATTAGTCAAAGTAGCTTCCTGAGTCCGCAGAGGGACGCACCATTCTTCTTGTTGATCTGCGCCTGGACATAGAGGTAGATGCCGAGGATGACGATGTTGGATACAACGTAGAGGGCACGCACGGCGTTGAGCACGTCTGGGTTGTCAAAGGGCACCTTCTTGGAAATCTGCATAAACCCCCTGTGCGTGTGTTAGACATGTCATGTCGTTATCGCGATTCATGCCGTGGCAAGACATACAAGATGATGACCAGATTGGTGCTGCGCGCATAGGTTAGCACACTGACGACATGCGGGCGAAGCACGTGGGACGAACATTTGTGGGCTGATGGCCATGTTGACGGGTAATGCGAGAATTGCTGGGCCCGAGATGATTTGCGAGTGAAGGTGAAGTGCAGCCCGTTGACGCAGGCGAACTTTTGTCGTGGGCAACCGGCAGCTTAGCGCAAACCCAAGAGGCCAGGTTGCGCGCGGCTGTCTAGCCTCAAGAGGAGCGCTCGCTTCTAGGTCCCTGACTAAGCAACAGCTGTAGTGTCATAGTACAGTTTCGCAAATATCTTTAACATTCATACGTCTACTTGTATAAGCTGGGGTATCTCATCTATCCTGGGCGCCTGTATGCCCCCGCCCCAATGACTAGACACATGATCCTTCGAATGCCGACGTGCCAACCAACCCCATTCGTGTATGCTGCAACGCCTCGCTCATATAATCAAATGACTTCCGCCCAACGTTACCATACCAAGGCTACTCACATAACCGAGCATTCCCGTTCAGGACGTGCTTTGTTCCTGGGCTTGTTCTTGTCCACGCCAAGCCCGAGCTCTTTACTCTTAGTCCTCCTGTGTCTGTCCTTTTTCTCCTTCTTGCTCTTACTGCGGTAAACACCAGCGTCATGCTTCTCATTTCCACTCGTGTGCCCAGAGTTTTCTCTCTCTCGGTTATCTGCCTTCTCTATGACAATGGTAGGATCCTCCACAGCAGTATCTATCGATTGCAACTGGTCTCTGCTGGCCCGGCCCTTGAGTCTGGACAGCGTCAGCGACAGCCGGCTTTCGCTGGTGGGACTGTTTGGTCGACTCTTGTGGCCTCCAGCTGCCCAAGCGCGGGATCCTCGACGAGACGCTGACAAAAAGCCCGTCTTCTGGTCTTCGGGTGTGGGAGGTTGCGTCCGACCACGTGGAAGACTGGACACGGTTTCTTCGACATCTTCAATCGCGATGCTGCTCCGGCGGTTACTGGAAAAACTCTGCCTTGCATATGCTTCCTCTAGGTAGCTCGGTTCGTAATTCGAGCCGAACGGCGTCATCTGGTCAGTGTTACTGACAATTTCTGGGCCAGTGGTAGAAGCAGACGCGGAAACGGAAGAAGATACGGGAGCGGATGTAGAGGAAATCAGTGTCTCTCGTGATGGCCCAAGAGAAGAGAGCCCGGAGTGTGCTTCCGTATATGGAGGAGGGTCCCCTCTGGAAGCTAGTTCTTCGTCAATCGGCTGAACCTGATAAAATAAGAGATACGGAGACTCCTCGCGAAGTGCTTTCCTGATATTGACCTGAGCGACTCGCTGACTCGAGAGATCATCAAAACGTAGCCAGGACTCTTGGGGTCCCTCATCGTTATTCTGCGAGCTAAAAGGCCTTTCGCTGCAGTCGGCGCGGACGAGCGCGATGTAGTGTCCAGAATCCACAGAGACTCCGCGATGACAGACGACAGACTGAAGAACGAGTTTAAAGTTCCCGAACAGTGGACCCTTTTCCCTCATCCTGTCGTCTGAAATGAAATGAGGCAAGCCGATTTCCAATGGTATGTCAATATATGTATCAAGGCGCTTAGGAGTTCCATTTGGAAGTATTGTATATCGCTTCAAGCATATACCAAGAACTGGGCGTTTTACGGAAAAATGTGCGGCTACTTGGGCATCTGTTTGTGGGACGTTGTCGGTATACCAGGCTGTGATGAAGTTAAAAAAAAAATGCTCATTTT
>Ga0182215_1000190_pt1 | contig 11502 bp, 11 predicted proteins | sample G5R1MG_24_FD_128404 | JGI IMG/M metagenome (GOLD analysis project Ga0182215, IMG submission 128404) | Switchgrass phyllosphere microbial communities from Michigan, USA - G5R2_NF_03OCT2016_LD1 MG | ecosystem: Host-associated > Plants > Phyllosphere > Phylloplane/Leaf | place: USA: Michigan... | reverse complement strand
TCCCGAAGGACTTGTTCACGGCGAGGGAGGGGAATGGCGTGGGCGTTGGGGGTGATGGCGTGGAGGAGCAGGCGCGGACTGACTTGGAAGCGGGGATGGGGACGAAGGGCAAGGCCGAGCACACGTCTATGCGCAGTGTGGGGAGTGTAATGGAAGAAGGATCTCTTAAGGACAGGTCGACGGAGGCGCAGCAGAAGGGGCGCGGGAAGCTGGGGGGTCAAGGGTGAGAGGCGGGGTCCATAATCTGCGTTCGGGAAGTGTGTTCTGACTGTTCGGAGCCATATGTGGTGGAATACGTTGTCTCCAGTCTACTCGATCTCGCATCTCCTTGTGTCACGTATTCGTTTTGTTCAGTCACAATGCCAAATTAGTCCATGCGACGTATATTAGCATGGTTAAATACCCCCATCAATATTCGCCTCGAAAAGTGATAGGAAGATTTGGGAACAACAACTACAATCTGTGTCAATGGCCAATATGGCAAGAGATGGGCAGATCCAGGAGCATGATAATTATTCAACAATCTCCAATTCACCGGTACGGTTGTTGGCAAAGTCGTCCTTGTGGTCATTCCACAGCCTCAACAACTCCTGTACATACTGCTCATGCAAGCTGCTAATGACGTCATTGCCGGGATGTCGATTCTGGACGACACGAATGGGTCTGCCGACGACAATGTTAATGGGACGGCGATAGGGCATCATACCGACATCGTAGTTGAAGATGCCTCGGGCATGGAAAAATGGAATGGTAAAGCCGAGGAGCTTTTTCAAGAGGAGCTGGAATTTATGGATGTAGGGGTGCGAGTGGGTGTTAAGCTGGTCGTAGACGTCGTTTTCGCCAAAAGCGAGGACGGGGACGAGGTCGGCGCCGGTGCGAATGGCCATCTTGACGAAGCCTTTGCGACGGCGCAGGACGAGCTTTATAGTGCCCGGTCGGGCGTCGAGAGACTCGCGGGCGCCGCCAACGACAATGGTAATGGCGCGGCCCATGCCCTCGCCATTGGGGCCGCCCTTGGACAGGATGTTCTCACACGACTCGCGGGAGACGGAGGCCATGCCAAGGCGCAGGGCATACTCGCGGTAGATAGGATAACGGAAGTTGGAGTCGAGGGTCAGCAGGGCGTTGGTGATGCCAGGGAAGAGCTGAGCGAAGCCGAGGGCTTCGGTGGCAAAGGCGGCAAAGGCGCCGTGGGAGATGATGCCATGGGGGTGGTAGCCGAAGATGTACTTGCGCGTGGGTTCGAGGGGCTGGGAGCGGTGCAGTCGCGCGGGATAGTACGAGGCGAAGAGCGACCAGACCTTGAGGCGGCGGAAGCGTTCGCTGCGGAGGGACAGCTCGCCCGAGGTGGCGGCCGTGGAGAAGAGGACGTAGACGCAGTAGGGAAGCAGGACGGGCCACAGCAAGGGGATGCTGCACAGTAAGAAGAAGATGGCCAGGCCGCCGACAATGCTGAGCGTGTGCATGAGCACGGCGAGGGTTTGCAGGCGGCGTTGGAGAGGCACATTCATGGGCGCGAAGCGGATCCGGCTGGTGGCCCAGCCTGCTCCCGCCTGGCGTCCTGACTTGAGCTCCCTTCGGCCCGCATTTGCCAGTGCTCCTGGCCCCGGGGAGGGAGCCAGCGTCGTCAAGGCATCCACTTGGCCGTCGCCACTGTCCTTTCCCGTGGCGATTCCGGCTTCCCCGGCTGTAGCCCGCTCTTGCTTGGCGTCCCGGGGCTCCTCGCCTTCCGTGGCCGTCCGCTCGTCGTGCGTGCGCGCAAGGGCGCCGTGTGAGTCCCGTGACGCGACACGGCGGTGGCCCTTCAGCGTGGGGCTCTTGGGTGTCGTGTCCTGTCCCACGCCCTCGAGCTGCCCCCGCTCGGGCGGCTCGTCCTCGTTGGGCGGCGTGATGGTGCCATTGGTCTTGAGCTCGTCGACACGCCTACTCAGTATGTGCTTGGCGTTTGCCGTGCCGGCGTGGGCGTGGGCTTCGTCTGTCTGCAGCGCCTCCTCAGCGGCATCAGCATAGGTCTTGGGCGCGAGGTGCTGCGCCTGGCGCTCTTCAGGCGCGGCAGGCTCCGGGTTCAGCGACATAGCGGGGACACGAGGTCAAGAGCAGCGCAAGCAGCCAAGGTCAATGTGCAAGAGTAGCGCGGGAGGCGGGAGGAGGCGGGGGACATGGCATAGCATGGCAGGGCGGGGTTTTGTTGGGTGAATAGCGTCCAAGTTGGTGCGTTTGAGCGTTCGTTGGACGCGTAGGAGTGACATCACTCGCCTCCAGTGCGCAACCCACTGCGCACCATCCAACCTTACCGTGTGCCCATGATCTTCTTCTCTGGCGTGGTCCTCTTCTTGCACTGCGGGCCAGTCACGGCAATGTGTCAGCCTTGGTGGCGCATGTGGCGCAGGCGCAGGCGCAGGCGCTGGCGCAGGCTGTCTGTCACATGTCAGACCTCCACTTGCTCATTCGTCACGTGCCCTTCACCCGCTGCCTCATTCCGCCATGACCCTGCACGCAGCCGTGAAGCCCCCGGCAACACGCCTCGCCACCTCGCCATGTCGCTCCACATAACACCAACGCGCTCCTCACGCATCGCAAAACCAAGAACAGCTCGTCCCGTCGTCGCCCTAGCCCTCAGACGCACCGCCTCATCACCCTCGTCTTCAAGCCCACGCATACACGAAGCTCCTTGTCGATGCACGGAATCACCTTGTCAGTCTGCTCAAGAAGACAAACTACAGGGAGATGCCACTCAATGTACTGCGCGAGCAATGGGACGGAGGCGTCACCTCGCACACTGTGCAGGCAGAGGATAATAGGAGACGAGAGTTCTCAGGTGTACTGCCTGGCAGAACGAAGAAATGGAAGCAGTGTTACGGCATGCGATTTGAGTGGATACTCGAGGAGTGTCTGGGAGCTGGGCTGGTAGAGCTTTTCGAGACGGGCAGTGTGGGGAGAGCTGTGCGAGCAATGACGGGATAGTGAATCAGCAACAGACAGACGGGCTTGATCAACATCGCAAAAGTACCTTGGTCCGATCACGCACCATTGACTACGCGATACTGGCAAAGTATGAGCACGCAATCGCATGGACTGGATGACTGGTTCCCGAATATGGAAGGTATCTACAGAGCAATTGCGCACGTCAACTGCTACCTCACTGACGTACGAGTGCCCCGCATGGCCTGTCCATATAATAGCTGCGCTATCTCATTACAAAGTATGTGTAGTAGCTTGCCATGGCGATCGCAGAGGGAACACCACGACAGACTGACATCGCATACACCCCCGACTATGACAAGTATATCGCACTCACCCAGTGGCGTCTAAACACGAGGAGGTTGACAGAACGCTTCCCCCTGGGTTTCCAGAAAAGCTCGAGTCGGATCTTGTGTGGGACAACACTGATACTGCCTCACGCTTTGACTGGACATACTCCCTCACGGTCACCGACTTGCAAGAAATTGAGATCGCATTGCAGCACTTCAAGAACCTGAGCAAACCACTCGCATATGTGAGTCAAGAGTCATTTCCACTCCCTAAGCTCCGTACTCGGTTGCGAGACGTCTCAAACGAGATCCATAATGGCTTTGGCTTCAAGGTCCTGCGCGGTCTGCCTGTATCGACACATGTACACGAAGACATATTTGCCATATACGCTGGAATCGCCTCACACGCGGCCCCTATCCGTGGCAGACAGGACAACCAATGCGATGGAAAGACCGCAGATGTTGTAGTCAACCACATCAAAGACTTGTCCTATTAGTACGATGCCAGCAAGATCGGCGCACCGGCATACACAACAGACAAGCAAGTCTTTCACACGGACTCGGAAGACATCATTGCACTACTATGTCTCGAAGAAGCAGCAGATGGCGGTCAGAGCAAAGTGAGCAGCAGCTGGCGTGTATACAACGAACTGGCAAGCACGAGACCCGACCTCATCAAAACCCTATCCGAACCCTGGGTCACCGAAGTGTACGTACTACTTCCCTTCCCACTACCCAGAACACCCTCATAACACAACAAACCCGTTATTTTTGAAAACTCCCATAAAACCAATACTTTGCGGTCCCTCCTCCACCTCACACCCGCAACTTCTGATTCCCCCCTTCGCCTTATTATCCAATACGCCCGCCGCACCTTCATCGGATTTCAAGAGCTCCCGCGTTCATCCTCCATACCTCCTATTACCCTCGCTCAAGCCGAAGCCCTCGACGACCTGCATTTCATCGCAGAAAAGCATGCTCTGGCCCTCAATTTCCAAAAGGGCGACATCCAGTTTGCAAATAATCTCAGCGTTTTCCATGCGAGAGACGCGTTTCGCAATGAGGGAAATAGGCAGCGGCATTTGGTCAGGCTGTGGTTGCGAGATGAAGAGTTGGCGTGGAAGATTCCTGAGGCGTTGAGAGAGAGATGGGAGGGTGTTTCCGGGGGAAGGAAGGGCGAGGAGGGGAGGGCGAATGAGGTCTGGCCTTTGGAGCCGTTTGTCAGGAGTGCGGGGTTGGGAGTGGGGGCGAGGGAAGGGAATAGAGAAGAGAAGGTGGAGTGAGGGCCGTTATATGTTGAATATGACGAGATGGATTCCATGTCATGCTGCGTATCATGTTTACTTCTTCATTGAAGCTTAAAGTCGCTTCTGCCTAGACTGCTATCGAGCTGGCATCAACGACAAACGGCTTGCCATTTCTATAACGACGATACCTTTGCAGGTAGGTTGGAACCGCTTCACCGTCCAAATCAAGAGTAGAGACTTCTTTCTTCCCCAAAATAGCGGCCCCAAAATAGCGGTCCCATGTTCCAAAAGTGAAACCAGGTCCGCATGGAACCGTCTCGTTGAAACCATCCTTCGTGGCCAAACACTAAACACTTCCAGTCCATCCGCTACTCGTGACACAACTCATCCAAACATGTCGTCAGCACCAACACCAATTCGGTGCATGACACACAGAACTCAAACCACTACCATCAAACCACGCCATCAGGTGCCTCGTTCTCCACGCCATCACGCACACCCCCAGCCTCATCGCCACCGCCATGGACATCGACGTTGTCACCATCGTCATCAACCCAGATCTCAAACCGTCTGCCCCTCCGGTTTCTATCCCTAAGCTCGTGCAAAACACTCATTTGTCCATACCCCTGCGTCCTCGTAGCCAGGACATCGAGGCCAACAAGTGCGCGACGTAAGCGTCGAGCCTGAGTTTCTTCATCTGCCATCTCCGTATGCGAGGTCTGCCCTGGGTCGACAGTGCGCTGCCGCATCTCTCCATGTGCATCTGGCGTACGGCTGCCATGTCCCTGGCCCTCTGGCTGTTCACGCTGCATTTCGTGAGTGCGCGGTATGGCTTCATTCTGCTCGTCACCCATGAACAGTGCGGATAGCTGCTCGTTCTCGCGGCGCAGAATCTGGATGGCATGTGCTTGTTGTGTGATGTGCCTGTCGACTGGGGCAAATCGTAGCCAGTCTGGACCGTTCTGAACGGCTTCTGCCTGTGCCTGTGCCTGTGCTTGCAGGTCTTGGTTGAGGTACGTGATGTTGTGATCGTTTGACGCCATTTGATGGTATGCAGTATCGAGCTGGCGGTAGATTCTGTCGTTCATGGCGTCTTCCTCAAGAAGAAAATCGGAGACTGGTCTGAAGTTTACCCGACGCAGCTGCTGTGAGTTGGAAGGGGTTACCTTAGGCTCGGTCACCGCGCTCGTATACGTCAAATTTTGTACCGACGTGGTGTCATCACCGTATCTGTCGGTTTTCGGCTTTTCAGAGTTCTCGCCATGGATATCATCATCATCATCTGAATCTTCCCAAGCCATCTTACGAGGGTAGATGGTATGCTTCGTCTCCGATGCTTCATGGAAGCGCTTACTTACAGCATCTTCACCATGAGCCTCCGGAGCCATCATTGATGTACTAGGAGTAGCATCGAGACTAAGATCCTCTTGTAGGAGTTGAACAGGCTCTTGAGATAGAAGAGACTCCTGAAAACCAGTAAGGTGATTTGGTACAACTCCATGTGTGGGTAGATCAGGAAGCTCGCGTGGGTGATCAGTATCGTGAATGCCTAGCTGACCAGCCGAAAAGTCGTGGTTCGCGGTATAAACGTTTTCATACGGCGAATCATGAACTACGACCCCCATAGACTCAAGATGTTCCATCAAGAAGCCTACTGAGAGTAGAAATTCAACCACACATGGATCGTTAGGGCCCCGGTCGACTAGAAGTTGATTAGTCTAACTCGATAGTTTTATCCACAAAGATAACCTACCTTCATACTTCGGGCTTGTGGCTTTGCCTTTGCCTTTGTCTCCCCAGCAATTATCAAAGTGCCAATGTAGCACACATTGATGTGTAGTATTAAAAGTGAGGCCACAGTTCGGGCATTCTTGAATACCAATATCATCATGCTCCGCAATACAATGGCGGCTGAGCTCATCTCTGGTTGTGAAGCAAGTCTGATCCGAGCAGTAATTGCAGCGGAAAGGTGTGAGTGAACCATCGTGGCTTGGGAGCTGAGCATCCTCATTGCTTGAACTGCTGGACATAACGGGAGATGCGGCGAATGTGGCCCCAATAGGCTCATCAATTGACACAGATTGCAAAGGCATGCAGCGAGAAAGAGTTGATAGTCTCTCTGGGGTGTCAGGGAAGTCTTGATCTCAGGGTCCATCGTTAGTAAAATGTCCGTCAACGCAACGCTAAGAAGTGCCTACCAGTGTCACCGGCATGGAATTTGGCCTCTTCTGAGCCTTCCTCAGGGTTGTAAACTGTGAAAGCACCGGAAGCTTCGCCGGGCAAACACTCCTCACCTTCGCTTGCCTGTGCAACACGCTCGCCTCGTTGCAGCGCTTCTTGCCGGCTGGCTTGTTCAGCTGCTAGGTGACCTGAGATTAAATGATTGTGAAATGAGAAGTCCTTGATCACCAACTTACTCATGTTGACAGCGCCTTGTAGCCGACCTGTGCTACGAATTGGTTGAGCGATGTTGGTAGGTTTTGTTGTGGAGTGGAGATTTGTTGTGGCCTGCGAGTTTTATGGAGCAAGGCCAAAACTAGCGTGATGACACTTCACCTGGAGAGCGCGGAAAAACAACAAGCTACTCCGGCATCGGTATCTCCGATGTCCGGAGAGGCATATCTATGCATAGCAAGGCGTGTAACCTTCAGTGCACAGGGACTTTGAGTCTAACAAAGACTCCTGACTGGAATGATGTTTGGCTCCAGATAGCTTGAAACGTCGGAAAGAGCCGTGAAAAGTGTGTTGGATAAGCGCTTCCCAAGTCTTGTAGCCGATGCTAGGCTGCAAATGCCCCAAGCCCTCGCGGTCCACCGGCATTTTCCCTTACACCCTACCCACAAACAGGCTTCCGGCAGCCTAAGAAGCATCCATATCCTGTGCACAGAGAGCCTGCAAAGAAACTATCTCTTGAAGCCAATGTTGTGAGACGTGCCGCCAGTTATGTCGTTCGCTAGTTGCTGTAGCCATCAGGTTCTAAAGCAAGTCGTAATTTCTCTCAGTATCCGAAAAAGCGCACACAAGTCTTTCCGGCTGTTGTCAAAATAACGATCCAACTCTTTCTCTACCTCAGGTCTTCAGCCTGATAACTGTATTCGATTCCATGGGATACGGCCTTTATGAAGTTAAAGACATTAGTCAAATACCATGTGAATTCCAGTAGTTGTTCAAAGATGTTTGACATCTATCGGATTGAACCGCATCGAGACAAACAAAGCCCTGAACACAAACACAGCTCATCTTCTAAGCTTGACCATGATCGCGCTATGTCCTGGAGCTTCAGGTATCCCCAGGAATCTATACCTGTCCATTTATGGCGCTCCAGAATGCAGCGTCTGATTATAGATACTTAGAGGCTTTTAGCCCTCTATCAGGTATTGGCATTGCTTAGTGTCTATGGTGTAGAGAACTCCTATCAATGAACGCATTTTCGCAGAATTGACAGTGTTGTTAGTTCTAATTGAATTAGCATTAACCAAATAGAATTACAGCCTGGTGCTAACAGTAGGCTCAGGTAACAGAAGATTACCAAGGGAGGTTTGTGTCGAGTCCAATTCAAGATTATGATGGCTAATAGCAGTATGTGTCGCAGGTAATGAATAAGTGTTTGTTGACATATGACAGTGGTAAAAGAGAAAGAGAAGGTGAGAGGGTAGAAGTAAGTAACCAGCTAGGCGAGCAGAGGGCGCTAGGTCAGTTTGATCTTAGCGTCCCGTGGTTCCAATACAATAATTCCATCCCCTCTTTAGATCTACTTTCTTATTAATTGTCTTAATATAATTATCTATAGCAATAAAAACTAGGATGTAAGGCTATGTATATACTTATATTTGAGCAAAGTACTCGAGCTTAACCTACCTGGTGTTTTTACCTTAATCCCGGATAAGTTACCAATCTTAAATATGCTATCCAGGGTGTTGTACTAGATTACAGAAACTCCTGGGTGCTGATGATGATAGGAATAGATCTTAGTAATAAGTAGTCAACACAACTTGGAAATTCCACGTCTATAACGCTAATGCCGCAGCAAAGATGCCAGCAGCACCTCCTATAAAGGCTATTGTGCCTGTGGGAATAGGCGCCACAGGCGCAATACCTGTGCTTCGACCTCCTGTGGTACCAGATCCAGATACTGATCTAGAAGATGGTGTTGCCTCTGGGGCTCGAGTTGAGACAGATTCACCCAATGCACCCAGCACGGCTACAGTTTGAAAGGAGTCCGAATTATCCAGCTCGCTACTGCTTAAAACAGTAGTCGAGACACCGGTTGCACCAAATCCAGGAATGGAACCAGACTGAGTAATAGTACAGGTCAGGTCTACTCCTGTCATCGCCATCCCCTGCCACTGACAGGCCATATCCAGTGTCCAGACGCCTGGTGATGGGTCGGTAAGGTGCAATTTATAAGCCGATTGACCTTGGGTGAGTGTATAGGGTTCACATAAGCTGTCAAAATCGATAGAAATATCCCGTTGGCGTAAGAGAGGCGCCACTTCTGGACCTGGAGTTATTGTTGCTCCTGGCTCCTGCACTGAACACGGTTAATTTTGCTTTTCACATGTTGACTGCGGAGCACAACATACAAACTCCAGATAGAGCAGTGGAGATGCCAACTCGACCTGGAGGGCAGCTGTTCTTGTAGGTGGTCGCACTTGCGTCTGAACCAATAGCAGTAAGCGTGCTTTCAGATTGGATTGGGTTGAAAATGACTGCTGTGTCTTGAGCCGCAGTGACACTTGTGATAAGACTGAGGTAGGTTAAGGATCGCATTTTGCCTAATTGACTGCTTCACGTGGAACGCAAAAGTGCGGAAAAGGATAAGAGGGGAGTGCTCAAAGTGGGAAATCGCATTCATATATTTACCGACTTGCCCAGTCGTTACCAAGGGCACTAGATGTTCCAACGGCATTCCTAGGTAGATTGCACTCTACTAAGCTCTTAGTAGCCCTTGCATCGTGAAAGTTATTAATTTCGGTTGTACGACCTGGTTTAAATACGTGCAGAACTGGGATGGGCATAATGCAAGGAGAAAATGACGTATAGTGAAACCGGCCAAATTTTGAATCTCTTCTGATCGCATGGCGACTGGAGGTGGCAATACAGGCACTTGTACGGAATGAACCCTTCTTATGTCGACATCTCTGTATCTATTCCCCATTTGGCTGCGATCGTGGACGATGGTCGTAAGTAAAACCTGACTTGTGGTTCATACTGGACAATCAATGCTCATTTCTAGATGCAAGGAGAAATTTTAGATCTGTCATGAAATCCAGAAGCTCATGGAAAACTGCCCTTGTCACGAGTTTTTCCTTCTGAAGCACCAGCACAAAAGCGTGGAGGGGTAAGAGTGGGGTTGGACGTTGGACGGGTCAGCTTTTAAAATGATCTGAACAGCTGCATAGTGACCAAGTCTGTCACCATCGTATATGCTGCTTCTCTTTCAGGTCTGAAAACTAAAAAAATATCTTACATACACCATGTCATCTCCGCAAACTATCCGTTGGGGTATCCTCGCGACCGGAGGCATCGCTGTTACCTTGTGCGTACCCCGCAATGCCCCGCCAAAGCTAGTTATTCACTGACTTGCGCAGCACCAAGGACCTTCTCGCTGACCCGACTACTCGTGGTGTAAAACACCTAAAGCACACCGTTGTCGCTGCCGCCTCTTCAACCTCCGAATCTCGAGCGAAGGACTTTTTGAAAGAGGTGGGCGCTCCCTCAGAAGCGCAAGCCTATGGTTCCTACGCGGAGTTTGTTAAGAACCCTGACATCGATATTGTATACATTGCCACGCCACACTCGCATCACTATCAGAATGCCAGACTCTGCTTGGAAGCTGGTAAGAACGTGTTATGCGAGAAAGCGTTCACGGTGAATGCTGCACAGGCACGCCAATTAGCTGAGCTGGCCAAAGAGAAAGATCTGTTCCTCATGGAGGCTGTCTGGACACGTTACTTCCCTCTCTCCATTTACGTCCGTGAGCAAATCACTGCAGGGCGGATTGGGCCCGTTGCACGCGTCATTTCTGACAACAGCATGGCACTGGACCCGGAGAAAAACTTCGCTGACGGGAAGAACCGTATGGTGAACCCGAATTTGGCCGGCGGTTCTCTGCTAGATCTGGGTATTTATTCACTCACATGGGTTTACCAGACGCTGTACCACACTCAACCCGAGGGTTCGCGACAGCCACCCAAGCTTCAGGCCTTCGTTAAGGTCTATGAGCCTACTGTGAAGGCTGATGAGCATAGCACAATCATCCTTCAATTCCCAAGATCCAAGGAAGCAGGTGGTGAAGCACATGCCGTTGCCACTACGTCGCTTCGCATCGCGACCGCACCGGGAGGCAACATGGACCAGCCCTTCTGCCGTATCCAGGGTCCCAAAGGCGAGATCCAGGTTTATGGACACTCTTTTCGTCCTCTTTCCGTCAAGATTATTTCCAGCGAGGGAAAGGTAGAGTCAAAGGAGTTCCCCATCCCGGGTCCTGGAAAGGGCAGCGGCTGGTACAACGGCTTCGGTGGCTCTCTCCATTCTGAGGGCGAAGGCCAGGGCATGTTCTGGGAGGCCGATGAGGCGGCTGATGCAATCATCAGCGGGAGAAAGGAAGGGAAGTTCTTGGGCCTGGAAGAGAGCATCCTCATCATGGAAGCTATGGACGAGGTCAGGAAGCAAGGTGGCTTGGTATACCCTGAGAGAATTGAGACACTTGAGTATCCTATCCAGCTGTAGGTATACTTCATTTGCATCAGAAGCTGAAAGTCCAGTTAGATAAAAGGAAAATAGATGGAGGGTCAGCACAAATCAGAAAATGACAAATTTCTGCACCTAGCTCTCCTATGTATGGTCCCCTGATGCCAAGTATCATTTAATTTTAGGATGACGATTAATTTTTTTTGGCGAATGAGGATGTAGAGCCAAGGTGTCTTACTGGCGTTTAGAAACCCTATGAACTTTACTTGAAGGAGCTCGATTTCTATGAGTGGAATCTGGCGCTCTATTTG
>Ga0182215_1000188_pt1 | contig 11579 bp, 9 predicted proteins | sample G5R1MG_24_FD_128404 | JGI IMG/M metagenome (GOLD analysis project Ga0182215, IMG submission 128404) | Switchgrass phyllosphere microbial communities from Michigan, USA - G5R2_NF_03OCT2016_LD1 MG | ecosystem: Host-associated > Plants > Phyllosphere > Phylloplane/Leaf | place: USA: Michigan... | reverse complement strand
GTCGTGGCCCTTCCAGGCGGCGCCCGAGTAGAAGGTGCTGCGCAGGCCTTGGAGTGCGTACAAGTTCTTGTAGAAGCCCTTTTTGATGTCGGAGGGGCATACTTGCAGCTGGTAGGGCATGTGGGCGGCAAAGGCCACGATCTCGGGCTCGGCCTTGGTGAAGGTGGTGGGAGAGCCAGCTTGGAGTGCTTTGAGACCGGCGATGATTTCGCGCTTGGCGGCATCGGGGGAGTAGGGGAAGGTGGAGAAGCCGCGGGGTGTGGCGTAGTAGACAACGTGGTACTTGGTGCCGGTGGGGTTGCTGTTGATGATGCCGGGGAGGGGACCGAAGTTGTAGGGGGTGTTTTCTTGGCCGTTGAAGATGGTTAGGTTGGCGGGCAGTCCGCTGTTCTTGACTACGCTGGTGAAGTAAGCGGCGTTTTGGAACTTGCTGAAGACTTCGGTCTCAGGGCCAGACAGGTCCAAGTTCTTGAGGAAGTCAACCTTGGGGGGGATGGTGATGAGGAGCTTCTTGGCAACGATGAGCTTCTGACCGGTGGGCGTCTTGACAACGAGTTTGACTCCGGCGTCTGTGCGCTTGGCCTGGACGGCCCAGGAGCTCAGGAGGAGGCTGTCGGCGGCGCGGAGTTCGGCCTCGGCGCCAGTGTAGAGACTGCTGACATTGGTGGGGATGAGGAAGCCAGTCGCAAAGGTCTTGACGAGGTCGAGACTGAAGACGCGCATGAGTTCGATCAGGGGAACGGTCAGCTCGTCACCAAGACCGGGGTTGTAGTTGTAGAAGGTAGGGACAGCAGCCTCGAATCCGTACTTCTTGGCGACCTCGCCCAAAGGCTGCGCAAGAACCTCAGGCACTGGGTCGGGAAGGTAGAGGCCGTCGTTGAGCCTTGGCCACTGAGAAATCAGGGCAGCGTACTTCTTCATGGCATCCGCAATCTCGGTCTGCGAGTACACCCTTGCGTTGACCGACTTGCCGGTCTTGTGGTCGTACGTGGCCGTCCCGAAGACTGCCGGAGTTTTGGCCAGGGTAAGGGGACTGTTGAATCGCTTGAAGTACTGCTTGACAAGGTCTTGGTTGTGCATGACGGAAACAGCATAGTTGATCGGGGTGCCTGTCTCCGCGTCGGTATATGTCACGGCGTGTCCTCCAAGCCTGTCTTTGGCCTCAATCACGATGCAGGAGACCTTCTTGTCCTTGAGGGAGAGGGCAGCATAGGTTCCAGAAGAACCGCCACCAATGATGGCGACATCCTTGTGAATGACATCTTTGGATGACCACTTGGATGTATCAATGTCGTTGTTGGTGCCATAGGTCGGGTGTGCGGTAACGGCGGCAGTGAATACTGCAACGGAAAGGAATTTGGACAACATTACTACTGGCGATGAGAGTCGTTGGATGTAAAAGAGAGGAATGACTATCTTAGGGCGTGCTGAAATGCAAAGGTCTCTATGCTGCTACTTATACGGTAACGGCGGCGCTTCCTCGTTGCGAGGAGCTTGCCGGAAGCCATGCACTGTTGAAATTACTCCGAGGTGATGCAATTGAAATTTGGGTTGCGGTCCTTCCTACCGGCACTCTGCGGATAACGGGCTGAAGGCAAGTCCACGGTAAGCACCGAGCCCATAATCTATTGCAATTCAGTGTAGTTGTACTACGATGTAGGTACATGCCTACTACAGTTTGCTATGTATCGACGACCCAAGGAAATGGTAAAGACACGCATAGGCCGTCACGCAGCGCGAGTCCCGAGTTCAGTGTTCTGACGGCTGAGATGACTGTGATGAGAAGCAGATGTCATCGGTCCGAACGCGTTCACTGGTTCATCGAACCCATCCTGAGCAGTCAAGTTACCATATACGCACTGTCAGGAGTCTGGCTAAGAGTTCCGATTCCGGCCCTATGGCTGGTAGTATATAGTAGACAGCTACTTGTTAATCTTGCAACGGGCCGATCCCCGCCGATCTCCCCCCTGATGAACAAGACAACAGCTCAAAGGCTAACCACAGCATTACGAATCCGCGCTGATGGCATGCTGATAGTTTGCTACAACCTGGACGTTCCGGAAGTTGGTGGAACTGGTAAAGCTGCCCTGAAGACGTACAGTACTCAACGGTTGCTGTACCTAGTCACTCGGAAATTACCATCTTAAGATCCGTGCTGGTAAGAATAAGATACTTCACAACAAATCTTTAAAATATACTATTTTATATATAACCAGCAGAATTATCAACCTCTTTTAACAGACTATAGCCTTATATGAAAATTAAAGAAAAATTCCTATAGATGGGTAAGAAAGTCGCTTTGATCGATATCATGTGCAAGGCCCACAGTAATCTCGCTTTCGGCGACTAGGTACAGCAATTACCGTTGAGTACTGTACTATGGTCTATGCCAGAAGTAATGTCCCTAGTCACTCGGAAATTACAGCCCCGCGATCAGTGCACATAAAAATAAGATACCTTCTACCACATCTTATAAACAAGCAGTCTTTATAAAATTAGTATAGTCTTAAACGTCTAGAAAATAGCTATTTAATCCTATAGAAATAAAAGATTACGTCTAAAGGACGCGTGAGAAAATCGCTTTAATAGCAGTGACTTGCCGCCCCACTCAAATCTCGCTTTCGGCGACCAGGGACATTACTTCTGGCATATACCATAGTACACGCCAAGACAGTGTGTGTGGCTCTGTCCTTGCACGCCACCATTCACCAGCACCAGCACCAGCATCCGTAGTCCAAAAACAAGGCCTCCTCGGTGAGGTCGCTCGGATGGCGTGCCTGGCTGCGAGGATGTCATGGCCAGCAAGACATGACATCACTGTGGTGCATCAACAGGTAATCAACCACAGAGTTTGATGGACCGAAATGCGGCCGTTTAATAGTAAGCACCACAAGAGCGCCGCAAAAAACAAGAGCTTACCTGATAGCAACACAGAGATGCGGCTTTTGCGGGGTGCGTGTTATATGAGTAGTTAAGCAGTATGTACCTACTATGTAGTAGCAGAGACAGACCAAGTCACCAAGGGGCCCCCGCCAAGACGTCATACACGCACACCATGACCTGACCGAAGCTGCTCCTCTCAACCCCATCAGTACAGTTACTGTCTCGCACGATACACAGCTGCCTTGAACCACGGGTCATATCGTCCTTGGTTCTACCTCATCATTCACCCCAACCTTGGGCACCATTTCCTGGCGCCAATCTCCAATTAATGGAATCACTTCGGGCCGTTGTGGGAGCCGCTCACAGCCATGGCCGCTTCGCCAACGTCTTTCCCTGGATGGTCTCGCCATTCGTCATCGCGGCCCCAATGCGCGTCTTCACGGGACCGGAGTTGGCATTTGCCGTTTCAGCATCCGGCGGTCTAGGCTTCATCGGACCCGGCGTGAAGCCAGAGGATACGGCTACCGATCTAGCTACCGTACAAGAGCTGCTCCGCAACACATCGCTCACAGCCTTTCCCACGGCCTTCTCGGTAGGGGGAGAGAGGTTGCCTGTTGGTGTTGGATTCCAGCTCTGGAACGGCAATCTCAAAGCAGCAACAAAAGCGGTCAAGGACTATCATCCGTGTGCAGCATGGCTATTCGCTCCGCGCAACGGACAAGGAGAGTTGGATGAATGGGCAGCAACGCTTCGCGAGGCGTCTCCAGGAATCCATATCTGGCACCAGGTCGGGACGGTTCAAGAAAGCGTCGAGGCAGCCAAGAGCCCGCACCCTCCGGATGTTCTCGTCGTTCAGGGTGCAGAGGCTGGTGGCCATGGAAGAGCTACCGATGGACTCGGACTCATGGCCCTGTTCCCAGAGGTAGCAGACAGTGTGCGCGACGCGAACATGGCACTGGTCGCCGCTGGCGGCATCGCAGACGGCCGGGGAATTGCTGCCGCTCTCGCGCTAGGGGCGCATGGTGTTGCCATGGGTACTCGCTTTCTTGCATCTTCAGAAGCGCGAATCAGCAAAGGCTATCAGAATGAGGTGGTGCGAGTGAAGGATGGTGCTCATTCTACCACTAGGACACAGCTGTACAACCACCTGAGAGGCACCATGGGCTGGCCAGAGCAATGGAGCCCTCGTGGTATCATCAACAAGAGCTGGACCGAGCATCAAGCGGGCGTACCCTTCGATGAGCTGAAAAAGCGCCACGATGAAGCCATGAAGACGGGTGACGATGCTTGGGGTGTCGACGGGCGAGTCGCTACCTATGCTAGCGCAGCAGTTGGTCTCGTGCACTGCATCGAGGACGCCAGCAAGCTCACAGTTCGTTTACGGGACGAGGCGAAGTCAATCATTCACGAATTATGTAGAGACTAGTGGTGAGTGGCACACAGCCACTCATCCTCAATATGAAGCCAAAGGCTTTGTTTGAATCAGAAGCTAAGCAGCCCTGGGCCGAGCATGGTCAGTTCAGCCCTCCCCATGTCAGCTCGCCTCAGTCACTGCTATGTCATGTTCATGGCAAACACATAGGTATCAACTGAATGACTCACCCTATACGATTTTGCCGTGCTCACGCCGGGATACAGATGGATTTAGACTACATCTCTCCACCCATGGTCGTTCTCGTCTGCAAAAGAACCGTCCTTCCACTTCATCCCATTTCCACGCCATGGCAAACCTCCTCCCCGACCGTCTATCTATCAAACCCCCAATCATCACCAATTCTATTCGCAACTTCGATCCCCAAACCATCGCAGCCGACGCCGTGAGCACGAGCATACTCATCCACCCCAAATTCCCCTCTCTCGTCCAAGCCTTCTTAGCCCACAAACGCGCCCACGGCTCCCCATTTGAAAAAGCCCTCTACCTCCCCTCCTTCACATGGCGCGACCAAGTAACACGCCTCGTCGAAAAGCGGCCCCTCACCTTCCTGTCTTCGTGCGACGCAACGATCCTCCGCGACGGCACGCATCTCGACGACGCCCGCGAAGAGTGGGACCGCAACGGCACCTGTACGCAATCGCAGAATACGGTTCTATTCCTAGACGAGTATCTCAGCTACGATGAGATCATGCTAGCGAGCCTACTCGGTGTGAGCGGACACAGCCACTTCATCAATGACGGCGCACGCAACAACCGCGGCGTTGCCGGGCGCGAGGGCACCTTCCAGCCCCGCGGTGTCATTCTCGGCCTCGTGGGAGCGCGGTTCGAGCGGGCAGGCCGCATGGACGCGACGTACATGCTTCCACCGTCTGCAGAAACCACGCAGCACCCAGCGCTGATCTCCCTGTTTGAGAACTTCTTCGGAGCGGAAAGAGCGGAGCCAGTGCCGTTCGACAGGGCCATGTATACAGCGCGCATGCGCATCACCGTCGATATGCTGTTGTGGGAAGCCAATGCCCGCGCTGCGGAAGCCGGCGCTTCGGCGTATACGTATGTTGTGGGATTGGGTCTGGGCGTGTGGCAATACGATGCCTCCCAGCCAGTCCTCTTCGTCGATACTTTCGCCTCTGCGCTGGAAAGCTTGCCCGCTGCATCGCTCCATCATCTCTCCACGCTCGAGTTTGCATACATTGACGTCGACGCCGGCTGCCGATCTCGCGTTACCGCTGCCGCCACGCGCCATCACGTCGCGGTGCGGTTCAGCACGCGCAATCCGGCAGAGAAGTTGCCAACCGAGGAACTGCTGGTGTTGAGTTATGCGTGGGATGGCAACAGTTTTCCTGGAAACGAGTATTGGGCGGGGAGTTTAGCGGGGAGCGGAGACCCGGCCGCGGCATGCATGAGTACGATTGCAGAACTGCATAATCCGCTCGTGAATCAGTTTACCGGAAGAATCAGGGTTTGTGGGGAGGAAGTGTAGGGGCAGAAGGCTGGCTGCGTATACGAGTGGGTGCTGTGGCAATGGAGATGATGTGAATACCGAATACAACAAGTATGGGCAATAGTCACATTTCAGGGCGCTTTCCATGTCGCAAGCTGGGACGGAATTCGGGTCTACCGTACTCTTCGGCCAAATTGCCGTGAGGCTGTAGTCACCATAGGAGTATGTTGCTGTTGAGATGGAGGGAGGCTGTGCAGCAAGCTCTAGGCTGACATTCGTGGCCGTGTGCATATTCCTATGCGGAGCTATCGGACCTTCGTAGTTGGAAATGGTATATGGTGTCCCCAAGATAGCTGTAGATGGGTTAACAACATGAGCATTTTTGGGTTCACGATCCAGCTGGCCAAACGCACCTCCAGAGTTGCTCCATGATGACATCTCCCCGGTGTTCCCCCTTGACTGATTGACGGTTGAGGGCACTGAGTCGATCCAGTCATCGATCGTTTCGAAGGGCTGGCGTCGTTCTTGTGTGAATCCATCTCGGCCGTCCATAAGCGCAAGGTCGTCCATGGTGATCAGTGTTGACCGACGCCAACATGGCGTTGAAGTACTTCACAAACTCCTGCTGTACATCAAGGTCTTTCAGAGCGAGACCCATGACTCCGGGTAGGAGGTATGGCGGCAACACATTTAGACGCTTGACTTCCTAGGAACAAACAAATCCCATCGTTGCCCCACGTGCATCTGTGCAGGAAGCAGTGATCGTCTTCACCACACCCATCTAATGCTTCCATGCCAACACGCCCAGCAACCATGGTGGAGCGACTCAAGCGGTACCCAAGGAAACCCACTCTCCGCTCCAGATACCGTCTGTTTTGCATCCAGCACAGCTCGTGTGATCGCATCCCGTCGGCTTTGTGAAATCGTATTCATCCCATGAGATGACTTCATCCTGGTCCTCGCCATGCATGCCGGCGTCTTCTTCTCTCCGCGCTTCCACAGCTTGTCGTGGCACGGCTTCAACACTCTTCGCCTCTTCTTCAGGCCTAGAACTGGTGGCCTCCACGCTCTTTGCAACCTCGCCTTGTTTCTTTTCCCCCTCCTTGCCGACCGCAACCCCAACTTTCTTGAATCTGCCTACACCCGCGGCTGCACCGCCACCGATCTTGGTAAAGCGGCTGCCGACCCCAGGCTTTTTGTTGGCGTCCTCGATGTTGATGCTACGCATGTCAGGCCCTTGCTTTGGCTTGCTGCCCTCGCTATCGTTGCTGGCGGTCAACTTCTTCATATCTGCAAGGCGCTGCCGGTGGTTATGGTCGTAGGAGCGCAAGTGATTTTCATAGTCGAGTTGCCGTGGGTAGCCTTTGTCGCAGATCACGCAGTTGAAGAGGCGTACCGCATTGGGCACGGGGTTGTTCCGCTGGCGTGTGTTAGATGGACGATGAATCAATGATTCAATAGAGCACGAAAGCAAGACTGACGGGTGGCATTCTGGAAGCGGTGTCTAGCTGATCTAGTAGGCTATGCAGGCTGTGACGAGATCCTGATGCTTGAGACTACGTCGTACAGCAATGGTTGAAAGTCGTGATAGATAACACGCGCCTGGTGTTGCGGCTCCGAACAAAGTTACAGCACGCCTCGGTCCAGCACAGACCGACTCTTCACCCTTGCCGAATCAACGTCATCCGAACAATCAACCTCCGAAAGGCTCCCAGCACGATTCAACCACACTCACCCGTCGCAGGATGGAGCTAGATCCGGAGCTACCCCCTGTGGAAGATGAAGAGGCTGGCGTGATGGCGCTCGTGGAAGTTGACCCTTCGCCCGTCGAGGACACGCCCGTCGAGTACAAGGAGCAGAGTTATTTCCCGACACAGGGGAGCCCCAATGGCAGCCCGCGGGGAGAAAGCGAAGAAGCGAGAGGAGTACGGCGGATGAATACCTTGGGTCTAAGGCTGGGCGACCATGGGCCTGCATGGTGGCGTACGTATCCTTCCTTCACCCTGCTACTATCAATCACAGAACCCTGCTCACCATCCCCACCAGTCGTACGCATCCAAAAATACTCTTCCTACACATTTACTTTCTTCGCTGCGCTCCACATAACAAATACCTCCCTCATTCCCCTTGCCACCCGCTCCGTTACCGAGTCCAATCGCTACCTCCTTCTTACACGCCCCTACTACCAATCCGCACTCGCCGAACCCTTGCTTGTCGCCCTCCCGCTCCTTGCACACGCCACCTCCGGCATTGTCCTGCGCCTCTATCGTCGAAGTCAAGCCTTGAAACGATACGGCGCGGAGACACGAACAGACAAGCGCACGATTCCCTGGCCCGCGCTGAGCGGCACAAGCCTGTTGGGCTACGCGCTGGTTCCGTTCGCAGGATTCCATGTGTGGACGACCAGGATATTACCCTTGTATGCACATGGCGACTCCTCGCTAATCAATCTGTCCTACATAAGTCATGGCTTTGCCTTGCACCCGGCCGTCTCATTTGCCGGCTTCTCGGCAATGGTGAGCCTTGGTGTGTTGCATTTTGTGTGGGGCGCTGCAAGATGGTTAGGGCTTGCGCCAAGCCAGGTCAGGAGCACGCAAGAACAGAGAGATTCGGTGAGGAAGAGGAGGTGGTATGTTGCCAACGGAATTTCGGCTGCGCTGACAGCATTGTGGTGGGCGGGTGGATTGGGCGTTGTGGGGAGAGGCGGCAGCGTGGTGGGATGGGTGGGTAAGGAGTATGACGAATTGTATAGGTATATCCCGGTTATTGGACGGTGACGATAGATGGACGAAGTCCTACTGTAGAATAAACATACAGAAGCTTATCTATATGTGCCACAATCAAGGCAAATAAGTAAGAGGCTGCATAGGGTCCCCAGCATGCACTGAAAATGGCCAAATATGGCACACCACGTCCAGAATTGACTTGTTATCAACTAATCAGGCTGTGGGTACAGCTAGAACCTGACTTTTGGTAAGGTCCTTTGGTCGACGCATAATACGTCTCGCTAATTGCTGAGATGAGTGACTTATCATGTCTCCAAGGGCAGTACTGGTGCGGGAGAATATATCGCACCCTCAATAACCAATGATTTCTTCATTGAAACTCCACATTGCTACCCGTACAAGCAAAAATATCAAATCCGACACTCTGCCAACAAAAATTGAATACAGTCAACACAACACGCCTTCAAACTCCAACCAAGGCTACAGCGCAGCCGCCCAAACAATAATCCAAAAAGCAGCATCACCACCATCCCCAGTCCCAACCCTACTGAACAGCATCCCCAATCTTCCCAGCTCTTCCACCCCGCCACCGATAGTGCGGCCTCGCAATTTTATCCACCACCGTCTTGGGCAACACCACCGGCGCGACCTCCACGCTACCCGCTTGCACCTCGTCCTCGGTCTCAGCCTCGCCCTTCCCCAGATCCGCAGGTAACACCGGTCCTACCGGCCCCAACGCCTGCGGCTCCCCCGTCACATGCCCGTGCTTCTTCTCCCACAGCACCATCTCCTGCAGCGTGGCCCACACGTCGTCGCTGACGGACTCGCCTGGCGCAACGCAGGCCACGCGCCCGCCGAGGACGACGACGCAGTCGCCGCGCGCGTGTGTGGTGTCGTTTTTGGGGTTGTTGATGGCGCGCTTGGTGTTGATGAGGGGGCTTTTGGCGGCGCCGGGCCGGGCGAGGAGGGCTAGGGTGAGGGTGACGAGGAGCAGGGCGGCGGAGGAGATGGGGGTGTACATTTTGGGGCTTGGGAGGAGAGAGTAACAGGTATATGGGTTTTCTTTCGGGAGGAAGATTTGCTGGCTGGAGTTGGCTTTTTGTTTTCTTTTCTGGAAATTCTTGGATCGGGTAGGTAGGGGGAGTGGGGGGAGGAATGTTGTAATCTTGAGGACTTACTTCTAGGCTTCTAGGTTATATATCTGTGTTCGTCGCGAAATTCAAATGTCTTTCTTGTTTTGTTTGCTCGTCGTTAGAGGAGAGAAAAGTATCTTTGAAGTGTTCTTGGGTCTTTGGGGCAACGTTGATGATGGTGGGAAGTTTTCTAGAAAGACTCTCCGGAGAATATATACCCTTTGGGAGAAGGGTATCTTTAGGATAACGATTCGAGCGCTTGAGAAACAGCTGGTTCTGGTAGCGAGAGGAGACCAAGGAATTTAGCGGCCCCTCTACGGTACCCTTTTTGGGGGGGTTTATCAAGGCATATTGGGACCCTGCTATGATGGAGCTAAGACATGAACTATCTATAAGTACAAATGAGTTAGTTTAGTCGGAGCATCAGGAATCAACGCCCGAAAGTCATGCATGCCGACGCCTACGATGGAGTGACGACGTTGTCATGTGAAGTTACCAGTCGACGCTGGAAAATTCAAGCTGGAAAATGAAGTAGATACTTAACCATGAAAAAAGATGGGTGTGGGTAATGTAGTACAAACCCCATACCATATCATATGTAATAAGAAAGTTACGAGTTACAGGCCCCTTAGTGGATAAATCATTAACGTAGGCATTCCAGTAGCAAATGAATCCAGCTCCACACCCCCGTGGACAAAAGAACCCAACAGGGACACGCTCTTGACGGAGATGATGCAATGAGAGGAAACGAAGCAAAATCTGATAGTACTCACCTAATAACCCACCCGTATAAACTCGTCATCATTCTCCTGCTCGCCCAGGAGATGCATCAGAATGGCATCCGCATCTCTGAACACGTAGCTAACGTGACCCTCCCCCGGCTGCATACGTAGTACACTTCCCCTGATTGCATCATGAGCCTTCGAAGCCATGGCAGCGGGACAGTCCGCGTCGTTTGCGCCATGCCATAGCGTCAGCGGCACGCCATGTGCACCCGCCTTCAAGTGAGCAAGGTCAAAGCCCCAATCGTCACCCTGTAGCCTGGCCTCCCAGCATGCCCCCTCGCTGCCCTTGTGGAAGCTCTCGCGCGTCATGGCTACTACCACTGGCCAATGTGTTGCATCCCTGAGCACAAGCTGCTCGGCGGGCGCCAGCCTGTCCACCTCCCGGGCAAGCACACGTTCAAACACAGCAGGATCCGGATCTCGACTCGCGCGCCCCATTCGGCCCTCGACAGCCATGACCCCCAGGCCCGTCGTCCACGGCGCGACAAAAGACAAGACGTGCGACCGCCGTAGAAACCCCATCCCGCATCCCCCAGGATACACGCCACTGACCACGCTCACGCCCTTCAGCCTCTCCCGCCCCACACTCCACACCCCCGCAAGCACGTACGCCGCACCGCCACCCACACCCAGCATGTAGAACTCGTGGATTTTCAGCTGGTCCAGCAGCGCAAGCACGTCGGCGGTCCAGTCCAGTACGCAGCGGTTGTGCTGGAAGGTGGAGAGCCCGCTGCCCGGCCGGTCGGGCGCAATGAGGCGGACGTTGCGTTTGACGCATGCTTCGTGCCAGAGTTTTCCTTCGAGGCGGGACGAGGGGTTGCTGTGGGCGAAGACGAGTGTTGTGCGGGGCACGGGAGAGCCGTAGAGGGCGTAGGCGAGGGTGCGATTGTCGCTGAGAAGAAGAGTCTCGTGCTCGGATATGCTCGTTATCATTTTGATGGTGGGCGGCAGGCGAGCGAACTGTGGGCGGATGAAGATGGGGGGGGTTTTCTTTCCTTTGGATGGATGGCATGGGGCTAAAGAAGTGGGTGGGTGAGTTGGGCCAAGGTAAGGGTGGGTGGTGTGTAGGGTCAGACGGACGCGTAGAGCGCGGCTGGTGCTGACACGGTGCGTGGCATTTTCTGTTTGCCTTGACGCGAGGCTGCGAGGCGTTTGGTGGGAATGCCATCGCGGCTT
>Ga0182215_1000184_pt1 | contig 11649 bp, 10 predicted proteins | sample G5R1MG_24_FD_128404 | JGI IMG/M metagenome (GOLD analysis project Ga0182215, IMG submission 128404) | Switchgrass phyllosphere microbial communities from Michigan, USA - G5R2_NF_03OCT2016_LD1 MG | ecosystem: Host-associated > Plants > Phyllosphere > Phylloplane/Leaf | place: USA: Michigan... | reverse complement strand
TTCTTCGACTGTGAAATTGAACGTGTACGCGGTACCTAGATGGCCCACGTGATGCCCCATGCTGTTATCTCTGTACCCCCACCCACTTCCTCATCCATGACTCGCTCATCGCCACGTCCCCCTGATCTTGCAAGATTGCTGCTGCTGTTTTTGTTGTTGTTGTTGTTGTTGTTGTTGTTGTTTAATCAATTTTCTCATGAACCTACCCCATGGCTCTACGGTGAAAGGAACGGCTGATGCTCTATTTTTGTTTCATTATCAGAAATGACACGTGGATAACGATCAAGTCATGTCGAGGGTGTGTGTAACGACCAGTCTCCACGGCACCTGCTGATATCGTACCACGCTTCACGAAGCCATCCCTGGCTGGGTCGATGGAGGGAATCGAGCACCAGAGGGAGCGATCCGGATCGGGATGCCGCGCGCTTGTTGCGGGTAACGACATGGTAGACCGCGGAGCAATGTACTATGTATAGCCAGTCGCAGCAGATGTCGTAAGGAGTTCAGAGTGGCGTGTGAAAATGCCTCGCACGAATCAGTGGCTAGGTACCACCCAGTTCCATTCCACCTATCGCCAGGCCAATGGTCGCCTACTCTTGCAACGATTCTAGAAGCCAGTGCGTTGGCCAGGCAAGAGTCACTCCGTCACGCTTCAGGCTTAGTGCTGTCTTGCTGTTCAACTGGACGTTGGGTGGAGCCAGCAACCGAGTCGTCCTGGGCCAGTTCCGGTGGGCAGGTGGACGATATCGACCCTCCTTCCCCCATACTTGCCAAAGACTCCACCGGAACACGTGCTTTTTCGGCGATCCCAGGTTGTCCGGATTCCATTCCCTGTGTCCCTTGCATCCTGTTCGTCACGGGGCTTGATGGTTTCGCCTGGATCGGTGTCTTGGGGCCCGGTGTTAGGTCACTCTGAAGCTGCATCGTCATCCCGAGCGACCACATCTTCCTCCGACGCCCATCTCATCGTCAGCTGCGCTAGCTTCACGCGTCTTTCCTGGCCTTGCCAACGCCGCTTCCTGGCCCAGAGTGTTCCGGGTTCGTCGAGCCAATCTCATAGCGCGAGGATCCGGAGGCGTGTTCTGGGTCCTGTCGTCTGGCGGTCTCTCGTGCTTCTCGGCATCGTCTACCGTCTTTCTGGCCTTGCGCTTGCTTTCCGAATTGGTCTCCGTAACTTCCACCCAGTCGCCCTTGACTCTTCGCACGCCCGTGAACTTGAGGAAGGTCTGGGCGGAGCCGCTGGTATCCAGATACTCGGATCCGTCAGGCGGAGCATAACGCCCTCGCACATACTTCTCGTCGCTCCGCATGTACTCTGAACAGTCTCTGTACTGATCACGAAATTCTACCGAGTCCGAAAACTTGAGACGCTTTCGACTCGCTAACGACGTCGTACTGCGTGATCGTTTGGGAGACGGTCGAAGAGACAGAGCGATCTCGTTTTGCTCACGTGCCTGCGTTTCTGAGAGCCCATGGCTTGTACTGGTACCGTCATCGGTGTGCTCAGCCGTGGGTGACGCTGAGCGTGCGCGTTGGGTACTTTTCTGCGGCTGTGCATCTGACCCTTCCTGTGGCTCTGCAGCAGCTTCAACGCCACTCAGCCAGTTATCAAAGTCCATATGAACCTGCATATAGTGGAGGCGCGCATTCTGCCTAGCCTTCAACGATTCGCGCTTCGGTTGCAGCTCTGCCCATTCCCTATCCGCGTCCAGCACAGCATTGTGGAGCGCGCTGAAGCGCTGGCACCTGTCGCAGCCATGCGCTTCCGGCTCCTCAGCAGCGAGTCCTGTCTCAGACACGACAGCGAGGATGCGTTGGCAACATCTGCATCCGATGCTCCTGTAGCCGACAGCCATGCGCAGTTGTGCGTACTGTCGCTGGGCCCGAAATGGGTGGCGGGAAGCTATGCGCCGGTGAAGATCGGGAGTAATTAGTAGTTGTCGCGGGAATGACCGGTGTGGAAATGATCTCAGTGATGTTTAAACCGTCTATTTGACCGTCCTCATTGAGGCCAAAGGTGTTTGCGATGTGCGACAGCGACCAACACGTTATTTGTGCAAGAGGTGGAGGGTAAACAAAGACGGGCGTTGGGCAGGCAGACGCACCAAGCCCCCGCGCTTATCAGAATACGCCAGCAGTTTGATGACCATAGGAATAATCCTCCAACAGACCCCAACCCAGATCTGGGCAATGGAAATGAGCGCTTTACTGAAAAAAAAAATAAATGTCCATGTCTGCGATACAACTGACCGCCCTCAACCTCTTCATTGATCAAAAGCCTCCTTGTTTTCATCCATGTACTTCTCTAACTGCTTCATATCCTGGTTGAACAAGGCAAATTTGGTAAAATACTGGTATCGCCTGTACTTCTCGAAGAAAGCCCTGGATAACTCCCTCCATGTCCTTCCCTCTCCTACCGCGGCTAACCGCAAGTCGTTCCTCTCCAGCACAGTGACCTTCCCCGACTTGTCTGTTTCCACAAACCGTATTCTCTCCACACCGCCAAATGACTCCCTCATGATCCTAGTCACCATAGCTAAGTCCTGAACTGGTATACTGCTGACGTCAAGGGTAAGCGTCAGCAATGTGACCTCGCGAGAAAGATCCTGAATCTGACAGCGCCAGAAATACTGCAAACTGCGCGGATTCGTGACAACGGGCGGTTCGAACAGCTCAAAGACATGGTCGGGGGCAAGCCATCGAATGCAATGTAGAAGAGCAAGCTTGCCGAAGTGAAAGGTGAGACGCCGCAGCTCAGACCGTCGGTGTGAAGACTGCCACAGAAAGTTGGTGAAGCCAGTGACGCCAAAGTGGAAATCTGTGGCATGGTATATGTAAGGTGCAAGCGTAGTATTGATATGGGGGGAGATGCGGAGCATCGTGGAAAGGCTGATTGCAGGTCGGCTAGGCCTCTCCGTATCCGACGTATTGGAATGAGTGGGGAGATGGGTGCCGTGGCACATGTTGTAATTTCCAAACATACCAGCTGCTGTAAGAAGAATAAGTTCTTGGATCTCTGGGGGCAGACGGGTGAAAGGGTGGAATAGTGGCTGAATCGTGACGGTATCTTTGGAGACTGACGGTGGGCCGGATGTAATGGATCGTTCGGCGAAAGTTGGGTCGATGGTTTTATCGTGAGGACACCTTCGACGACATACTTTTCGTGCTCGGACGTTCGAGAGGTGGAGTTTGTTGAAGTAGTCGCGGGCAGACATCCAGCCTGCACCGCATCGTATGACTAATTTGTAGTATCCCTGCGTGATGCCATTACGATACTTGCCATCGATACATTGTGGACAAGCCAGATATTTCGAATGATCTAGGTCCCCTACATGATGCTCACTGTTGATCAACCCGGTACCGGACGGTTCTATCGAGTCCTGTCTCCTTTGCCCTTGCGAAAGTTTCCCCATGTGCCTGTTGTTTCCCTGTGGTGGGAATAGTCGAACAACGATGCTCTTTCTCGCAACCGTAAAGGAGTCGTTGGCCAGGATACACCTGACAGACTTGCCCAGCTCTAGAACCTCTTCACTCCAGACTGGCTGAGGTGCAAGGCTAATTTTCCCGTGAAAGTGTGGGCTTGAATCGTGTTCAAGAGACCACTTGGTCAAATGATACAAAAAGGCTTGCCTCTGCTGTTCCTGGTTCCAACCCCGATTCGAGGGCTTCCTGGCGAAGTCTCTGCTCGCTGCAGAGGGTGGTTCAGGTGAAAAAAGGGACGTAGAGACCGTTGGTAATCGCGAGATGGAGACGCTGGGTGTTTTAGGGCGACCGAGGTCAGCCACCATGGGATGGATGGTCATGTCGTAAGCTAGGATGACTAGCAAAGTCTTGTGCACTGGAAAGGGATTGTGGGTGTCTAAGTGCTCGCGTGACAGGTGTCACAGGACCAGACGGTGAACATGAGTAAATGTAAAGCCCCAGAAGCTTCATAATCGACACGGAACTTGCGATATCTGGCCCAAACAACCATTTCAGAGGATCTCCGAAACAAATAAGGGGTATCATAGAGACCGAGAGTGCCTCGGTAGTAACTGGTGTTCAAGACCTAGGCGCAAGGCCTGTCGACAAAGCTGCAGCCGTGCTGTCCAGAAAAGCGGTATCATAACACAAAGTCCAGGGCATCCGGCGAGGCGATCGCATATGTTGGTACTCCTCGTCTTCGAGGTAAGCTGCAAGCAGTCGCAGCCGGTGATGCTGGAGACCGCTTCAACGTCCCATGATGACGCCTAGAGCCGGTGCTAAGCCTGATTTGGCCCTGTCTCCCGCCCCACGTGACGGGCTGGAACCATACTCAAGGCGACAAGGAGAATCAGCGTACGGGGTAACGAGACAGTGGCGTGAGCGCAAGAATTCGTGCAAGAAATACATTCCAATAGTGGCATTTGAGAGCCGGGTATCCTAATACATGTCAAACTCCTCCCACGCCTGCAGCGCTCGTTTGCTTTGTATGGCCTTAAGCCCTTCCTTCCAGCCAGCCAGCAGCGCGCTCCAACCGATCATTGAACCCCTTTACGTGGTCTAGAAGCCCGCCACCAACCGAGCCAATGTCCCGGCCCACATTGTCGATCATCATACTAAGCGGAATTCTTGGCCCCTCGTCCTCCCTGCCCTCCGTACGCGCTTTCTCGCGACCTTTGCGCACAGCGGCTTCAATGTCGTATAAATTCGCGCTGAGTTTGCTCCTCCTCTCCACTATCGCTCTCTCGGCATCGAACTCCGCTTGTACATCATCGTGTTCAAGGGCGATATCTTGACGGCTGTTTTGCAGAGCGAGAATTTCCTTTCGCAGACTAGCATTGTCGCGCTTGAATAACTTCATTTTCTTGAGACCGGTGCTTAGAACATCGTTAGCATCCTGCAGGTCGAGCAATTTCTCATCTAGGCTCTCTTTAAAGGAGAGGGTTAGGTTAATGCAGCTTCGCAACTCTTTCCTGCGAACGGAGTCCTGTGAAGTTTGTACTTGCTCTGCCATTCTGGTAAGTCGATGGTTGATTATTTCCTCTAGTATGGTACGTGCAGTATCCGCAACCGTGATACCTCGCACAGTGGACCCTTTGATTCGCATGACGGAGAAGGCATGCTTCGGTCCAGTGAGCTTCTGGCGTTTGCGTGATGGAAATTCGCTCGACGGCTTCACATGCGGTGCCCGTTTTGGGGAATGGTGCTTTGTTGGAAGGCGGTGGGCAGATTCTGGCAATTCTTGAAGATCTGGCTCCTCATAATCATCTGAATTTGCTGCGTCTGATAGTTCTGGGACGTCTTTTTCGGCAGCGGAGAAGATATCCTGACGTTGCCTCGTCCTATCAGACTCTGGCGAGAGTTCGCCTTTATCCCCTGCGACCTCTACTATCTGGGCGTTCCTTGATCGTTTCTTCCCAGGCTTACGTGATATGGATGTTGTTTGTGAGGCCTTCTTAGGTCCAACATGTTTTAAAGGCTCTGTAGGAGCTGAAGCCGCGGCAGACTCATCGCCCTCTTCCTCTACCAATCGTCGTGGCCTTCCCGGCCTTCGGCGCTTTTTCAGGGGAAGCGAGGCAATTTCAGCCTCAGATCCTTCTCTTATTGGGCCCTGCTTGTCTGCAGAAATTTGTGTGACTGATGGGGTAGCCTGTACAGACGTCGGTTGCATTGGCGAGGAAAGCTCATCCACTCCAGCCCCAACCTCATCCTCTTTGACTTCGTCGAGAGCAAATTTATCTTGTTGCTCCGCTTGTGGTATGTGTCCGTTAGCGTGTAGGGGTGACAGTTCATCCTCACTATCTTCATTCGCTGGGGCAGTTGTAGGTGTTGCAAGCGTTACCTCCAGATTTGCAGATTTAGGGATACCTGGTGTTACCGTGGCAGCATCTATAGACTTTGGTGGCCCAGGAATTGAGTTTCGTGATGACCCAGGCACAACTTTGCTCGCGTGTGCAAGTGGTGTCTTCTGCACTGCATTGCTCGATATCATTCGTTTGTTCACCGCGCTTGAAGTAGGGGTGCTATGAATAGCTGAAGAGTTTGCAATGGCTTTCTGAAGATGAGCTCTCCTGTCCTCCAGCATTGACAGCTCGTCTGGCGCTTCATGCTGAATGGACAGCTCATCCAGCTCCCCATATAGCTCTTCGCGGGTTGGCGATAAGGCCCGCAGATGCCTCCTGCTTTTCTTGCCCGAAGGCACATTATCGTCGCGATCTGGACTAAGCTCATCAAGCTCTTCCTCATCAACGTGTAGCTGTTCTGTCACAGGGCCCCGCTTTCTCTTTCCGAGCTGCGGAGTCTGATGGGGATTGCTAGGGGTGCTCCTGCGTCCCACACTACTGCTGCGCTGCGTGGACGCACTTCGATGGCGACTAATAGGAGTACTCTTGCGCTTCACGCTGCCGCTGCGTTGAATGGACGCGCTTCGGTGTCGTTTCGCCGAGCCAGTGGCGCTGCGTGGTGTTTGTAGAGTTGGAGTCAAACGCGCAGGTCGCTGTGGTGGGAGAGAGATCTGCTTGGCAACTTTCGCGCCTAGGCCAAAGTTGAAGCCGAAAGATGCTTGTATAGAAGAAGGGCTGGGTTGGTCAGCGTCACGGCAGCTCACGGAAACAGAGAAGCATACCCAGCGCCGCGCACACGCTGTTGTCGACGCTCATGACGATCTATATTCATTGTCAATACATGCGTCAGAATAGATTTTTTACGAGATAGACCAACCGACAGGCGCCATGGCGATGACTGGCGTAGCAATGAGAAGCCGCAGCGGTCGTCGTCGCGTGTTTGGCGTGTTGTGCACTGCGGCCAAACGCGCTGCTGTTATCTGCACGTGACATAAAGAAGTTCATTGCGCTGCTAGGCCCGCCCCCGCAGTCTGTCCGCGCCTCCACACTCCGTCAGACTCTTCACATCTGATTCATCATGGGCTGGCTTTGGGGTAGCAGAAATGGATCAAACGGACAAGACGAACTCGATCCCTCTCTTCGTGACTTCCTGAAGAAAGAAGCGCCCACAGGCCCCAGACCAAGTTTACCCGTTGCCCCAAAACCAGAACCCGCCGACGACCCCACGACCAAAGATGCTCCATCGCAACCACTACCCGAGAAACCAATCGTACCACCGCAGTCTCAGTTCCAGGATGGTCGCTACGCACACCTATGGAAAGACTATATCCCCCAACACATTCTCGAGGACCGGGGCAAGAACGAGCAAGATCGACTGCGCGACCTCGTAGACGCATACAACGACCGGCGCGGCTCAATTGGACGCATAGCCATGGAGAATTGCGCCTTGGAGTACTTGGAACAATTTGAGTGTTATCGGAATCCCAAGACCTGGTGGTCGGCGGGCACCATGTGCAGAGCCGAGTCACGCAAGTTTAACCGCTGTTATGATATCCAGAGTAAGTTCCTCAAAGCGCTTGGGTACATGACCCTGGATGAGAGAACAAAAGAGGAGGATGAGCGGATACAGATGCACGCAGATATGTTGTATCAGCGAATGATGCAACAGGAAGCGGAGATGGAGAAGGCGAAGGCAGAGGGGAGACCAGTGCCGAAATTCGAGAGTGTGATATCAAAGGAGAATGTGCTACAGGTCTCGAAAGAAACTGCCTCAAAGGCAACATCAAGACCAAGTGACCAACAGGTCGAGTACGAAGACGATGTGTGGGCCAATGTCAAGCCAGATGTACGAAGAGAGTACCAGAAGAAACTTGCAGAACTACCTCCAGAAGACAGAGAGGTGGAGCGCATGGCGGTATTGGGAGAACTGAAGGCATCACAGGGTATTGCTAAGCAAGTTGAAGAAACCTTTATTGCTGAGCGAATAAGCCGCATGAAGAGAAAACAAGCCGGCCAAGCTACAATAGGTGATACTATCAAGAGCTTGTGGGGCTGGGGCTGATGAAGACACAATATAAGTCGTAAACTTCAGTGTGCATGCTTTTAGGAATCGCGAGGAATTCTTCTGAATCAACAGAGTTGTCTCCAATCAAGCCATATCAACAGAGGTACGAATCAATTCAAAGCTTGAAACTCACCACAGTGCCTGCCCTGTTATGATTAGAAGGCGTCATTAGAATTTAAACAGTAAATCTCTTTCACTATTCCATCTACAACTAAGATGATCGGCGGTATTAGGGATGTCTGAAACTGTTTGGAGGCATTAGCCAGTACAAAAACATCGCCGGCCATTATCAATGCGGGGAATGCTAACTCCTTGTTCTCCGCAACTGACTGGAAATCCAGATAATGGACCCAGTAGTAATCTACTTCCCCAGATATCTGAACAACCGCCGCAGGACTTAGGGTTTTCCGGTAAGTTAGCTGCCAAGTCTGTTTAGCTTTGCAAAATGTGTGTTTCAAGAGATACGTGGATGCGCGTGGCGAACTTCTCGCCAGTACTGCCTCAGTTAATGAACAGTATCCTAGCGAGATTACGATGGAGTATGCGTGGCAATTTCAGATATGATTCCTCGGGGCAAGAAGAACAAAATTCTTAATCAATCATTTCATTCATTTCGTTATACATAAAGTTCAATTTTAAGGTTTCGTTACACATAAGTTTCAGTTACTGACTTTGATTTCAAGTCATATACCGATGAATATCTCAGTGAGGTATTCTTGGGGCAAAAAAGGTCCCTAAACATCGGTGCCCAAAGTATCGACAATGCCGCCGACTGGAGGAGAGAGGCCAATGAGGCCGAGACGGTTGAGCAGGTCCACAACATCGGGAGAAAGATCGTTCAAAAGCTGACGCTTCTTGAGGTCGGTGCCCAAGGTGTCGACAATGCCGCCAACCGGAGGAGAAAGACCAGAGAGACCAAGACGGTTGAGCAAGTCTACGACGTCGGGAGAAAGATCGTTCAAAAGCTGACGCTTCTTGAGGTCGGTGCCCAAGGTGTCGACAATGCCGCCAACCGGAGGAGAAAGACCAATGAGGCCGAGACGGTTAAGGAGGTCCACAACATCTGGTGAGAGGTCGTTGAGGAGCTGGCGCTTCTTGAGGTCGGTACCAAGAGTATCAACGATTCCGCCAACCGGGGGAGAGAGACCAATGAGGCCGAGACGGTTGAGTAGGTCCACAACATCTGGTGAAAGGTCGTTCAAGAGCTGAGGCTTCTCAGAGGCAGCGATTGGGGCCCCAGCAGCCACGGCGGCCATTGTGGAGAGGAACAATGTGGAGAAGTGCATTTTGCGTGTATTTGAAGGCTTCGAATAAGAGGTGATTTGATTTGAGTAATGTAATACTGGTAGAGAGGAGGAGATGTGAATCTGGTTTGATGGTGGATGCAATGGCAGGAATCTTCGTCCTTATATACGTTGGGTTGTGGACAGAAAGACGCGTTATGTGAAGGTCTCCAAAGCATGCCTTCCCATTGAGGCTCAGATCTACTGTTGATCAGCCTGAGACTTCTGGTGTTGTTGAAGTTAACAATATGCCTGCTTTCTACTTGCGTACTATGATTGACAGTTGCTATACCCTACCTGGGTACAGGAGACTGAGAAGCGTTATTTGCGCATCCAAAAAACTGGATGAATGTGCATCAGCGGCTTCAATTTCTTGACATCCTTAGCTACATTCAGTGGTTATGCACCATTGGTCTCAACTCTCTCATGTCCCCAGCTACCTACTATGGAACACTGTTGTCTAATTTAGTGGTTCTCTAAAGCCCGTACTAAGGTTGAGTCAAAAGCCTCCTCTATTCGCCGAGTAGCTTGTTGGCTAACGGATTAGATGTTCAATCTCCACACTTTGTGTACCTTGTGGGGTAGTAGCACGCCATAACCACAAGCAGCGCAATTACGTTGTCTAGTCTAGACTTGTTTGTGAACAACTAGCCGCCTCTCCTGCTTGCGCGCCACCTTAATTCGGTGCTGACTGCGGAACAGAGATTCAAGGCTCATACGAAGGGCACATTTCAGCATTTGCCTGGAGCCGGTGTATTTGGCCTGTATACTGATCGCAAGTAACCACCAGGTAACCAAATCCAAGTTAAATGGCATAGTGTAAAACATATTATTATCCACTTAGGTAGGTCATCTAACCATGGGAATAGCGTCAGGGGCTCTCGGACTCGCTTCCGGGATTGCCCCGGCCCGGTAGATAGATAGGTATGGTGGTGGGTGGGTCACTCGATCTCCGCGTTACTCTATGTTGCCAATCGCATCTATGCTAGTTAACGTTCTGATCTACGCTCCGGATCAGGGCAAGTCAGTCCTTACACACATTAATCTGCAATACGCTACTATCCAGGGTCCCCGAGTGTGAGGGTGACTTGAGCCGCACAGAGCGGCTATTCCACCGGTGCGGAACCCCTATACAAGCAACTTTGGACATTTCTAGATGGTTAAATTGGAAGACAATACGCGCATGGATCTGTATAATGACTTGAAGATGCCGACTAATCAAAGGCGATTCCTGAGATATCTTGCCCATGATGAATATGTTTCTAGCATCTTCGGATGGGTTCCTACCGTCATCTCACGTTGGGGTTTCGCGCGGGTACTAGAGAACGGTTTGCGCGAGAGTGATCAGGGTCCACTAAGTCGGCGACCACTCTAGCTCGCAGCGACAAAAACCCAACATTCAATCCAAGTTAGATACCTCAGCTGCTAGCCGTGTATGTCTTGGCCTGTTCCAAAGTCCAAGGGCAGTGGAAATACCTCTGTGTGTTGTAAGGCAGGTAGGTATGCTGTGTACCTCGGTGGCATAGCTAGTGAGGTGACTCCTGACAAGGGGTACAGATAGATCACTTGGCTCCTGATGAATTTGCCCATGTCAGGGTGAGTTTCCCTATCGTCGAGTTATTCTAGCGATTAGAGTCGCAACAGACGCGCAGTACCTTGTTCAGCGCGGTTGCTAGTTACTGTAATATATTTTAGCTCCATACAGCAAATATATAACGCCGAGAACTTTGGCCACACGCCATGCCCGTGGCAGCCATCCTGGCCTTGGCAGGAGGTGACGTAGGCACGGGTTATTTTTCGGATACTTGAATCCCCCTAGTATTGAAAACAGGAGTCCAGTCTCATAGGCCGGGAGTTGATGATCCGGAAGCCAAAATGCCTTACGTCCCCACGGCACTAACACTGCATGCAGTGTGAAGACAGGCATAATACTTACTTTTGAACCTCGGAGGAACTGCACCGTCATTATGCAGTAGGCAATGCACGGCATTGTGAAAGTTATTGCCGAACCTTAGGGTGTCGATCGAACGTCTCCTCAATTACACACGAGCATCAGGCACAATGAGGGATCAATGATTGGTACTTTCTTTTCTTATCGAGAGACTAAAGTGTAACGGCGAGGATGAGCAACTAGTTTTAATCCACAGTTACGGTTTGCAGCCTGGAACCTGACGTGCATAATACTCCCAAGGCAAAAGTTTCTGCATTGGTAACGGATAACATCAAGATAGACAAATATTTTGATCTGCTTCCAGCAGATTTCAAAATACTCAAGGACCTCCTAACATTCTTAGGCATAGGTAATCCATTCGAAAGAAGCGTAGGAAACCGCGAGATAGCATTCGTGTCCGTGCTATGTTAACTACAATTTGCCACAGACTCCGAAAACCCTTTTCTGTTAGCAGCGTATAGATAATGGTCGGAATACTCGAATAGGTGAAAGGAACCAACCGGCGGCTGAGATAGTACGTTATAAGCAACAGTACATGGGAGAATG